>Ga0265301_10000471_pt1 | contig 59753 bp, 46 predicted proteins | sample AusTroGonzalo_MG_2_FD_193488 | JGI IMG/M metagenome (GOLD analysis project Ga0265301, IMG submission 193488) | Bovine rumen microbial communities from tropical cattle in Woodstock, Queensland, Australia - Gonzalo_04 | ecosystem: Host-associated > Mammals > Digestive system > Stomach > Rumen ... | reverse complement strand
GGCTGCGCGGGCTTCTCGCCCTTCGGCGCGACGGACCAGACGACCTCCTTCATCGAGAGCTCCGGCGTGATCCACGGTCCGCCCGAGACCGACCAGCCCGGGCAGTTGTGGAGGCCGAACTCGAGTCCGTTCCGCTTCGCCTCCTCCGCGGCAAGCTTCACGAGGCTCCACCACTTCTCGTTGCGGAACCTCACCTCGGGCGAGAACTCGTTGTCGAGCCGCTCCATCCCCGTGTGGGCGCCGGCGTAGAAGAACGTCACGCCGCCGCATCCCGCGTCCGCGATGGCCTTCATGTCCTTGACGATGCCCTCGGCCGACACGTTGTTGCCGAGCCAGTCCCACCAGACCATCGGCTTCGCGTCGCGCGGCGGATTGAGAAACGCCTCCTCGAGCGCGTCGCCGGGCGTCGCGGCGAAGAGCGCCCCGCCCAACGCGGCCACCGCGAGAGAGAGCCCCGAACCAACCCTACTTCCTGACATGCCGTTTACCCTCTCTTTCTTTCTGACTTTCGGGCATAGGTGTGAGTCGCAGAGGTCGCAGAATCAGCGGACGATTCCGATTGTCGTCGCCTCCCCGCCTATAACTCGACATTGGCATTTCATTGACTTTAACTTCCGAAGTGTTCTTCGCCGAAGATCGCACGGCTCAGAAGCGCGACTGCGACCGGATGCCGTGCGTCCATCTCGACCACCTCACCTCTCCCTGAGCCAGACCTGCATTTCGTTGCCGGGCTGGCGGTTCCCCCACAGGCAGTACGGAACGAGCACGAGGCCGGTCGACGCCTGGAGCGAAGGGTAGGTCCTGTCGCCGATGGCGATCGACCCGGCCTTGAAGGACGCGTCCGCCGGGAGGACGGCGTCGTGCGCCTTCCCGCCGTTGTCCGCGCCCTCCGCGCAGTAGACGACCGGACCCCGCTCGACCGCGAGGCGGCCGCGGTCGGCCGCGACCGACGGGTGGGCGCGGACGCGGCGGACGGCCATCGGCAGGACGAGCTCGACCGTGTCGCCGGCGGACCACGCGCGATCCAGCGCGACATAGCCGTCCTCGCCGGGCTCGGCCTTCTCGGGACGGCCGTTGACGGACAGACGGACGTCCGCGGCCGACGCCGGCTCGAGCTGCTCGTAGAGGTCGCTTGGCAGGCTGCGGCCCCGCGCCCATCCGGGGATGCGGACCTTGAGCGCGAACTCGGGACGGCGCCCGGCGGCGAGCTCCAGCACGCGGAGCGACGCGCGGCCGTCCCACGGATACTTCGTCTCGCAGGCGAGCTTCGCCCCGTCGATCTCGACGGAGCCGGACATGAAGAGGTTCCAGTAGAGCGCCCCACGGCCGCCCGCCGCGTATGCGAAGGTCGGCACCTGCGGGATGAAGCGGACGTCGTTGACGGGACAGCAGCTGCAGCCAAACCACTTCGAGCGCCTGTAGCCGCGGTTGTTCGCCAGCGGATTCGGGTAGAAGAACTCGTCGCCCGTCAGCGAGATGCCGGACGCGAAGCCGTTGTACAGCACGCGCTCGAGCACGTCGACGTACTTCGCCTCGCCCGTGAGGCAGAAGAGCCTCTGGTTCCAGAGCGCCGTGGCGATTGCGGCGCACGTCTCGTTGTAGGCCTCGTCGTTCGGCAGGTCGTAGGCCGCGTTGTACGCCTCGTGCAGCGTGCCGTAGCCGGGCACGTCGTGGCAGTGGCGCGCGCCGACGCCGCCCGTAAGGTACATCTTCCGGCCGACGACGTCCTCCCAGAGCCGCTTGACGGCCTCGGCGTACCGCCGGTCGCCGGCCAGCGCGGCGACGTCCGTCATGGCGCAGTACATGTAGTTCGCGCGCACGGCGTGGCCGATCGCCTCCTCCTGCTCCAGGACGGGCTTGTGGTCCTGGCTGTCGGGGCCGAAGGTCTCCCGGAGGTCGGGGCGCCCGCGGACGTCCAGCAGGAACTTCGCGAGGCGGAGGTAGCGCGCCTCGCCGGTCGCGCGGTAGAGGCGGCAGAGGGCGAGCTCGACCTCCTGGTGGCCGGACGTCATCCTGAGCTTGCCCGGCTCCCAGCCGAACGTGCGGTCGAGGAGGTCCGCGTTGCGGACGGCCACGGCGAGGAAGTTCGTCTTTCCCGTCGCCTCGTACCAGGCGACGGCGGCCTCGATCATGTGGCCCGGGTTGTAGAGCTCGTGCGAGTACGAGAGGTTCTCCCACCGCGCCGTCCCGTCGATCTCGCGGTGCCCGCCCAGCGTCCGCGCCGTGTAGAGGTAGCCGTCGGGCTCCTGCGCGCCGGCGACCTGGCCGATCAGCCAGTCCATGTACGACGCGAGGGCGGGGTCCCTCGTCCCGGCCCAGACGTAGGCCGCGCCCTCCATCACCTTGTAGACGTCGCTGTCGTCGAAGTAGATGCCGCCGAACTTCCCGCCCTTCGCGCGGGCGGCGCAGTTCGTGAAGTTGGCGATGCGCGGCGTCTCGTTGCACCTGGCGAAGTCCGTCGCGAGCGTCACCAGCCGGTTGGTGGCGAGCCGGTCGGCCCAGAAGCCCTCCGAGACCCTGACGTCGAGCAGGCCCGCGGCGCGGATCGGGTAGTCCGCGGCGGCGCGTGCCGCCTGGGCGCCGCCCGGGCAGGCGCAGGCGAGGGAGAGGGCGAGAGCCGCCGCGCGCGCGCGCATCGTCACGCCCCTTTCCCCGCAAGGCCCAGCACGACGGGCGTCGAACGGTAGCCGATGCCCATGCGGTCGATGCCCATGTCGACGAGGGAGAGGAAGTGCTCGCGGGTGCGGATGCAGCCCGAGCCCTTGACCTTGATCTTCCCCTCGCCCGCCTCCATCATCGCCCGGACGACCTCGACCGTCGCGCCGACGCAGGCCTTGCCGGTGAAGAATCCGGTCGACGACTTGATGAAGTCCGCGCCGGCACGGACCGCTCGGCGCGTGCCTTCCGCAACCTGCGCGAGGTCGAGCGCGTCGGTCTCGAGGATCACCTTGACCGCCGTGCCGTACGCGTGGCAGACGTTGACCACGGCGCGAATGTCGTCCGTGAACGCCTCGAGCCGCCCGCTCCTGAGCCACCCGTAGTTCGAGACGATGTCCAGCTCGGCGATCTCGTACCGGCTGCAGTACGCCTCGGCCTGGGCGGCCTTCGACGCCGTCGTCGAAAGTCCGAACGGGAAGTCGCACACGACGCAGACCCCCGTCTTCGTTCCCTTGCAAAGCTCCTCGGCGATGGGAAGGGACGACGGGTTCACGCAGACGGTCGCGCAGCCGTAGTCGATGCCCTCCTGGATGTACTTGCGGATGTCCGCCTCGGTGAACTCGGGCTTCAGGACGGACTGGTCGATGTAGGCCGCGAGCTCCGCGACCGACATCTCAGAAGCTTTCTTTGACGGTGCCATGATGATGTCTCCCTCTTCTTTTCTGTCCTCGGAATCAGTGGCCCTCCAGCGGGACGACCACGTTGTTGGGGTCGGGCAGCGCCGCCGCGACTTCGGGCGGCAGCGCGGGAATCGTGCGCGTGCCCCTGCCGAGGAGGTCGCCGTTCGCGAACGCGCGCACGTCGATCGTCGAGCCGTAGGCCCGCTTTCCGCCCTCCATGACCGGCGAATCGTCCGGAACCGCCGTGTCGACGACGACGTCCTTCGCCTGCTTCCAGTTGAAGACGAGGACGCCGCGGAACGGCACCGCGGGGAGCGCGGGCTCGAAGGAGAGCAGGAAATGCCTCTCGTCGTGCGCCGCGAACGACTTCACGGTGCGAAGCTTTCCGTCGCCGTTGACCTCGACCTTGTCGCCCGGGAGGAAGGTGTCCGCCGGGCACTTGCGGACGAGGATGCTGCCCTTCTCGGCGCCGTTCGCCGAGCCGACGCCGAACGACGCCGGGAAATTCGCCATCTTCACCTCGCCGACGCGGCTGCCCTTCTCCTGCCCGATCGCGGCAAGCGCCGACTCGACCGTCGCGTAGACCTTCCACGGACGCGCCGTGCGGCCCTCGTACTTCGGCGCGAAGAAGTTCTCGCTCGAGCGCACCTCGTGGTCCGCCGAGTCGTAGCCGATCGGCCCGTCGATGATCAGGTTGCGCTTCACCTCGTAGTCCTTTCCGGTGAAGCTGAAGAAACCCCAGCCCGCGCCCCAGAGCGTGTTGTTCTCGATCTTCCAGTGGTGGCTGTTGCCGTGTCCGCAGATGACCATCGTCGCGTCGCAGCCCATGAACACGTTGTTGCGGAACTTGACGCCCTCGACCTCCTCCGTCATGATGGACTGCCCGCCCCAGATGTTGAAGTTCTCCTCGATCACCGTGTCGTTCACGCCGCGGTACATCTGGAAGTTGTCGGGATGCGCCTGGAGGATGTGGTGGTGGAGGTAGTTGCGCCTGACCGTCACGTTGTACGACTCGAGCGCCTTGCCCTTCTCGCCCTTCTGGTTCGCGATGTTGCCGGCGACGGTCAGCCCGTCGACGAGCGAATAGGCGATTTCGTTGCCCTCGACGAGCGAGTCCCTCGCCGAGACGACGCTCACGCCGTTTCCGTTGGCGACAACGAGGTTCGAGAGGACCTTGTTGTTCTTCACGCCGCGCGCGCCGATGCCGAGCCCCGCGTTGTTGTGGACGAGGCAGTTGCGGACCGTCACGTCGTCGGCCGAGATCTTGATTGCGTCGCTCGCGCCGCCCTCGATCTCGAGTCCGTCGATGACAAGGCCCGCGACGCGGTCCTTCCAGTGCCCGACGAGGACCATCGGACGCGAGATCGCGCGGTAGCGCGCCTTCTTGAGGTCGTCCTTCGACTTCGGGCGGAACCAGACCGTCCCGCCCGGATTGCGCTTGTCGTCGCGGTCGTCGCGCACGAACGCCCAGTCTCCAGGACGGCGCACGAGCGCCGGATGGTTCATGAACGAGTAGCGGTTCCTGTCGGGCTTGAGCCACCTGTTCCAGTTCCTCTCGTCGAACGAGATGTCGCCCGTCTTGAAGTCGTAGGAGCCGAGGCGGGGAGAGCCGAAGGAGTTGCCGAACGCGAAGTAGTAGAACACGACCGCGTCCTTCGGGTCCTTCGCGATCTCCTCGAGGAACGGCGCGTCCGCGGGCGAGTCGGTCTTGAACACCCGCTTCTCCATGTCGACCGTGGTCACGGGACGGAGCGTGCCGTCGTCCGGCCAGCGTCCGCACTGCTGCTGGACGAGCCCGACGTAGAGGTCGCCGAGCCTCTTGTCCACGTGCGCCGAGTAGAGTCCGCCGCCCATGTCCTTCCAGTCGGTGATATCCTCGAAGCCGCTCAGGACGACGCGCTCGCCCGACGCCGCGCGAAGCGTGAGCGGCGTCTCGCCGTAGTCCTTCGAGATCGTCACGTTCTCGCGGTAGACCCCTCCCTTCACGACGACCGCGTCGCCGCCCTTCGCCGCGTCGATCGCCTTCTGGATCGTCGGATACGTCCCCTCGCCGCCCTTCGGGTCGACGACAAGCTCCGCCGCGCCGACGCCCAGCGCCGCCATTGCGGCCGAAGCGGCCACTGCCAGGGCCAACGGAGTTGTTCTCATCGTGCCCTCCGTGTTGTCAGCGAATCGAGATTATGAACGACCGAGGCGCGGACTCGTAGCAGCCGATGTCGATCTTGAGCCCCTGCACGCGCTTGTTCCCCGCGAGGTCCGTCGCGGGATACGACCCGTCCTTCAGTCCGCCGTTGACAAGCGGCGAACTCGCCGCGGGAACGAAGTCTCCGCCGGCGTAGTCCTTGAAGAACGACGACGCCGTTCCGGTTCCGCAGTTCGTCCCGCCCTCGATCGCGACGTCGCACGCGGAATACGAGAAGTACTGCCCGCCCGAAACGCCCACGGCGTTCGTGACGACGACTTCGTCCTCCACCGACGTCGAGTAGATTCCCGCGCAGACGGTGTTGACGACGGATCCCCCGGCGGCCTTGATCGCAAACTGGTCGCCGCGGATCTCCGATCGGACGATCGTGCAGTTACGCACCGTGCCGCTCGAGTAGACGACGTTGCCGACGAGCGTCGCGTCCTGGGAAAGGTCGCGGACAAGGCAGTTGTCCATCGTGGCGCCCGCCTCGAGCGTCACGGCGATGGACTTGTTGTTGTCGGTGCCGTTCGGACGCGTGATGCGGCAGTCCGTGATCTCGGTATGCGTGAGCAGGCCCGCCTTGAGATAGGCGGCCGCGGCGCTGGCGTAAAAGTTGTCCGAGACGCAGGACCTGATGACGCAGTTCGACACCGTGCCGCCGTTGGCGTCGATGTAGACGCCGACGCCTGGCGTCTGGCCCGCGGAGCAGTCGCGTATCGTGACGCCGTCGATCCGCGCGGCGGCGTTGTTCAGCAGGAATCCGCGCCCGGAACCCTTGATCGTCACGTCCGCCGGATTGCCGGTAAGCCCCGCGATGCGGAGTACGCCGCCGAGGTTCACAGTGCCGCTCAGCTGGTATTCGCCCGGGCAGACGAGGATGACGCAGCCGTCGAGGGCAACGGACAGGGCGTCCTCGATGCGCGTGGCGGCAGTCTCGGGCGAACTGTAGGGCGGTTGCGGATTGGCGCTGTCCGCTTTGACATAAATCTCCGCCTGCATCACCGTGACGGCGTCCCTCTGCACTTCCCTCGCCTCGGCAAGATTGCTGTCAACGGCCTTGAGCGAGACCGTAAAGGAACCGCCAGACTCGTAGCGGTGGAACGCCGTGGGCGTCTCGGTGAGCACCGGAATGCTGTCGTCGCCGAAATCCCACTCATACGTCACATCGCCCGTCGCATTCGCCGGCGTCGCCGTAAACGTCATCTCTGCGAATCCAACGCCGCGCGAGCCCTGCACGACGAAACTGACGGCGAAATCCTCCGACACGCATTCGTAGCATCCGATGTCCGGCAGCGAACCGCCCGAGCGGTCGTTCCCGTCGAGATCGGTGCCGACGGCGAACTCGCACGCCTTTCCTGCCTCGACGGCGGCGGACGACGCCTTGAGATGGTAGTCGCCGTTATACGGATCGACGAATCCGAACCGCGCGTTGAGGCAGGTCTCGTTGATCGGAGAGACGGAATCCGCAAGGCAGTTCTCGAACCGCGCGGCGAACGCCGCATCGCTGTAGACGTGCCCGTCGGCAAAAGTAGGCGCCCGCGCGCTGTTGCCGTAGATGATGCAGTTCACGGCCTTTGCCGTGTTCTGGTTCCCGTCGAAGGTGATGCCGCCGCCGCTCATGGACGAGTTCCCGCAGATCGTGCAGTTCCGCGCCTCCGCGCCGCCCTGGAGGGAGACCGCGCCCGCCACAATCGAACCCGCGCACGATCCGCCCGTGATCAGGCAGCTCTCGACAAGCCCGCCAAGAAGGGTGATGTTCGATCCCGTCGCCTGGCTTGTGTGGCAGATTCCGCCGGAGATCACGGAACGCGTCACAACGCCAGCTTGCATGTAGACGTTGCCGCCGGAAGATCCCCATCCGCTGCCCTCGCCGTTCACGATGCGGCAGTTGTCGACCCTTCCGCCGGCGGAACCGATGTAGACGTTCGAGCCGTGCACCCAGCTTGCCCTCGTGTAGCCGTTGCTGACCGTGAGGCCGTAGAGCCCGGCGTCCGCGTTGTTGATCTCGAACACGCGCACGTTGTTCGCCTGGCGCCAGACGAGGACGTCCTTCGGATCGCCCGTCGCGCCGACGACCTTGATCGCCTTGTTCGTGAGCGAGATCTGCGCCGTGACAGGATAGTCGCCTGCCGCAACGTTGATCCGTCCGACTTCGTTGACACCGAGTTTTTCCTCGAGGTCCTCGACCGCCTTGCCGATCGTCGCGAACGGCCTGTCCGCCGTCCCGTCATAGTCGTCGCTGCCGTTCGTTGCGACGTAGCGCACGACCGCGCCGGGGTCTTCTCGGACGATTATGCCCGCGAAAACGCCTCCCGCAAGGGGGGAGGCAAGCGCGAAGGCAGTCGCGCCGCGGAGCGAAAATGACTTGAGGAACCCGCTGATTTTCGAACGATTCATACGTCGAGACCTTTCCTTTTTCCTTCCGACACGGGAATTGTATCAAATGACCGCACAGATCAACGCCTTCTGCGCGCACCTAAAAACGCCTGTTTTGCGCAATTTTGGAACGGCCTCAGCGCTGCCGGGCGACCCGCGGTTTACTTGATGCGCTCCACCTTTGCACCGGGATCCGCGACCACGATGTAGTCGACGTTGAGGCCGCCTCCGCCCACGTTGGTCATGCGGATCGTGTTCTCGCCCTCCTGCAGCTTGAACGTCATCGGAGCGGACTTGTCGGCGGGATCCGGAATCACGACGAGCCGCCAGTCGTCGTTGCCGTTGGAAAAGCCGCCTGTCGAGGGAAACGAAAACGCGCCGAGCTCGACGGCAGGCGTGCCGTTCACCGCGACCTCGCGCAGGCGGTCCTGGTTCGTGCAGCCGCAGAGGACGATCTTGTAGTAGGCCGTCTTCGGAACGGTCGCCTTCCACTCGATCCACTGTCCGTCGTTGTCCCATTTCGAAACGGCCTTTCCGATCGCAGCGGTCTTGCCCTCCGGCAGCGTGACTTCGCCGCCGCCCTGCGCCGAGAAGTCCTCGGCCTGGACCACGGCCGTGAATCCGGCCGGCGCGGGGAACTTCGCGGCTTCGGCGCGGCGCGCCGCCGCCTTGGCCTCGCGCTCGGCCTTTTCCTTCGCCTCCTTCGCCGCCGCCTCTTCGGCGAGGCGCCTCAGCTCCGCCTGGCGAAACGCGGCGATCGGCTGCCCGCCGGGCGGGACGATCTCGCGGCTCTCGCCGCCGGCGAGCTCGAAGGTGCGGCTTTCAGGGAGTTCGACCGAAACCGTCGCGGCGGACTTGCCGCAGTTGCGGACGAGCACGCTGCCGGTGGCGGTGCGCTCCACGACCGCCGAGCCGGGACGCGAAATCCGGAGCGCGTAGCGGCCCGCGCGGATTCCCGAGCCCCCGCCGACGGCGAGCGCGCGCAGCGTCCCGTCCGGGGCGAGCGAGACGAAGGCCTGCTGCGCGTCGACCTCGGTCTTCCCGACGGCGAACGGACCCTTCCCGAGCGACTGGAAGCAGAAGTCGCGTCCGCCGTCCTTCATCTTCAGGACGAGCGCGGCGTAGCCCTTTTCAAGTCCGCCCGACTGCCGCACCTCGGCGACGGCGCCGGCGTTCGAATAGTCCACGACGTTTCCAAAGACCGTCGTCTTCGCGCGGCGGCGCTCGAAGACGGGCGTCTCGCTCTCGCGCTTGATGTTGGCCGTGCCGAAGACGAACGCCGTCTCCTCGCCGCCCGCGAAGAGGAGGCGCAGGTCGCGGTCCTTGTTGCGGAACGTCGCGACGACGCCCGCCGTCCCCGACACGGACTTGAGGTCCTTGAGCTCGCTGTAGCCCGCGCTGCGCGGCTTCGGGAGGTCGAAGGGCTTCGCCTCGCCCGTCACGCCCCTGCACTCGCCCACCGGATGCCACGAGAGGTCGTAGACGCGCTCGAGCGAGCCGACGGCCGCGAAGAGGTCGGCGACGTAGTCCTTCGTCATGAAGAGCGCGCGGTCCATGACGACGCCGGGATAGGCGTCGCCGGTCCGCCCGCGCATCATGCCGTACGCGTCGCCCGCCGCGTAGACGAGCAGCTCCGCCCCGCACGCGGCCTGCTCCTGCATGTCGACGTTCAGCGTGTTGTGGGCGAACGTCGTGCGGTACCAGTTGCGGTAGATCGGGTTCTCGTACCAGACGCACCCGGGATCGGGGATCTGCAGGCCGCCGAACGCCCAGAGGTCGATGTTGAGCTTGTCGGGATGGCCGTGGGAGCGGTTCGGGCCGTAGTCGAGCAGAAGGCTGCGCGCGCCCGCGCCGTCCGCGACGCGGAGGATGCCGTACCCGACGCCGTCGAGGTTGACGCTCTCGGGCGGGACCTGCTCGCCGACCTTCGAGAGGTCCGTGTCGTAGAGGGTGGAGATGGTGAACAGCTGGAATCCCGCGAAGAGGCGGCGGCTGATGCGGCGCAGGATCTCGAGGTACTTCGGATCGCGGTAGCGCAGGTAGCCGTACTCGTAGAGGTCGGAGTTGTAGCCGAGGAGCGAGGCGTTGCCGGAGTCGTGGATCGCCGGCGAGACGAGGTCGGGGTAGCAGAAGGAGAGCGGCGAGTCGAAGATGCACTTCATCGCGCCGTTGCGGTAGCGGTAGAGGTCGATGCCGTGGTGCCAGAGGATCTCCGCGTCGACGACCAGCGCCTGGAGCGCCATGAACTGGTAGCCCATCGCGCCCTCGCACCACATCCCGTCGACGTCGATGCTCTTCTCGGAGAAGTGCAGCTCGATGCCGCTCGGCCGCGCGTTGGGCGTGCCCTCCCACCACCTGGACGGCTCCTTCCCGCGGCGGTCGATCCAGTTGACGCCGTACATCGCCGTATTGACGAGCTCCTCGTCCTCGCAGGCATAGCCGGCCGCCAGCACGGCGGCGACGCAGATGGCGGACCAGTTCGTCGCGCCGTTCATCGTGTGCTTGTTGAGGCGGATGTGGTAGCCGCTGCCCGCGACGAGGTCCTTTGCGATCTTCTCGCGGTCCGCCGCGCTGAAGCACGGCGACTCGCGCACGAAGTCGTATCCGACGGCGACCTGGATGAGCCACGTCGCGTCGCCGAGCCGCTGGTCGAAGACCTTCGAGGGGTCGTGGGTGAAGCCCGGACGCGCGCCGATGCCGTAGTTCGGCCAGGCCTCGGCGTAGGCGAGGAGGAGCTTCCGCGCGTACTCGGCGTACTTCTCGTCGCCGAAGAGCTGGTACGCCGTGCCGAGGTTCGCGATGTCGAGCGAAAGCGCGTTGTGCGCCTTGCCGACCTTCGTGTCGGAGACGTGCGCCCACTTGCCGTCGGGGCCCTTTACGGGCTGCGGCACCGCGACGGGCTGCGCGATGCGGCGGTCCATGGCCGCGCGCAGGGCGTTCGCCTGGTCCTTGAGCGTCGGAGACGTCTTCATCATCGCGCGGAAGCGCTTCGCGTCCTCCTTGTCCCACGTCGTGCACGGATGGCCCTTCGCCACGCGCGGGCGCCCGACGACCTTGACCTCGCCGCGCGCGGCGGGACCGGTCGGCATCACGGCGTCCGCGATCGGCGCGACGTCGTACCCCTCGGGAACGGCGATCAGCTGCGAGACGTCGGTCGTCGACTGCACGCGCACGCGCGCCCAGCCGCCGTAGTTCGAGCCGAGCTTTCCGTCCGGAAGCTTCCGCTGCGGGAAGGTCTCAAGGCCCTTCAGCTCGACCCGCTGCCCCTTGCACCCGATTGGGATCTCCTGGTACTTCCCGGGCTTCTCCTCGAGTTCGACCGTCTTGACGGCCTTGCCGTCCACCGAGACCTCGACCTTTCGGAAGCACATGGTGCCGTGGTAGTCGAGCTGCATCACGTCGATCCGCACGATGTCGCAGGGGGCGATCAGGTTGATCGCCATCGTCCCGCCCACCATCGGCGCGCCGAGGAGAAGCCCTCCGCGCATGTTGCGCGGATCCTCCTTCGGGATCGCGTTGTTCGCCGGCCAGTCCTTGTTCACCGCAACGCCCCACGCCGTGGCCGTCGCGCCAAGCGAGGTCTGCGCCACGTTGTAGAGCGCAGCGTCCGCCGCGGCGGAGGGACGGGGAAGCGCGACCGCAAGCGCAAGGACAAGCGTGGAAACAGCCGCTTTGAGAGTGAGAAGGCCGTGTGCAGTCGGGGTTTTCATAGGTCGAAACCTTTCCTTCGCGTTTATTGTGCCGCAATTGTATCAAAAGACGGACAAAGGCAACGCCTTCCCCGCGCACCTAAAAACGCCTGTTTTACGCAATGCCCGCCTCGGTTTTACACAGCCCAAATTTCATTCTCTGCGCCTCTACGGCATCTCGACCGTCACCTTGAAGAAGCGGTGAAGCGGGTTCGTGAGATTCTGCCACTCGCCAGCCTCGCCGCCGACGCTACTGCCTTATTCTCAAAAACGCTTTCGCCGCCGTTCCATCGTCAGGAGTGACCGTAAACCTCGTCTTGCCCCTTGCGTCGGTGCCAGAGGTTGTCTCCGTTGCCAGAGGTTGTCTCCGTTGGTGTCAGTCTTCCCGCGCCATCCCAATCGGCAAGGCCTCCTCTCGCCTCAAACATCGCCGCGACCTTGTCGGCATCTACCGTCGCCACCCCGCCTCAAGATTTTTCCGCATAGAAATCTCGTTTATGGTATAATGTATCCCGTCAGGCGGGGAAGAGGCCCCTCGAGGGCCGCGAACTCCCCGGACAGCGCAGGCAGCAAAGGTCAGCGCAGGCAGCAAAAGACAGCGCAGGCAGCAAAGGTCAGCGCAGGCAGCAAAGGTCAGCGCAGGCAGCAAAACCACAAAACCGTCGGAAAATCCCAGACATGGCGCGGAAAACATACGAACACTCGGCCTACTGGTACGCCTACCACTGCGGCTGGACGTACAGCGAGGCGAAAACCTACGCGGGGAAATACCTCGACATGCACACCTACCGCCCGCGCATGAGGGAGGTCCGCGAGGGCGAATCCTACGGCAAGGCCTGGTTCGCCTGGCGCAACCAGGACTACAGGTTCGACTCGACGTTCAACCCGCTCCTCCTCGGCGCGTGCGCGATGGTCGACATCGGCATCGCGATGCGCGACACCACCGCAAGGCTCGCCGACCCGAAGGAGCGCGACCGCATGCGGCGAGAGCTCGTGCGCGGCCTGAGGGCGCTCCGCCGCCCCTTCTACTACGCGCGCGAGAAGGCCCGCCGCCGCGAGCTCGCCGCCGCGCGGCGCAAGCTCTCGCGCCGCACCACGACCGCGCCGATGCCGACTCCGGAGGCGCTTCTCGCCGCGTGGAACGCGCGGAAAGACTCGCGCGAGGCGATGGTGCGCCTCGGCGGGATGCTCCACGACCTCGCGTGCTACGTGGACAGCTGCCTCAGGTTCGACGGGAACGGCGACGTCGCGGGGCGCAACGGCGGCATCAAGGAATGGCTGCGGGAGAACGTCCCGGAGCTTTTTCCGAAATACAAGACGCTGATGCGCTACAAGGCGATGGCGATGCGCCTCCGGCAGGCGACGGGCACGGAGGACCCGAAGCCGACCGCCGCCCTTCTCGACGAGACGCCGCGGCACGAGCTGGTCGCGGCGGTTCTCGCGGACGAGACGCCCGTCTTCTCGCGCGTCTTCGCCGCGCTCGAGCACATGCTCTCGCCCGAGACCGTCTTCCTGGACGCGGCGAAGACATTCAAGAATCTTCCGCATGGAATTCTCAAAGACGGCGGCAGGAAAGCGCGGGATGCCGGGAAGTCGGCCGCACGCGCGGATCGAGAGCCGAGGCGAAAGGCTCGTCCGGAAGCCGCAAACCGAAGACGGCGCGCGGAGAAATAGCGCAAGCCCGGGATTACAACCGCATCCCCTACGGCATCTCGACCGCCACCTTGAAGAAGCGGCGGAGCGAGTTGGTGGGACATTGCCGCTCGCCGCCGCCCTCCAGCGTCTCCTTGCCGTAGACCTTGCAGGTGCGAATGACGCCGCTCGTGTTGAGGTCGGGCTCCCACGTCACAACCGGCGCGCCGTCGACCGTCTCGACCTTCGCAGCGAAGCGACTCGCCAAGCCTGTCGGATCGGTCCCCGCGACATAGTCCTGCCAGACTTGCAGCGCCCTACCGCCTTGCATCTTTCCGCTCGCGGCATTTCCGGCAGTCTCGTAGCCCGTTCCAACGCCCAGCCGATACGCGTCAAGCCACGAATAGGGCACAGGCTCAGGCGTCGTCAGCGCATAGCCGCTCCACAACGTGTTTCACATCAAACACTTTTGCGTGAGACATCCCAGTATTTCATTGTGTCACTTAGCCTTTGTGGCCTTGTCAGCATTCGCATCGCTGTCTTCAGGCTCTTTGCTGGGTTCCGACTTCTTTTGGGTTTTGCTCGTGCCTTGCTGTTTCTTGATCTCGGATTGCTCTTCACGAAGAGCCGAAATTGACTTGTCGACTTCCTTTAATCCCGCTTCCCGTGCCTCACCTTCTGGCATTTTCTCCTTCAATGCTTTCCAAGTCTTATAACTCAAATCGCATTCAGGACCTAGGTTGCAAAAGTTGCCTGTACCAATTCCTGTTCCGGATTTGCAACCTGGAGAAGCTGGGCAGCGATCACCGACATATATCACCTTGTGAATAGGGCACACATGCCCAGGGTTCAAGGCAACTACACGCTTTGTCTTGTATGACTTGCGCTCTTCCCCCCGTGCCATGTTGATGTTGCATGCCGAAGTGGCGCCCTTTTGCTTCTCGCTCGGATTCTTCTGCTTGGATCCCCAGACGAAAATAGGATTCTGCCGTAGTCTCACATACTCGTTGTGCAATTCAGAAATCTCCCTTTCGATTTCTGTCATCGTGCGAGCATTGACTTGGTCAAATATGGCAACACAAATGATGAGGTAGAATGGCATTTTCATGTTGACTGCCCCTTTCAGGCATATAGCCAACCGATCTAACATTTGCATCGTCAACCTCTTCTTCCTCCGCGCCTAGGCCTTTACGAAGGCCAGCCGCGTCGAGGCGCGAAAAGAAAACGTGGCGTGCCTTTATATCCATGTCCTATCTGAGGCACGACCAAGCGCCTTTGAGAAACACGAATACAAGACACGCCACGTGTGAATTGCACACATAGCGCGTCTCGCATACTCGGCCTCTCCATGAATCTTGGTCGTTTTCAGATAGAGCCAAATACGCAAGATTGCGTACGTTGCTGCGGGCGTAGGGGGCGTTTCCGCAGCTCCTCGGGTTGCCGCGCGGGGGCGGGCGCGTCGGAGACGCGCCCCTACCAGGGCGGTGGTGCGAGGTTTTGGCCTTGGCCTTGGGAGCGGGCGCGTCGGAGACGCGCCCCTACCAGGGCGGTGGCCCGGTGACATTGTGGCGGAGAATTTTGGCCTACTGCAACTCGAGCGTCTGCGGCGCGCTGGCGCCATTCGCGCATCGAAAGCCCGTCGTGGCGGTCCTTGAAGAGCTTGCGCAGGACGGCGCCCGAGGCCCAGCCGCAAAGTCCGGCGATCGCGCCGATCTCCTGCCGCGGATTCCTGAGCAGGCTCTCGACGCGCTCCATGCGGACGGCGGCGATCTCGTCGTGGATCGAGTGTCCGGTCTGCCGCCGGAAGACGATCTCCGCCATTCGCCGCGACAGGCCCATTTCGCGCGCCACGTCGGGCGTTCCGACGCCGTCGCACGCCTTCCGGCGGATCAGCTCGATCGCCCGGACGACGCGACGGTCGCACTGCGGGAAGCGGCGCGTCGACGCACGGCGCGCGACGAAGATCGGATCGAAGATCAGCGTCGCCTGCCTGAGGGACGGATCCTTCAGGCGCCGGTCGAGAAGCTCCGCGCAGAGGTACCCGCCGTGCTCGAAGTCGAGGCGGATGGACGTGAGCGACGGATTCGTCCGCTCGCAGATGACCGGATCGTCGTCGACGCCGATCACGGCGAGGTCGTCGGGCACGCGGATGCCGAGCGCCACCGCGACCTGCAGCACGTCCTCGGCGGCCGGATCGTTTGCGGCGAACAGCCCGCACGGCTTCGGGAGGTCCTTCAGCCACGCGGAGAGGAGGCTGCGCCGCGCGGCGTCGGTCGCCGTCGCGGGACAGTCGAACACCGCGCAGCCCTTCCCGTGCACGCGCAGCGCGGCCTCGAACGCGCGGCGGCGGTCTTCGCTCCAGAAGCGCGGTCGGCGCCAGCCGACGAACGCGTAGTCGGGAACGCCCATGGACAGGAGCTCGCGCGCGGCGATCTCGCCGACCTTCGCGGAATTCGAGTTGACGAAGAAGTCGCGTCCCTCGCTCGACGGATCGTCGTCGAGGTAGACGATCGGGAGCCCGCGCGCGGCCCGGCGCAGGTTATCGACGTCGCCGCCCCCGCATTCGGCAATGACGCCGATCGGCTTCCAGAAGTCCAGTATCTCGCGGAAGTCGATCTTCTCCGGACCGCTGTTGCAGTCGATCGCCTGGAGGTTCCAGCCGACCCGCTCCGCGTACCGCCGCGCGCCCTCGATGCGGTTCGCGCAGATGTACTTGTTCGTGTAGACGAAGAAAAGGACGGTTCCGGTCATGCGCCCCCCTTCCCCGCGCGGACCGCCGCCTGCGCGAACGCGAGAAGCGCCAGCGCGGCCGCCGAGACAAGCGACCCCGGGCCGAGCGGGCCGAGCGGACGCACCGCCGCGACGAGCGGAGAGGCGGCGGCCCCGGCGGAGACGGACATCGCAAGAAGCGCCGCCACCGCCGGCGCGCCGCCCGCCCCGTGGCGGGGCGAGGCGATGCCGAACACGAAGCCGTAGACGTTCGCGCAGCCGGCCGCGAACAGCGCCACGCCGGCGAGGTACGCGGCGAACCCGCCGGCCAGAAGCATCGCGAGGCTACCGACGAACGACAGGAGCGTCGACGGGACGAAGAGCCGGTCCGCGCGCCCCTTCGCGAAGAGCCACGCGCCGGCAAGGACGGCCGGCAGCTTCACGCCGAAGAGGAGCGCGTACACGGCGCCGGCGGCCGCCTCGCCCATGCCGAACCGGTCCCGCACCGCCGCGGGGACGGAAACGTTGAAGGCGACGTCCGCGACGACGCCCGCCGCGAACGCCGCGGCGCAGAAGGCGGTCGGCGCGTCGCGGAGGGACCGCCAGACGGCGCGGAACGAGGCCCCGCCGCGCGCGGCGGCGTCCGCGACGCCGCCCCGCAGGAAGGCGGCCGCCGACGCGCAGACGACCCCGACGGGGACGAAAAAGAGCCGCCAGTCCCCCGCCGCGGCGAAGAAGGCGAGCGCCAGCGGCAGCGCGCCCGCGACGAGCATCTTGACGAACAGCCCGAGCGTCATCACGCTCGCCTGCCGCGCGACGCCGAAGGCCTCCGCCACCCTGACGGGAAGCGCCACCTGGAGGACGACGTTCGAAACGCCCGCAAGCGCCAGCCCCGCCGCCGCGGGGACGAACCCGCCGCCGGCGAAGAGGAGCGCGAGCGCCGGCAGCATCGCCAGGAGCGCGGACACGGCGACGCGCCCCGCGCCGAGGCGGCGGCAGAGCGCGCCGGCCGGAAGCGGGACGAGCGCGAACCAGAGGAAGACAAGGGAGGAGGCGACGCCCTCGAGCCGCAGGCGCTCCTGCAGGACCCCGATCGCGTCGATGAACGCGAGCGACGCGTAGGCGAGCGCGACGCCGGCCGCGGCGCGCAGCGGAAGGCGCTCCCCGCCCCGCTCGCGCCCGCCCGTCATGACGCCGGCGCCCCGTCTGGCCCGCCGAAGGAGCGGACGACCTCGCGGTCGTCGAAGGGATGCTTCACGCCCGCGATCTCCTGCGTCGTCTCGTGGCCCTTCCCCGCGACGATCACGACGTCTCCCGCCGCGGCGTTCGCGAGCGCGAAGCCGATGGCACGGCGGCGGTCGGCCTCCGCGAGCGCCACGCGCCCGCGCGGGAGGGGGGCGCGACGGACGCCGGAAAGGACCGCCTCGATGATCGCGAGGGGATCCTCCCCGCGCGGGTTGTCGCTCGTGACGACGAGCTCGTCCGCCAGCCGCGCGCACGCCTCGCCCATCAACGGGCGCTTCATCGGGTCGCGGTCGCCGCCCGCGCCGAACACGACCCAGAGCCGCCCGCCCGGGGGCGTAAAGCCGCGCGCGGCCGAAAGGACCTTCTCGAGCCCGTCCGGCGTGTGCGCGAAGTCGACGTAGACCGACGCCGCCACGCGCGGGTTCGCGACGGGCTCGAGGCGGCCCCAGCGCGGCGCCAGCGTCGGGACGACCCCCTGGATTGTCTCATGCGGAATGCCCGCCTCTTCTGCAAGCGCGGCGGCAGTAAGGACGTTCGACTTGTTGTAGTCGCCGACGAGCCGGAGACCCGAGAGGTCGAAGGCGGGGCGTTCGCGCGTCACCTCGACGATCCGGAGGGGGAGGCCCCCGCACGCGTCGCGCATCTCGCGCCCGCATCCGCCGTCCAGGCAGACGACGTACGGCGCGAGCGGGCAGCCCGCGGCGATCCGCTCCGCGAAGGAGCGCTTCACGCGGAAGTACTCCTCCATCGTCTTGTGGTAGTCGAGGTGGTCTTCGGTAAGGTTCGTGAACGCGCCGCCCGAGAACGTCGTGACGGTCCCGAATCCGACGCGGTCCTGGTGGATCGCGTGCGACGAGACCTCCATCACGCAGTCGGTGCAGCCGTTCGCCTCCATCGCGGCGTAGATCTCCCTCAGACGCGCAAGCGGCGGCGTGGTGTACCCGGTGGCGAAGCGCCGCGCGCCGTCGTACGCCTCGACGGTCGTTATGTAGCCGCACTTCCGCCCCGCGCAGGCGTCGACGAACGCGGCGAAGACCCACGCCGTCGTCGTCTTCCCGTTCGTCCCGGTGACGCCCCAGAACCTCATGGCCGCACGCCCGACCAGGCGCGGAAGCGCTCGTCCGCGAGCTTCCGGTACTTCGCCCCCGCGCCGCCGTTGACGAACGGGTCGATCGTGATCCCCCCCCGCGCCGCGAACTTGCCGAACACCTCCATGTACTTCGGCCGCAGGAGCTTCGCGAGATCGTCGTAGATCACGTTCACCACGTCCTCGTGGAAGTCGCCGCGGTTGCGGAAGCCGAAGAGGTAGAGCTTGAGCGACTTCGACTCGACGAGCCGCTTCGCCGGGACGTAGCGGATCGTGAGCGTCGCGAAGTCGGGCTGGCCCGTCTTCGGGCACAGCGTCGTGAACTCGGGCGCCGTGAAGGTCACCCAGTAGTCGCGGCCGGGATGCCTGTTCGCGAACGCGTCGAGGATCCCGGGGTCGTACGCCATCGGCGCCCGGACGGCCCGCCCAAGCGCCGTCAGTCCGTCAAGGTCTTCTCTCATGCCCGTATTATAGCAAAAATTCCGCCGGGCAAGGACCTCGCCGGCACCGTCAGAAGCTCCCGTTGACGAACGGCAGGACCGGCATCCACCCGTTGCGGGCGATGATGTTGACGAGGCCGATCTGCAGCCCGCCCTCCACGGACTCCGCGTAGTTGACGAGGCCGACCTGCGCACCGGTCAGCGTCCCGCTCGCGACGTTCACGCCGAAGATGAAATAGACGCCCACCTGCGCGCCCTGCACGTCGTTCGCGCAGTTGAAGGCCCCCGACTCGAGGCCGACGAACGACCCGCACGAGATGTTGACCAGCCCCTCCTGGTAGCCGCAGAGCGAGTCGGCGCAGTTCAGGAGGCCGACCTGCGCTCCGATCGAGCGCCGCGGCCATTCCGTCGCGTCGTTCGCATTCCAGTTGACGAGCCCGGCCTGCGCGCCCCAGAGGCGCCCGCCCGCGATGTTGACGCCGCCGATTCCGAGGCCCGTGAACACGCCGTCCGTGCTGTTGGCGAGGCCGAGGTCGAGCCCGGTGAACCGCGCGCAGCGGCCGTAGACGAGCGAAAGGCGGAGCCCCGTCACGCCGAAATCGGACGTCGGCGCCTGGACGGGCGTCGCGAGCGACACCATGACAGGGGTGGTTTCGGCGGAAAGCGCGCCCGCGGCGAGCAGGGCGGCGGCAAGCATGACGTTCTTCATGTTCGGTGCTCCTTTTGCGGTTTTCGACGATTGCCGCATTATAGCACATCGCACCGCCGCCTGGCAAGAAGCGGCAAAGCGGGGACGCCGCCTGCATCGGGCCGCTCCGCCCCGGCGCCGGGGCGGCGGGGCGGCGTTCCCGCGGCGCAAAAGGGGCGCGGCGTTTCCGCCGCGCCCCTTTCCTGCGCGCCTGCCTTTCGGCTACATCATGCCGTCCATGCCGCCGGCTCCGCCGTGGCCGCCGCAGCCGCAGGCATCCTTCTTCTCGGGGATGTCGGTGACCATGCAGTCGGTCGTGAGCAGGAGCCCCGCGATGGACGCCGCGTTCTGCAGAGCCGAGCGCGCGACCTTCGCCGGATCGACGATGCCCGCCTTGAGCATGTCGGCGTACTCGCCCGTGCGGACGTTGTAGCCGTTCGTGCCCGTCGCCTTCTTGACGTTGGCGATGACGAGCGCGGCCTCCTGGCCGGCGTTGTTCACGAGCTTGCGGAGAGGCGCCTCGATCGCGCGGGAGATGATGCTCGCGCCGACCGCCTCGTCGCCCTCGAGCTTGAGCGCGTCGATCGCCTTCTGCGCGCGGAGGTACGCGACGCCGCCGCCAGCGACGATGCCCTCCTCGACCGCCGCGCGGGTGGCGTGGAGCGCGTCGTCGACGCGGTCCTTCTTCTCCTTCATCGCGGCCTCGGTCGCCGCGCCGACCTTGATGAGCGCGACGCCGCCGGCGAGCTTCGCGAGGCGCTCCTGGAGCTTCTCGCGGTCGTAGTCGGACGTCGTCTCCTCGATCTGGCGCTTGAGCTGCTCGACGCGGGCCTTGATGTCGGCGGACTTGCCGAGCCCCTCGACGACCGTCGTGTTGTCCTTGTCGACGACGACCTTCTTGGCGCGTCCGAGCATGTCGATCGTGACGCTCTCGAGCTTGACGCCGATGTCCTCGCTGATGAGCTTGCCGCCGGTGAGGATCGCGATGTCCTCGAGAATCGCCTTCCTGCGGTCGCCGAAGCCGGGGGCCTTGACGGCGCAGACCTGGAACGTGCCGCGGAGCTTGTTCACGACGAGCGTCGCGAGCGCCTCTCCCTCGACGTCCTCGGCGATGATCATCAGCGGACGGCCGGACTTGGCCACCTGCTGCAGGAGGGGCAGCATGTCCTGGAGGTTCGAGATCTTCTTCTCGAAGAGGAGGAGGAACGGATCCTCGAGCTCGCACTCCATCGCGTCGGGGTTCGTCACGAAATACGGCGAGAGGTAGCCCTTGTCGAACTGCATGCCCTCGACGACGTCGAGCGAGCTCTCGAGCGTCTTGGCCTCCTCGACCGTGATCGTGCCCTCCTTGCCGACCTTGTCCATCGCCTCGGAGATCATCTTGCCGATCTCCTCGTCGCCGTTCGCCGAGAGCGTCGCGACCTGCGCGATCTCATCGGCGGTCTTGACCTTCTTCGACTGCTTGGCGATCGCGTCGACGACGGCGGCCGTCGCCTTGTCGATGCCGCGCTTCAGCGCCATCGCGTTCGCGCCGGCGGTGAGGTTCTTGAGCCCCTCGCGGTAGATCGACTCCGCGAGCAGCGTCGCGGTGGTCGTGCCGTCGCCCGCGACGTCGTTCGTCTTCGAGGCGACTTCCTTCACCATCTGGGCGCCCATGTTCTCGAAGGGATCGGGAAGCTCGATCTCCTTGGCGACCGTCACGCCGTCCTTGGTGATCTGCGGCGAGCCGAACTTCTTGTCGAGGATGACGTTGCGGCCGGACGGGCCGAGGGTCGAGGTCACCGCGTTCGAGAGCTTCTCGACGCCGGCGAGGATTTTCTGACGCGCTTCGGCGTCGAACTTGATCTGCTTAGCCATTTTCTAGTCTCCAATTTCTTTTGTCGGGGGACGGGGAAGACCGGTCTTCCCCGTCCGTTCCATTACTTCTCGATGACGCCGAGGAGGTCTTCCTCCCTGACGAGCTGCAGCTTCCTGCCGTCGAGCTTGATCTCGGTGCCGCCGTACTTCGGGAGAAGCACCGTGTCGCCCTTCTTGACGTCGAACTTGATCTCCTTGCCGTCCTTGTCGAGCTTCTTGCCGACGGCGATGACCTTGCCCTGCATGGGCTTCTCCTTCGCGGAGTCGGGGATGATGATCCCGCCGACGGTCTGTTCCTTTTCCTCGATCGGCTCTACGAGAACGCGATCGCCCAGTGGTCTGATGTTCATTTGTTGTTTTCCTTTCGGTTAAAAAGGTTAGGTGGTTTAGTGGTTAGGTGGTTTGGTGGTTAGGTGGTTTGGTGGTTAGAACTACCGCACCACCCAACTGCCTAACTACCGCACTTACTTCATGGTGTAGTCCGCGTCGACGACGTCGTCTCCGCCCTTCTCCTTCTTGGGCTCGTCCTGCGGGGGCGGCGCGCCAGCTCCCGGAGGCGGCGTGCCCGCGCCGGCCTGCTGCGAGGAGGCGTACATCTCCTGCGCGACGGGCTCCATCGCCTTCATGAGCGCCTCCTGCTTCGCCTTGATCTCGTCGATCGGGGCGTTCTTGGAGAGCGCGTCCTTGAGCTCCTTGAGGGCGGACTCCACCGGCGCCTTCTTGTCGGCCGCGATCTTGTCGCCCGCGTCCTTCAGCGTCTTCTCGACCTGGAACGCGAGGCCGTCGGCCTTGTTGCGCTCCTCGACCTCGGCGTGGCGACGCTCGTCCTCCGCGGCGTGCGCCTCGGCGTCCTTGCGCATCTTCTCGATCTCCTCCTTGGAGAGGCCGCCCGCGGCGGTGATCGTGATCTTCTGCTCCTTGCCGGTGCCCTTGTCCTTCGCGGAGACGTTGAGGATGCCGTTCGCGTCGATGTCGAACGTCACCTCGATCTGCGGAACGCCGCGCGGGGCGGGCGGGATGCCGTCGAGGTTGAAGTTGCCGAGCGCCTTGTTGTCGCGCGCCATCTTGCGGTCGCCCTGGAAGATCGCGATCGTCACCGCCGGCTGGTTGTCCGCCGCCGTCGAGAAGACCTGCGACTTCTTCGTCGGGATCGTCGTGTTGCGCTCGATGAGCGGCGTGAGGACGCCGCCCAGGGTCTCGATGCCGAGCGTGAGGGGCGTCACGTCGAGAAGGAGGACGTCCTTGACCTCGCCCTTCAGGATGCCGCCCTGGATCGCCGCGCCCATCGCCACGACCTCGTCGGGGTTCACGCCCTTGTGGGGCTCCTTGCCGAAGAGCGACTTCGCCTTCTCCTGGAGGAGCGGCATCCTCGTCTGGCCGCCGACGAGCACGACCTCGTCGACGCTCGAGAGCTCCGCGTCCGCCATGCACTTGCGGCAGGGCTCGGACGTGCGGTTCACCAGGTCCGTCGTGAGCGTCTCGAGTATCGGGCGCGTGAGAGTCGCCGTGAGGTGCAGGGGGCCCGACTGGTTCATCGTGATGAACGGCAGGTTGATGTCGTACGTCGTCGCGCTCGAGAGCGCGCACTTCGCCTTCTCGGCCTCCTCCTTCAGGCGCTGCTTCGCCATCGTGTCGGCGAGAAGGTCGACGCCGTTGTCCTTCTTGAAGTTGTCGGCGAGCCAGGTCATGACCGCCTGGTCGAGGTCGTCGCCGCCGAGGTGCGTGTCGCCGTTCGTCGCCTTCACCTCGAAGACGCCGTCGCCGATGTCGAGGATCGAGATGTCGAACGTGCCGCCGCCGAAGTCGTAGACCGCGATCTTCTCGTTCTTCTTCTTGTCGAGGCCATACGCGAGCGAGGCCGCCGTCGGCTCGTTCACGATGCGCTTCACGTCAAGGCCCGCGATGCGGCCGGCGTCCTTCGTCGCCTGGCGCTGCTGGTCGTTGAAGTACGCCGGAACCGTGATGACCGCCTCGGTGATCTTCTCGCCGAGGAACGCCTCCGCGTCCTCCTTCAGCTTGCGGAGCACCATCGCGGAGATCTCCTGCGCCGTGTACACCTTGCCGGACACCTCGACCGCCGCGTCGCCGTTCGGCGCCGCCACGACCTTGTAGGGGACCATCTTGATCTCGTCGCCCATCTCGCTGAAGCGGCGGCCGATGAAGCGCTTGATCGAGTAAATCGTCGACTGGGGGTTCGTCACCGCCTGGCGCTTCGCCGCCTGGCCGACGAGAATCTCGCCGTTCTTCGTGAACGCGACGATCGAAGGTGTCGTGCGCGCGCCCTCCTTGTTCGGGATAACCGTCGCCTCGCCACCTTCCATCACAGCCATGCAGCTGTTCGTCGTCCCAAGGTCAATTCCAAGAACTTTTGCCATGATCTTCTCTCAACTTTCTCTCGCCCACCATAGGCGATGCCCTTCTACCAGCAAATGCCGTGCCAACCCATCCGAACCACCCTCCCATCCCCCGTTTCGGCCTCTTCCCGCCGTGACATGTGACACACGTGTGACACGGCGCGGGACATTTTGTCGCACGCCCTGCGCGTCTGCCCTATTGTCCGCCAACGGAATCTTTCAGACAGGGCGCTCGTCCCAGAGCGGCATGGCGGACGAGATTCCGGCCGCTTCGAGGCACGCCTTTCCGGCGAGGCCGTCGCGGAAGGTCCAACGGGCGCGGCCCTTGGCGTGGCCAAGTTCCTGAAGGTGGGCGATTACGGCCTTTTGCGGACGCCGGCTACATCACGTACCAGAGGATGCAGAAGAAATGGCAGACCGTCCCGGCGAGGACGAAGAGATGCCAGACCATGTGCGCGTAGGGGAGGGACTTCCACAGGTAGAAGACGCACCCCAGCGTGTAGAGACCTCCGCCGAGCGTCAGCCACATCGTCCCAAGCCCCTGGAGCGTGCGAATGAGCGGGACGATCGCAAAGATCGCAACCCATCCCATCACGACGTAGGCGACGGTCGACACGAAGCGGAAGCGTCCCGTCGTCCAGATCTTGAAGAGAATCCCCGCAAGCGTCCCGCCCCACTCGATCCCGAAGATCGTCCAGGCGAGACCGGGGCTCCCGGGCCGCAGGGTGACGAGGCAGAACGGCGTGTAGGACCCCGCGATCAGGAAGTAGATCGCCATGTGGTCCATCACGTGCAAAACGCGCTTCGCGGGCGGGTAGGTCACCGTGTGGTAGGCGGAGGAGATCGCATAGAGGAGGATCATCGAGAATCCGAAGATCGCGCCCGACGTCGCCTTCCACGCGACGTCGACCCCGCTCGTCGCGCCCTTCCAGACGAGGAGCGCGAGCATCGCCGCGCCGAGATGCGAGCCGACGACGTGCGTGACCGCGTTCGCGACCTCCTCCCCGGAGGTGTACGACCTGTCCTTCCCCCTCTTCACGACGGCATGACGAACTTCATGTACAACGTGACGAGCTGCGGACCGTAGAACATCCACGCCAGGCACCCCATGCAGATGTATGGCCCGTAGGGTATCGGGGTGAATCCGCCGAGCTTCGTCTTGGAAAGGAGGATGAGCACGATGCCGACAACGCTCCCGAACACCGACGAGAGGATCAGCGTCACAAGACGGCGACAGGCCCGAAAAGCGCCCCCACCGCGCCCATGAGAAAGACATCTCCCATCCCCATCGCCTCGCGCTTGAACGCCTTCGAGCCAAGCCACCGGACGAGCCAGAGCAACCCAAAACCGAAGACAAGACCGCCGAGCGACCAGAATAACGGAGTGAATTTGAGCCACGTCGACGCCTGCACGCCGTCACTGTAGACAAAGTTGAAGGAGGTGGCCACGAGGGATTCGGCGACGCCGAGAATCATTCCGCCGACGGTCGTGAAATCGGGAAGAAGCTGATGATCGAAGTCGATGAACGCCCCGGCGATCATCAATGCAATCCATATCCACATGGCAACGACGTGCGTCACTGCGAACCACAGCGGGACAGTCGGAAGCCACAGCCACAGGAATGCAGCAAGGAAGAGGCAACCTCCTAGCGCCTCGACGAAGATGTATCGCGGCGAGATTGGCGCCTTGCAGTTGGCGCACTTGCCGCGCAGCGCAAGCCACGAGAGGATCGGGATGTTCTGGTACCACTTGATCGGCGAATTGCACTTCGGGCAGCGCGACGGCGGCGAAACGATCGACTCGCCTCTCGGCGCTCGCCAGATCACCACATTCAGGAACGAGGCGATGCAGGCCCCCAGCCAGAAGCTGAAGAACGCCAGCATCGGCACCAGCTCGCGCATCATGTCGGCAGACCCATCCATTGCGGACATTATAGCATATTCCGCCCGTCCCGTTCACCCGCCGCGCGACCACGTCCGAAACGCCTGTCCGAGGGCGAGGAGAGACTTCGCGAGGTTGTCCTTGTACTGCCCCGTCATCGCGCCCTTCCCGTGGACGTCGCTGAGGCACTTGAGCATCCGGCAGGGAACGCCGTTCAGCTCGCAGACGTGCGCGATCGCCGCGCCCTCCATGTCCTTCACGGTCGCGCCGAGCGAAAGCGGGCCCTCGACGTCGCGCTCGTCGTTCGTGAAGCGGTCGCCGGTCGCGAGGATGCGCGCGGGGAGCTTCCCCGTCGTGCGGCAGCCGAAGTACGGCGTGTCGCGCTCGTTGTGCGTCCCGAGCCTCGTTCCGTTGACGAGCGTGAGGTCGAAGTCGTACTCGACCGCCTGCGAGATCTCGTAGGCCTCGCCGACCTCCATCGCGGGATCGAGCCCCCCCGCGACGCCGCAGTTGAGAACCTCGTCCGCGCCCGCGTCGATCGCCTTCTGCGCCGCCGCCGCCGCGTTCACCTTTCCGACGCCGGAGACGTAGAGCCGGTCGCCCTCCCTCAGGAACGGACGCACCGCCGCCGCCTCGTTTTCCATCGCAATCACAAACGCCCTCATGTGAAGAGAACCTCCTGTCCGCAGAACATGTAGTTGGCACCGACGACGAACTCCGCCGCCGTGGGCGAGAAGCGGTCCTGCACCGTCACGTGCTCGTGACCCGCGAGAATCGCCCTGAGAAGCGGCTCGGACTTCAGGTACGCGACGAAGTCGCGCGTGACCGGATCCTCCCTCTGGCGCTGGTAGTCGCCCTTGGGCGACGGCACCGCCGCGTCCTCGAACTTCCTCCCGGCATGCGCCCAGAACTTCGTCGTCGCGCGCCAGATGTCGTCGGTGAAGAGCGGCACGTGCACGCAGAGGACGATCGGGAGCCCCCTCCGCGCCTCCGCTCGGAAGCGCTCGGCCTGCCCCGCCGTCACGGTTCCGTAGACGTCGTCCATCGCCACGAAGTTGACGCCGTTCACGACCCGGGAGTGGAAGACGACGTCGAAGGGGTACGCCGCCGCGACGGGGCCGCGCGTGCGCTCCTTCCACGCCTCGTCCTTCGTCGGCTTCGGATCGCTCAGCCACAGGTCCGTCGCGAACTCGTGGTTGCCCACGGAGCCGAACGTCGCGTCGCCGAAGTACTTCTTCACGAGGTCGAGGTTGGCGCGGCTCTGCCAGTCGATCAGGTCGCCCGTGTGGACCACGTAGTCGACGTTGTCCTTCGCCCAGGAGAGCGAATCGCGCAGCGCCTCCTCCTGGCGGCCGCCGAACGTCCTGCGCCGCATGTCCATGAGCTTCAGCTTCTTCTCCCCCTCGTCGGGATACGCCGCGCTCAGATGCGTGTCGGAGATGTGCAGCACCGAAAACGGCTTCGCCGCCCCGGCACGGACCGTCACGTAGCCGAGCGACAGCCGTTCGTACTTGCCGCGCTCCGGGAAGAGCGACGCATCGTCCTCCCCGAGCGACGGCAGCCGCGACGTCGCGACCAGCGCGCCGCCGGCGAACGCGGCCTTCAGGAATTCTCTTCTGTTCATCTTGCCACCAGTTTGCCTCCAGATTATACCATACCTCCGCACCGATGTGCGGACAGCCACCGCTAAGCCGGCAACGACCCGTGGGCGAGGTTCTGCGCCGCCGCGAGAAGGGCTTCCCTCGCCGCCGCCGCGTCGGTGCGCGGGAACGCGCCGCGGTCGTAGAGGACCTCTCCCCCGACGATCGTCTCCACGACGTCGCTCGCATGCATCGAGTGGACGACGAGGTTCGGGAGGTCGAAGCAGGGCGCGAGGTGCAGGCGGTCCAGGTCGACGACGCAGAGGTCGGCCCTCTTCCCGACGGCGATCTCGCCGACGTCGCCCCTGCCCAGCGCCCTTGCCCCGTTCTTCGTCGCCATCTCGATGACGTCCCACGGCGAGAGGACGGTCGGGTCGTTTGCGAGCCCCTTGTGGACCAGAGAGGCAAGATGCATCTCCTCGAACATGTCGAGGTTGTCGTTCGAGGCGGGGCCGTCCGTCCCGAGCGCGACGTTCACGCCAAGCTCCATCGCGCGGACGACGCGCGCAAAGCCGCTCCCGAGCTTCATGTTGCTCGTCGGGTTGTGGACGAGCGAGACGCCCCTCTCGGCCATGATCCTGAAGTCGTCGTCCGTGCACCACACGCAGTGCGCGGCATATCCGCCGCGGTCGAGAAGCCCCGTGTCCGCAAGATAGGCGATCGGCGTCTTGCCGCGGCGGGCGACGCACGCGTCGTGCTCCTTCTTCGTCTCGCTCACGTGGACGTGCAGCGGACGCCCGAGCTCCCTGTTCGCCGCCGCGAGCGCGCGGCAGAACTTCTCGTCCGTCAGATACTCGGAGTGGACGCAGACATCTGCGACAAGGCGGCCGCCGGGCGGCGTCTTTGCAAAGGCGATGCACTCGTCGAGGCGGCCGCGCGGCGAGCCGTCGGGAAACGCGAGCCCGACCCTGCAGACGTTGCCGCGCATCCCCGTCGCCGCAAGCGCCTCCGCGCCCGCGCGCGTGTGCTCGTACATGTCCGCGACGCATGTCGTGCCGCCCGCGAGCATCTCCATCGCGCCCCACGTCATTCCCGCGGCGACGTCCGCGTCGGTCATCTTCGCCTCCACGGGGAAGATCGCCTCCTCGAGCCAGCGCTGGAGGGGGAGCCCGCCGCCCACCCCGCGCAGGAGCGTCATCGGCGCATGGCAGTGGCAGTTGACGAGGCCGGGGAGCACGAGGCGGCGAGCGGCGGTTCCGCCGGCGCCTGGTGTAGGCGCGGCTTCGCCGCCCGCGCCTTGCGCGGGGCGAAGGTTGATCCCGGCGATTGCGCCGCCTTCGATCGCAAGGTCGCCGAACCCGACCGTCCGGTCCGGCAGCAGCATCCACGTTCTTTCGAGTTTCATCGGGGCGTCCCTCCCTTGTCGCGCACATTCTACCAAAAAACGGACGGATTGTCCCGGCCGCTCCCTTGTCGCCGGGAGACCGCGCGGGAGGGCATTCGCCTTCCGCCCTCAGGCCGGAAGGGGCTCGGAGGCGGCGCGCCGCGCCCGCGTCCGGAGGCAGGCGCAGAGGGCGGGGATGAAGTAGAGCGAGACGAACGTCGACACGAAGATGCCGCCGACGGAACCGATGCCCATCGACTGCCTGAGCTCGCAGCCGAGCCCCTCGCCGAGCGCCATCGGCAGCATGCCGACGAGCGCCGCCGCGCAGCTCATCAGGACGGGACGGAACTTCGCCGTCGCCGCGGCCATCACGACCCCCGTCCGGCGCCAGGCGTCGATGATCAGGATCGCCGCGTTGACGACGACGCCGACGAGCATGACGCCCGCGAGGAGGCCGAAGATCGAAAGCGTCTGGCGCGCGGCGACGACGGCCGCGAAGATGCCGAGGTAGCTGAACGGAACCGTGAAGAGGATGATGAACGGCATCGTCCACGACTCGAGGATCGCCGCCAAGAGCAGGTAGGTGAGCGCAATCGCGACGACGGTGACGAGCCCGAACTCCGCGAACGCCTCGTCCATGTACTCGGACACTCCGCCGAGCGACGCGGCGTAGCCGTGCGGAAGCTCTTCCTTCGCCCGCGCAAGCGCGCGTTCCGTCACCTCGCCCATGCCGCGCCCCGGCGCGTTGTTCGCGTACACGATCGTCGAGCGCCGCTTCTCGCTGCGGACGATCTGCACCTGCTGGACGGACCGCGTCACCTCGGCGACGGCGCCCAGCGTGAACGGACGGCCCTCCGGCCCCGGGAAGTTCTGCTCGGCGAGCCGGCGCACGCCGTCGGCCTCGTCGTATCGAACGCGGATGTCGTAGCTTCGCTCGCCCGCCGAGAACGTCGCCGGCGTAAGGCCCGCGAGCGAGGCGCGCAGGTTGAGGCCCAGCAGATACGGCGTCATGCCGAGGTCGTTGACCACCGCGCGGTTCGGCCGGATGCGCAGCTCGGGACGCCCCGCCCGCACGTTGTTCTCCACGTCCGTCGCGATGCCGGACGCCTTGAGGTCCTGCGAAACGGCAAGGCACGCCCTGTCCAGAACGGAGAGGTCCTCTCCCATGAGCTTGACCTGGACAAGCTGGGCCGCGCCGCCGACGATCGACGACACAAGCACGGAGGCAAGCACGTCGGGCTCATCGTTCAGCCTGTCTCGCATCAGGGCCGAGACGTCGGAGATCGTCTCGCGGCGCTCGGTCATCGGACGAATCACGAAATCGACCTGCGCGAGATGGGCGCCGCGACCGACCTGGCCGAGTATGCCCTGCGTCTTGCCTACGGAAACCGTGTGCCGCAGGACAAGCCGCTCGCCGGCGGCGTCCCGCACGTCCGCCAGCTTCTCGGCGATTTCCCGGGTGCGCTCCGCCGCGCGCTCGAGCGTGATGTCGGCCGGATATTCGAGCTTGACGGAGAGCTCGCCCTTGTCGAAGAGCGGAATGAAGTCCGACTTGACCCTCGGCGCGAGCAGCATGAAGCCGGCGGCCGTCAGCGCCGAGAAGACGGCGACCGAGGTTTTCGGGAAGCGCAGGACCGCCCCCAGCGACGCGGCGTAGCCGCGCTCGAGCCGTCCATACAGCCACGTCCACGGAGCCAGTGCCTTCGCCAGCAGGCGGTTGACGCCCTCGCCGCGATTGCCGAGCTTCGCCGCCATCATCGGCGTCAGCGTGAACGAGATCAGCAGCGAGGCGAACGTCGAGGCCGTGACCACGATGGCGAACGGCACGAAGAAACGACCCGCCATCGTCCGCATCGTCGCGATCGGAAGGAAGACGACGATGTTCGTGAGCGCCGAGGCGAAGACCGCGAGCGCGACCTCGCCGGCCCCGCGGGAGGCGTCCCCGTTCCGGCGGGCGATGTTCTCGAGGACGACGATCGAATTCGCGACGAGAATGCCGACCGATATGCCGACGGCGTTCATCGTGATGATGTTCGCCGTATAGCCGAACAGCGAGAAGGCGACGAGCGAGACGACGATCGTGACGGGGATCGAGACGAACGCCGTCAGCGCCATCCGCCAGTCCGCCAGGAACAGGAGCAGCACGAAACCCGTGAGGAGCACGCCCTGCCAGATGGCGTCCACGCCGCCCCTCACCGTAGCCGCGACGTACGCGCCGTCGTCGCGCACCCAGTCGAGCCTCATGCCGCCAGGCAGCTCCCCGACGACCGTCTTGTAGATCGCCCGCAGGCCGCCCACCGTCTTCGCCGCGTTCGCCTCGCCGCGCTTCGTCACCCTCATCAGGACGGCGGGACGTCCGTCGAACGAGGCGACCGACTCCTTGCGCTTCGTGCCGAACGCAAACGTCGCGACGTCGCGCAGGTAGAGGCGCGTGCCGCGCACGGTCCCGATCTCGATCCGCCCGAGGTCCTCGACGCCGCGCGCCTCGGCGTCGAACATGACGGAGAACTCGCGCGCATGGTCCGCGACCTGCCCCGACGGGATCTTGAGATTGCCCTTGCCGACCGCCTCGACGACCTGCGCGAGCGTGAGGCCCGAGGCCGAGAGCTTCGCGCGGTCTACGGTCACGACGACCTCTCTCCCCTCGCCGCCGATCAGCTCCACCGAGGCGACGCCCGCGACGGTGGAAAGCCGTCCCGACAGCCGGTCGTCCGCGTAGTCGTAGAGCTCGTCGACGGACTGCTCTCCCGTCAGCGCGAGCGTGACGACGGGAATCTCGTTCACGTCGAACTTCTGGACCTGCGGCTTCTCCGCGCCGCCCGGCAGGTCGCCCTCGATCGCCGAGATCTTCGCGCGGACGTCGTCCGCCGCGACGTTCTGGTCGACGTCGAGGTTGAACTCGAGCATCACCTGGCAGAAGTTGTTCGCGCACGTGGTCGTCATGTGCTTGAGGCCGTCCACCTGCACCGCGGCGTCCTCGATCGGACGCGCGACGGACGTCTCGACCTCCTCGGGCGACGCGCCGGGGTAGGCGACGATGACGGACACGTAGGGCACGACGACGTTCGGCACGATGTCGATGCCCATGTTGCGCGTCGCAAGCGTCCCGAAGAGCATCAGCACGATCAGGACGACGAGCGTCAGGACCGGCCGGCGGATGGCTGTGTCAGAGAGAAACATCCCGCGTCCTCACCTCGTCGCCCTCGTTCACGAGCAGCATGCCTTCGAGAATGATCTTCTTATCGGGACCAAGGGCCGGACTCACGATCTCGCGCCAGCCGTCTGTCTCGAGCCCCGCCTCGACCGCAATGCGCATGGCCCTGCCGTCCACGACCGCGAAGACCGCATCCGAGCCCCCGCGGTCCGCGACGGCCGACGCCGGGACGCCCTGCCCCGTGTGCGACGCGAAGACGATCTCGCCGTCCAGCAGCATCCCGGCCGCGACGTCCTCCGCCCGCGGCAGCTGCGCGCGCACCTCGAACGTCCGCGTGACGGCGTCCACCGTCGGCGCGCGGTACGTGATTGCGAGGTCGCGCACGCCGGCCAGCGGCTTCGCAAGGCGCACAACGGTCTCGCCGGGTTTCACACGCGCGAAATGCGCCGAGCTGAGCGAAAACGAGATCTCGTAGACGGACGGGTTCTCCACGTCGAAGACGCGCCTGCCGGGCCCGACGTAGTCGCCGACGTTCTGGTGCCTGCGCGTCACGACGGCGTCGTACGGCGCGCGCGCGCACGAGTCGGAGAGGTTCTTCTCGGACACGGCGAGCCCCGTCTCGGCCTTCGCGACCGTCGCCTGCGCGGCCTCGAGCGCGGCCGCGGCCGACTTCGCCGCGACCTGCGCCCTCTCCAGCGCGTCCTTCGTCACGGCCGCGCCCTCGAAGAGACGCGCCATGCGTTCGGCGTCCAGCCCGGCCTTGCCGACCGTCGCCTCCGCCTGCGCGAGATTCGCCTTCGCCATCGCGAGGTCGTCCCTCGCCGCGCGCACGGCGTTCTCGAGGTTCTGCCGGTCCACCTGGAAGAGCGCGTCCCCCTTCTTCACGCGCGCGCCCTCGTCCACGAAGACGGCGTCGATCGTGCCGGGGATGCGCGCGGAAACGCCCGCCGCGTCCTTCGCGCGAACCGCGCCCTGCACGCGCAGCGCATCGACGAACGTCACGCCCTGCCGCGCCGCGCCGACGCGCACCAGGGGGCGCGTCTCTCGACGGTCCGGAGCCTTCTCGGAACAGCCGGCCGCCGCCGCCAGCGCGAGCGCACACAGCCAGTTCATCCAACGTCTTTTCATTCTCCCCCCCCCTCGATCACGTCGATTCCGACCGCCTGGCGAAGAAGGACGTCCGCCATCGCCTCGCCGTAGGCGGATTCCGCGAGCCCCGTCTCCGCATCGTCGCTGGCCGCCAGCTTGTCCAGGACGGACGAAAACGTCTCCTGCCCGTCCTCGTGGCGGCGCGCCGCCGCCTCGTAGTCGAGGCGCGCGGCCTCGGCCCGGGCGCGGGCCGCCGCCGCCTTCTGGCGCACGAGGCGGCGCTGCCGCCAGCTGTCCGCCACCGCGACCACGACGGCCGTCATGCGGTCCTCCTGCAGCTTGAACTCCGCCTCGCGCGCCGCCCGCGCGGCCCGGTACTGCTGCACCGTCCGGAATCCCTCGAAGACCGCCCACGTCCCGACCAGCGAACCGGCCCATCCGCGGACCGCCACGTCTTCGACCGAGCCGGACAGACCCCCGCCGCCCAGGACGGCGTTCGGCAGGAAGCCCGCCAGCGCCTCGACGACCTGGGCCTTTCGCAGTTCCAGCGCCTGGTCGCCGGCCGCAAGGTCCTTGCGCGCGACAAGCCCGTCCCACACCCATTCCTCGACGCGCTTTTCCGGAAGGGGCGGGAGCGCGAGCAGCGACTCGCCGGACACCTTGAACTCCGCGAGCGGCCAGAGGCGAAGGAGCCCGGCCAGCTCCTCCCGCGCCGCCGCGGCGGCGGCGCGCGCCGCGTCCAGCGCCGTCTCGGCCAGCACGCAGCGCGCTTTCGCCCGCGCCGCGTCGGCCGGCGTCGCGTAACCTTCCGATGCAAGGCGCGTCACCCTGTTCGTCAGGGCGCGGGCGCTCTCGAGCTGGCGCATGGCCGTCTCGGCGCGGCGGTCGGCGACGGCCGTCTGGTAGAAGAGCGCGGCGACCTGCACGTCCAGGAGCTGCCCCGCCCGTTCGCGCACGATGTCCTTGATGCGCACGCCGTACTGCGACTCGGCGAACATCACCCACGCCACCGGCGTGAAGACCGGCTGGACGGCGACGAGCGATCCGGCGCCCGCGTGCAGGCGGCTGCCTTCAAGGTCGCCAAGCCTCGGCAGGTCATGGACGCCGCCGTCGGCGGCAATGCCCGCTCCCGAGAGCCCGACCGTCGGAAGAAACGCGGAGAACGCCGTCGCGCGGTTGATGCGCGCGAGCTTGGCCTCGAGGTCCTGCCGCGCCAGCTTGAGGGACCGCGTGCGCGCGAGTTCCAGCGCATTCGAAAGCGTCAGCACGCCGCCCGCCCCGGCGAGCACGCGCTCCGTCTCGGCGACCAGGTTCGTCCGAAACTCCTGCGCCGCGTCCTCGCGGTACGCGACGCCGGGGTTCGTGCATCCCGACAGGAGCGCCGCGGCCAGCGCGAAAAGGGCAAGTCGTCCGTACATGCCGCCCGCCTCCGTTCAGCGCCTGCGCCCCTTCGCGCGGTACTTCATGCCGGACAGGACCTGGCGGCAGACGAAATCGGCAACCGAATCGCCCCAGGCCTCCTCCTCGACGTCCACGGGGCGAAAGAGCGGATTCCACGAAGAATCCCTCAGCACGTAGGCGCAAAGCTGCGACCAGATCGAATCGGCCCAGCGCCACTGCTCGTGAACGTCCTCGACCGCCATCGCGAGAAGCCGCAGCAGGCTGTCCCGCACGGGGACGACATACCGTTCGCGCACAAGGCCGCACATCGGCGACGGGCTGACCATCTCCTGGCGGAAGAAGCCCGCCGCCAGCGAAGTGCCGCCTTTGCCAGTCCGAAGCGCGCGCGAGACGCCGAAGATCCAGTGTCGCACGGCCGCGCGCCAGGACCGCGCGTCGGAGACGGTCGCGTCGAGCGCGCACAGCTCGTCGCCCGTGTTGTCGTGGAACAGCCGCTCCACGCACGCCTGGTACAGTCCGCTCTTGTTGCGGAAATGGTAGTTGACCAGCGCGACGTTGACCTTCGCCGCCCTGCAGATCTCCCGCACGGTCACGAACCTGAGGCCCCTCGCGGCGAACAGCCGCATCGCCGCGGCCATGATGCTCTCCTTTGTCGCGTCCATTTTAAATCCTTGTTTTAAGCACGCGTTTAATATACCAAAAACGGCGCCCCTTCGCAAGGGGGGGGGCGGGAAACCGAACTCCTCAGTGGCGGAACGAGCGCTGGCCGGTGAAGACCATCGCCACTCCCGCGTCGTTCGCGCAGTCGATGACGTCCCAGTCGCGGATCGCGCCGCCGGGCTGCACGACGGACGTGATGCCCTGGCGGATGCCGACCTCGAGTCCGTCGCGGAACGGGAAGAACGCGTCGGAGACCATCGCGCAGCCGGGGAGGCCGCCCCTCTCGGCCTTCGTCTGCTCCATGATCTCGGCCTGCTTCTTCGCGCCGTCGTCCTCGCCGAACTTGAGGCGGAGGTCGTTGAACGGAAGCCGGTGCTTCTCCCATGCGATCCAGTCCGCGTGCTTCGTGTACGCCTTGTCGCGCGCGATCTCCGCGACGCCGACGCGGTCCTGCTCGCCGGTGCCGATGCCGACCGTCGCGCCGTCCTTCACGTAGAGGACGGAGTTGGACGTGACGCCCGCCTCGACGAGCCAGCCGAACACGAGGTCCTCGTACTCCTTCGCGGTCGGAAGGCGCTTGATCTTGTGCTCCTCGAAGGTCACCTCGCCCGTCGCCTTGTTCGTGACCTTGCGGTTGCAGTAGGCGGGCATGAAGTCCTCGGGCCTGCGGGCGTTCGCGCTGAACGACGTCTGCGCGACAATGCCGCCGTCGATCAGGGACTTGAAGTCGACGACGTGCTTAGCGACAAAGTCGGTGAGACGCGCCATGTTCTTGATGCGGAAGACGCGGAGGTTCTTCTTCGTCGCGAAAAGATCCATGACGCCGGGCGCGAAGTCGGGAGCGACGACGACCTCGGCGTAGTTCTCGGCGATGAGCTTCGCCGTCTCCATGTCGCAGTCGCGGTTCAGGGCGATCGCGCCGCCGAACGCCGCGAGGCGGTCGGCCTTGTTCGCGCGGAAGTACGCCTCGGCGAGCGTGGAGCCGGTCGCGACGCCGCACGGGTTGTTGTGCTTGACGATGACGGCGCAGGGCTTGTCCATCAAGTAGCGGAGGATGTTGAGCGCGTTGTCCGTGTCGGTGACGTTCGTCTTGCCGGGGTGCTTGCCGGACTGGAGGAGCTCCGGGACGGACGCGAGGTACTGCCCCGCCTGGAGCATCTCGACGTCGCCGAGGACGAGGTTGCCGTTGACGAGCCTGTAGAGCGCGGCCTCCTGGCCGGGGTTCTCGCCGTAGCGGAGCCCCTTCTCCTCGCCGCCGATGTTCCAGGTCACCTTCTCGTACCGGAACGTCTGGCGCTTGCCGCCGTCGATGAACGAAATCTCCATCTGCGGCGCGAAGTGGTCCGCCTCGATCGTCTTGTACGCTTCCTTCAGGTCTTTCATGGCAATGGCCCTTTTGTGGTTTGTGAAATCAGGGGGCGAAGGCGTTGCCCGCGAAGCGCTCGCGCGGGACGCCGTTGAAGTAGAACTCCTGTCCGGTCGCGTCGAGGACGCTGCGCCAGGACTGTCCGTCGGTGTCGAGCTTCTGCCGCTCGATCGTCGCAAGCGCGATCGGCACGAGCGCGAAGCTCTCGCCGATGTTGCCGACGACGCAGTCGGTGCGGCCCGCCATTGCCGCGTGCACCGCGGCGCGCGCGAGCTCGTAGCAGCGTATCGCGTCCGTCCCCTTCGCCGGGCAGCTGCGGATGATGTAGCTCGGGTCGATGTACTTGACGCTCGCGTCGAAGCCCTTCCCCCTGAAGTGCGCGGAGATGCGGCGCTTCAGGAACTCGCCGATGTCCTTCTTGAGGACGTTGCCGCTCGCGTCGCGCTCCTCGGCGCCATCGACGAGCTCCTGCCCCGCGCCTTCCGCGACGACGACGACCGCATGCGACTTCCCGGCGGCGAAGCGGCGCTCGAGCGCGCACAGAAGCCCGCGCTCGCCCTCGAGCTCGAACTTCACCTCGGGGACGAGGCAGAAGTTGACGACGGGGTTCGCCACGGTCGCGGACGCCGCGATGAAGCCCGAGTCGCGGCCCATGAGCTTGACGAGGCCGATGCCGTGGGGCGTTCCCTTCGCCTCGACATGGGCGCTCCTGATGACCTCGGCGGCCTGCGCGACCGCGCTCTCGAAGCCGAAGCTGCGCCCCACGAACATCAGGTCGTTGTCGATCGTCTTCGGGATGCCGACGACGGAAATCTTGAGCCCGCGGCGCAGCACCTCGGCCGCGATGTCGCTCGCGCACCGGAGCGACCCGTCGCCGCCGATGCAGAAGAGGACGTTGATGTTCATCCGCTCGAGCGTGTCGACCATCACGTCCGACGGCTGCTGGCCGCGGCTCGAGCCGAGGACCGTCCCGCCCGCCTCGTGGATCGTGTCGACCGCGTCCGGGTTGAGGAGGACCGGCTCGTAGCCGTACTTCGGGTTGAGCCCGGCGTAGCCGTAGCGGATGCCGAAGACGCTCTTCACGCCGTAGTCGAACTCGAGGATCTCGACAAGCCCCTTGATGACGGTGTTGAGTCCGGGACAGAGGCCGCCCGCCGTCACGACGCCGACGCGCGTCCAGCTCGGGTCGTGGAAGATCCGCTCCTTCGGGCCCGCCTTCTCGAACGTCGGCATGTGCCCGAGCTTCGTCTCGGCGAAACGCGCATCCGACTCGCTCTCCGTCGCGAAGACGCGCTCTCCGTCCGCGACGTACTTGCGGTGGCGCACGGGCGACGGCAGCTTGCAGGGGCCGAGCGTCTTGACGGTGCACGCGTACCTCTCGCGGTTGGCTACGATCTTGTCGAGTATGGCGGACATGTCCTATCCCTGCGGTCGTTTGTTGCGTTTCGTGATATTATAGCAAAATCCGCGGCGGATTTGCCGCGCGCGAAGTGGCAGGGCCGGACTGGGGGCGGACGGAGTCGATCTGGGCCGGGCGGGGGGCGTCGGGCGGCGCCGGAGGGAGACGACGCGCGGACGCGGCAAAGGCGTGCGCAGCAGGCGACGTCCGGCCGAAACGGCGTCAGGCGCGCTTTGCCTTGAAGTACTCTATCGTCCTGGCGAGGCCGACTTTGAGCGGGACCTCCGGCTCCCAGCCAAGAAGCGCCTTCGCAAGCGCGATGTCGGGCTTGCGGCGCTTCGGATCGTCTTCCGGCAGGGGCTTGTAGACGATCTTCGACTTCGATTCGGGAAGCTGGCGCAGCGTCTCCTCGGCGAGCTCCTTGATCGTGTACTCGCCGGGGTTGCCGGTGTTGATGACGGGCACGGCAGGCGTGACGCGACCCTTCGCCTTCCTGCCGCCGAAGAACGCCGCGATCTTCTTCGGCGAAAGATCCATGTAGCGCCGAAACGCCTCGACGAGGTCGTCGCAGTACTGGAACGAACGCGTCTGTCTGCCGTCGCCGAAGAGCGTGATGTCGCGGTTCGCGAGCGCCTGCATGATGAAGTTGGAGATGACGCGGCCGTCGTTCGGATGCATCTTCGGCCCGTAGGTGTTGAAGATGCGCACCATGCGGACGTCGACGCCGTACTGCCTGCGGTAGTCGGCGCACAAGGTCTCGGCGACGCGCTTGCCCTCGTCGTAGCAGCTCCTGACGCCGATGGTGTTGACGTTGCCCCAGTACTCCTCGACCTGCGGGTGGACGAGCGGGTCGCCGTAGATCTCGCTCGTCGAGGTGTGGAGCATCCGCGCCTTCGTCTTGAGCGCGAGCTCGAGCATGTTCATCGTCCCGAGAACCGAGCTCTTCGTCGTCTCGACGGGGTTCTTCTGGTAGTGGATGGGCGACGCGGGGCAGGCGAGGTTGTAGATTTCGTCGAACTGGCCCCAGAACGGCTGCGTCACGTCGTGCAGGACGAACGAGAAGCGCTTGTCGTCGAGAAGCTCGTAGATGTTCTCCTTCGTTCCCGTGAAGAGGTTGTCGAGCGCCGTCACCTCGTAGCCGTCGGCAAGAAGCCGCTTGCAGAGATGGCTTCCGAGAAACCCCGCCCCGCCTGTTACCAATGCCTTTTTCATGTTCCTGTCGCCTGTGCCATTTGGGGTATTATACCATTTTTGGCGGCCCCGTGCTCCCGTGGGGCGAAGCCAAGCACGCCGCAGCCCCGCCCGACGGGATACGCGCGCGCGATTGCGTCGTGCACGTAGGCCTTCGCGCCCGCGACCGCGTCCGCGAGCCCCCGCCCGAGCGCAAGCTCCGCCGCAAGCGCCGCCGCGAGCGAGCAGCCCGTGCCGTGCGTCGAGACGGGGTCCGCCACCCACGGCAGCGCGAACTCCGCGAAATCACGCCCGTCGAAGAGAACGTCGACGGCGGACGCGCCGCCGCCGTGCCCGCCCTTCACGAGGACCGCGCACCCGAACCTCCCGTGGAGTTCGCGCGCAAGCTCGCGCGCGTGCCGCGTTCCCGCCGCGCGCGCCGCGCCGGACCCGGCGGCGCGCCCGCAGAGCGCCTCGGCCTCGGGGAGGTTGGGCGTCGCGACCGTCGCGAGCGGGAGGAGCCGCTCCGACAGGGCGCGCACCGCCGCTCCGCCCGCGAGCGGGGCGCCGCTCGTCGCGACCATCACCGGGTCGACCACCTTCGCGATCCCCGGACGGCCCGCAAGCCGGTCGGCGACGGCCTCGATCGCCTCGGGATCCGGCAGCATGCCCGTCTTGAGGGCGCGGATGGCGTAGGTCCCCAGCACCGCGTCCAGCTGTGCCGCGACGAATCCTGCCGGGACCGCGTGGACCGCGGAGACGCCGGACGGGTTCTGCGCCGTCAGCGCCGCGAGCACCGTGCAGCCATGGAGTCCGTACGCGTGAAACGCGCGGAGATCGGCCTGCACGCCCGCGTTCCCGCCCGAGTCGCTCCCGGCGACGGTCAGGCAGCAGGGCGCGAAACCGGCGCCCTCGGTCTTTTCAGTCGTTTCCATCGTCCGCCCCTCCCTTGTCCGCCATTATACCAAATCGGCGCTCACCGGACGGAGAAAGAGGCCGCGGCCGAGACGCCCGCGGCGGTCGTGCAGATGACGACGTGGTCGCCCTTCTCCATCGCGAGCGAGATCGGCTCGCGGCCCGACGTCTCGCCCGCGAAGACCCCGTCGACAAACCACCAGAGCCGCTCGTCGTTCTCCCCGACCTGGCAGACGACGCGCTGCTCGGGTCCGCCGGGGACGAGACGGAACGCCGCGCCGTCCTCGGGCTTGACGATCGCGAGCGGCCGCCGCGCCGGCGCGGCGGCCGTCCCGTCCGCCCTTCGGCGGTGCGCCGCGCAGAGCGCGGGCGAGCTCCGCCCCAGCACCGCGCGCCCCTCCTCCGTCTCGGGGCAGTCGGGCGACGCGGGCAGGCCCGTCAGGCTGCAGACCCTCCGCCGCACGACGTCGCCCGGCTCGACGAACCAGGGGCCGTCGTTGCGCGGATAGAGCAGGCGCGCGATGCGCCACGCGACGGGCGCGGCCGCGCGCGCGCCGACGACCGTCCTGTCGCCGAACCCGCCCGACTTGTGCCCGCACCACACGCCGACGACGTACGCGGGGTTCCACGCGACGGTCCAGGCGTCGCGGTAGGCGCTCGACGTCCCGGTCTTCCACGCGAAGCGCGGAAGCTCGACGTCCGCGACGTGCCCGAGCGCCGCCTGGGCGCGCTCGTCGCCCGAGAGCATCTCCGAGACGAGGTACGACGTCCCCCGCGAAAGGCGGTCGCCGCGCGCGAGCGACGCGTAGGCGCGGACGAGCTCGAGGAGCGAGACGTCGACGCTGCCGATCGCGAGGCCGAGCCCGTGGCGCCCCCCGGGATCGTCCGCGCGCGCGAACCCGAGCGCGCGCAGCTCCCCGGCGAACGCCTCGACGCCGATCTCGTTCGCCAGCTTCACGAACGGGACGTTGAGCGAGAGGACAAGCGCGTCGCGGAGCGTGACGGGGCCGCGGTGGCGCCCGTCGAAGTTCGCGGGCCGGTAGCCGCGGAAGGCCGTCGGCTCGTCCGCGAGGCGGCGCTCGGGCGTCGCGTAGCCGCGCTCGATCGCGAGGGCGGCGAGGAACGGCTTCAGGGTCGAGCCGGCGGGGCGGCGAGCGGTCGCGGCGTTGACCTGTCCGTCCGCCGGGTCGAAGTAGTCGCCGCTCACCGCCATCGCGACGACGTCTCCCGTGTCGACCCTGGCGACGACCGCCGCGACGGAGTAGCCGCCCGAGCCGGACGCGGACGCGACGGCGCTCTCGCAGGCCGCCTGGACGTCGGCGTCGAGCGTCGTCGTGACGTCGCCGCTCCGCCGCTGGCCGGCGCGGTCTCGTCCGAGCTCCGCGAGGTACCAGTCGCAAAACCAGGGCGCGGCGAAGGGGCGCGGCGAGCGGCACACGACGGGGCGGACCGACCGCGCGCCCTCCACCTGCGCGTCCGTGGCGAAGTCGAGCGCCCGCATCCGCGCGAGCACGTAGTCGCGGCGGCGGAGCGCCTTGTCGTAGCCGCGGTCGGGGCGAAAGCGCGACGGCGCCTGCACCATGCCGGCGAGCATCGCCGCCTCGCCGATGCCGAGGTCCTTCGCCCCCTTTCCGAACCAACCGCGCGCCGCCGCCTCGATGCCGACGAAGTTCGAGCCGTAGGGCGCGCGGTTGAGGTACTGCGAGAGGATCCACAGCTTGTCCTTCGCCCGCTCCATCTTGAGCGCCATGACCGTCTCCTTCCACTTCCACCAGAGCGACTTCGGGTGCGGCCGTATCAGCCGGACGGCCTGCATCGTGATCGTCGACGCGCCGGAGACGCGACGGCGGCAGCAGACGTTCTGCCAGGCCGCGCGGAGGGCGCTCAGCGGCCGCACGCCGCGGTGCGTCCAGAAGGTCCCGTCCTCGGACGCGACGAGCGCCTTGACGATCCAGTCGTCGGGAGAGGCCGCATACCAGGGGCGGCAGTCGACGTCGCCGGGGCCGAGCGAGACCCGCAGGACGTTCCCGGCCGCGTCGCGCAGGACGACGCCGCCCGGATAGTCGTCCGACCCCTCGTCCGTCCAGTCGATGAAGGCCCACGACGCGGCGGCGAACACGGCCGCCGCCGCGGAAAGGCCGGCGGCAAGCCGCCCGGCGACGCGAAGTTTCCTTTCTTTCATGCCACCCAGATACTCGCCGGCCCGGCCGGAATCTTACACAGGCCGGCGGCAGCCCCCGTGGGCTCACTCGAGGCCGGAGACGAGGAACTCGAGGCGGTACTCGCCCGCGCCGAGGAGCCGGTCCGCGAGCGGACGCGCGCCCCAGCTGTTCACGCCGCCGACGCCCATCTGGGCCGCGTCGACGTTGACGGTGACGAAGTCGTCGCGCACGAGCTCCTCCATGTGCCGCGCGCGCTCGAGCTTCTCCTGCGCGTAGGGCCAGGCGTTGAACCCGAACGGCGCGTTGAGCGCCGTCACGAAGACGCGGCGGCCGTCCTCCGAGGCGAAGCTGACGTCGCGGCACTCCGTGCGGTACCCCTGCTCGCCCGGGATGACGTAGTTCCACGGGCTGAGCGAGTCGACCGTCGCCTCGTAGGCGCCGAACGGCGCGGAGACGGCGCGGTCGCAGTAGTTCTCGTGCGGGCCGCGCCCGGTCCAGCGGACGCGCGTGCACGCCTTCGGCACCTTGAACGTGAGGCCGACGCGGGGGATCGGCGGCAGGCCGGACGCCGTCACGGAGAAGTCCCACCGCACGCGGTAGGCCCCGTCCGGACGCCGCCAGACGCGCAGTTCCGACGACGCCCCCTCGGGAGCCGCCTGGCGCCTCGTCGCGTCCTTCCAGACCGCGCAGACCTTCTCCATGTTCCATCCGCGGTCGTTGTCGGTCGGCGCGCGCCAGAAGTTGAGGCGGAACGGATGCTCCGCGGCCTCCCGCTCGCCGGCGGCGTCGACGTCCGCCCGCGGCATCGGAGGCGCGGGGTCGGGCTTCGTCCGCCCGCCGTAGACGGCCTTCACCTCGTAGGCGGACGGATGGTAGCGGCGGAGCGCGTCGACGAGTCCGTTGCAGTTGAAGTTCCGCTTGTTCGGCACGTCGCCGAAGTCGCCGCCGTACGCGAGGCGGCGCCCGCCGGGCCCGTCCTGCCAGAGCGCCTGGTCGGCGAGGTCCCAGACGAAGCCGCCCTGCGCGCTCGGGTGGCGGGCGACGACCTCCCAGTAGCGCGCGACGTCGCCGCAGGAGTTGCCCATCGCGTGGGCGTACTCGCACATGACGTAGGGCTTGCGGGGGCGGTTCCCCGCGTAGGCCTCGCCCTGGGCGGGGGTCGGGTACATCGGGCACTTGATGTCGCTGTGGTCCGTGTCCTGCGCGCCCTCGTACTGCACGGGGCGCGTCGCGTCGAGCGCCTTCACGGCCGCGTAGGCGTCCGCGAAGTTCGGGCCGTCCCCCGACTCGTTGCCGAGCGACCAGACCACGATCGACGGATGGTTCCGGAGCGCCTTCACCATGTTGACGTTGCGCTCGACGATCGCGTCGCGGAAGAGCGGGCTCTTCGCGAGCGCCTTCTCCCCGAAGCCCGCGCCGTGCGACTCGACGTTCGCCTCCGCCACCACGTAGACCCCCGCGCGGTCGCAGAGGGCGTACCACTCGGGGTCGTCCGGATAGTGGCAGCAGCGCACGGCGTTGACGTTGAGGTCCTTCATGACCGCGAGGTCGCGCTCCATGTCCGCGCGCGTCACCGTGTAGCCGGTCTCGGGGTTCATCTCGTGGCGGTTGACGCCGCGGAAGACGGCGCGCCGCCCGTTGACGAGGAGAACGGCGCCGCGGATCTCGACGCGGCGGAAGCCGAACGACACCGCGAAGTGGTCGCCGCCCGCGCGGAAGGCGCGCGTGTAGAGGTTCGGCGCGCCGGCGTCCCAGAGCTTCGGGCGCTCGAACCGCTCCTCGTAGAGCGCGGCACCCCCCTCGTCCCGGACCTTCACCGCGCCGGACGAGAAGTCCTCCGACAGTTCCGTCTCGACGACGAGGTCCCTCGGCGCGCCCGGCGCCTCGGCCACGAGCCACACGCTGCGGAAGATGCCCGACAGCCGCCACATGTCCTGGTCCTCGAGGAAGGTCCCGTCGCAGAACTTGAAGACCTCGACCTCGATGCGGTTCTCGCCGTCCGCGAGGAGCGGCGTGACGTCGAACTCGGCCGGCGAGCGGCTGTCCTCGGAGTAGCCCGCGTCCCTCCCGTTCACGCGGAGGTAGAAGGCGGACGACACGCCGCCGAAGCGGACGGCGACGCGGCGCCCCTTCCACGCGGCGGGGACGGCGAACGTGCGCGAGTAGAGCCCGACCGGGCCGGGGTACCTGCTGCACGTCCAGTCCTCCGGAGCCGGGAGCATGGGGTTGCCCGTCCCGTCGAACGGGATCGCGAACCCGTGGCTGACGTAGACCGGGGGGTCGTACGCGCCCTGCAGCTGCCAGCAGCCGGGGACGGCGATCTTCGCCTCCTTCTCCCACGCGGCGTCGACCGCCGGCTTCCACTTGAAGTCCCACGTGCCGTCGAGCGACTCGACGTAGGCGGAGTCGGTCCGCGGCCGCTCGCCCGCCGCGACGGCGAGCGCCGTCTCCGCGCTCTCGCACGGCGTCACGAGCGCGCGCGCCGGGAGGCGTCCGATCGCGTTGACGGCGGGGTCGGACCAGGGCGGCAGCGCCGCCGCGAGCAGGAGGGGCGCGAGCGTCATTTCGTCCTCACCGTGAATGTCCTGCCGCACATGTGGCAGGTGACGTCGACCGCGGGGGGGAGCGCCGCGCGCTCGCCGGGCGGCAGGGCGGCGAGCATCGCGGCCGCGCGGCCGGGCGAGCAGCGGCACGCGAAGGAGAGCGGCGTCGTCCGGCGGAGCTCCGCGCGGGCGAGGCCGAGCCGCCCCAGGATGTTCCGCGAGGAGACGGCAAGCGCGCCCGCGCGCGCCGCGCCGAGCAGGTCGACGGAGAGGACGCCCGTGCGCGCCGCGTCGGGCAGCTCCTCGACCATCACGCCGCGCGCCTCGGAGACCTCGACGTCGTCGCTGACGGCGGCCTCGAGGAAGACGGCGGCCCTGCGCTGGAGCGACCCCGCGAGATAGCCGTCGAGCGAGGTGGAGACGCCCTGCGAGAGGATGCGCCCCGGAACCGACCGCACGACCTGGATCTGCCGACGGCCGACGGCCTTCCGGCAGTCGGGCGGGCCCATCCCGTCGAAGCCGTCGAGGACCTTCCGCTCCGTGTAGCCGCGCAGCGTCCCCGCGGCGGTGCATTCGACGTTGAAGCCGCCGAGCGGCCCCTCGCACTTCATCTGGAGGGCCAGCGTCTCGTCCGCCTCGGACATCTCGCCGCCGAGGAGCGCGGCGGCGGCGAGGGCCTTCGAGAGGAAGTAGGCGCTCGTGGGACCGCACAGGTGCCCGCGCGCGAGCGCCTGGGCCGCGTCCGTCACGTCGACGACCGTCACGGCGACCTTCGCCTCCTTGTCGTACCATTCCTCTCGGCAGTTTTTCATTTTGCAATTAACCGTGTAGAACATGCAGAACATGTAGAATCGCTACACGATCTACACGTTCTACGCGGCTTTAATCGGTTGTTTTCATTTAGAAGGAATACTGCAGGCAGGCCGAAAGCGAAAACACCGCCTCGGCGCCGGAATCGATTCCGAGCGTCGCGTCGGCGTCGAGGCGGAGCGCCCAGGCGTCCGTCAGGTAGTAGAGCGCGCCGACGCCGGCGGTCGGGCCGACCTGCCCGTCGTGGAGCCATCCGGTCGCGCCGGCGGCGAGAAACGGGTCGAACCGCTCGTACCCGAAAAGCCGGTCGAAGGCCGCCCAGCCGTGGAGGTGCCAGAGGGCGCGGACGGAAAGCCCGGCGGAGTCCTCGAGCCAGGCGGCCTCGGCCTCGAGGGCGACCGCCTCCGTGAGATAGCGCCCGGCGCGCGCCGCGCCGCCGGCGAGCCGCCGGAGGCGCGCGCCGCCCTGGGGGAGGACGAGCTTCGCCGCCGCGCCGGCGTACCAGGCGTCTCCCGGCGCGCCCTCGTCGGCGGACGCCTCCGCGCAGAGGAGCGCGGCGAAGGCCAGGCCGGCTGTCACGATGCGTCTCACCGCGGTCCCCGGCCTAGGCGAGCTTCGCGAGCTTCGCGGCGAGCCCGACGTAGGTCGCGGGCGTGAGCCGGAGGAGGCGCGCCTTGTCCTCCTCCGGGAGCGGCAGGGCCCTCACGAACGCCTTCATGGCCCCCGCGTCGACGCGCCGGCCGCGCGTGAGCTCCTTGAGGCGCTCGTACGGACGGTCCATCCCGACCTTGCGCATGACGGTCTGGATCGGCTCCGCGAGCACCTCCCAGTTCGCGTCGAGGTCCGCCGCGAGGCGCTCCTCGTTGAGCTCGAGCTTGCCGAGCCCCTTCAGCGTCGAGCGGATCGCGATGAGCGCGTAGCCGAACCCGACGCCCATGTTCCGGAGCGTAGTCGAGTCGGTGAGGTCGCGCTGCATCCGCGAGACCGCGAGCTTGCGGGCCATGAAGCCCAGCACCGCGTTCGCGAGGCCGAGGTTGCCCTCGGAGTTCTCGAAGTCGATCGGGTTGACCTTGTGCGGCATTGTCGACGAGCCGATTTCGCCCTTCACCGTGCGCTGCCTGAAGTAGCCCATCGACACGTACATCCACACGTCGCGGTCGAAGTCGAGGAGGACCGAGTTCCACCGGCAGACCGCGTCGAAGAGCTCGGCGATTCCGTCGTGGCTCTCGATCTGCGTCGTCAGGCGGTTCTGGCGGAGGCCCAGCGACTCGATGACCTTGCGGGAGAGCCTTTCCCAGTCCACCTTCGGATACGCCGCGAGGTGCGCGTTGAAGTTCCCGACCGCGCCGTTCATCTTCGCCGGCATCACGAGCCGGTCGATCTCCGCCGCCTGGCGCCTCAGGCGCGCCGAGACGACCGCGAGCTCCTTGCCGACCGTCGTCGGCGAGGCGGGCTGGCCGTGCGTGTGCGCGAGCATCGGGACCTTCGCCCAGGCCCTCGCCATCGCCGAGACCTTGTCCGCCACCTCGTCCATCGCCGCGCGAAGGACCTTCTTCCCGTCGCGCAGCATCAGCGCGTGCGACATGTTGTTGACGTCCTCGCTCGTGCACGCGAAGTGGATGAACTCGCCGCGCTTCTCGAGCGAAGTGCCCCTCACCCTTTCCTTGAGGAAGTACTCGACGGCCTTGACGTCGTGGTTCGTCGTCCTCTCGATGTCCTTGACGCGCTGCGCGTCGGCGGGGGCGAAGCCCTCAGCGACCGCGCGGAGCGCCCTGCGCTCCCTCGCGGAGAGCGGCTTGCACTCCCCGACCCCCTTCGCGTCGCACAGGGCCTCGAGCCACGCGCACTCGACGAGGACGCGCCGCTTCACGAGGCCGTATTCCGAAAACACCTCGCGGAGCTCCGCGCACTTGTCCGCATAGCGCCCGTCGACCGGGCCGATCGCCATCAGTTTCTCGAGGTTCATCATGGTCCCTTTCCCTCCGGCCGGGCCGTCAGACGAGCGTCCGCGCGACGTTGTAGACGTTCTCGGCCGTGAAGCCGAACTTCACCGAAAGCGTCTTGTAGGGCGCGGAGGCCCCGTACCGCTCGAGCGTCACGAACGCCGTCGTCCTGAAGTCGATGCGGAAGCGGTCGAGGCCGAAGCGGACGCCCGCCTCGACGACGACGCGCCTGTGCATCTCCTGCGGGAGGACGGAGCAGCGGTACTGCGGCGTCGTCTCCTGGTAGAAGCGCTCGATGCACGGGAAGGACGCGACGCGCACGCCGACGCCCTCGGAGGCCAGGCGCTTCGCCGCCTCGAGCGCGAGCGAGACCTCGGAACCCGTCGCGATGAAGAGGATCGTGTCCGCGTTCTGCGGCCCCGCCGAGTAGAGGACGTAGCCGCCCTGCGCGACGCCCTCGGCCGTGACGCCCTCGAGGACCGGCAGCCCCTGCCGCGTCGTGAGGATGCAGCTCGGGCCGTCCCTCCGCCCGAGCATCTCGACCCACGCGAAGCCCGTCTCGTTCGCGTCCGCCGGACGCCACACGCGGACGTTCGGCATCGAGCGGAGGCCGGCAAGGTGCTCGACCGGCTCGTGCGTCGGGCCGTCCTCGCCCACGCAGTAGCTGTCGTGCGAGAAGACGAAGATCGACGGAAGCCCCATCAGCGCCGCCAGGCGGATCGCCGGCTTGCAGTAGTCGGAGAACACGAAGAACGTCGCGCCGTAGCCGCGGAACGTGCCGTCGAACGCCGTGAGGCCGTTGACGACAGCCGCCATCGCGAGCTCGCGCACGCCAAAGTGGATGTTGCGCCCCCCGTAGGAACCGGGGCCGACGTCGCCAAGCCCCTTCAGCACCGTCTTGTTCGACGGGCCGAGGTCGGCCGACCCCCCGACAAGCCCGGGAACGAGCGGCGCAAGCGCGTTCATCGCCATCCCGCACGCGGCGCGCGTCGCGACCGGCTTCGCCGGGTCGAACGCGGGCAGCGCCTTGAGAAGCTCCTTGCGCGAGGCGGGGACGGGGCGCGCCGCCTCGCCGGCAAGCCGCTTCGCCTTGTTCGCAAGGCGGTGCTGCTGGATCGTGCGGAAGCGGAAGAGCGCGGAAACCTCGTCGGGGACGTAGAAGCTCCTCTCCGGGTCGAACCCGAACGCCCTCTTCGCGCCGGCGACCGCCTCGGGCCCGAGCGGCGCGCCGTGGCAGTCGGCCGTGTCCTGCTTGCCGGGCGCGCCGAAGCCGATGTGGGTCGTCGCGACGACCATCACGGGCTGGCCCGCGACCTTCTCGGCGCGGCGGTACACGCGGTCGATCGCCGCAACGTCGTGCCCGTCGACCTCGAACACCTTCCACCCGTAGCTCTCGAAGCGCTTCTTCGCGTCGTCGGCCATCGCCAGCGCCGTGTCGCCCTCGATCGTGATGTGGTTCGAGTCGTAGACAAGGACAAGCCCGTCGAGCTTCAGCGCGCCCGCCAGGCTCGCCGCCTCGTGGCTGACGCCCTCCTCGAGGTCCCCGTCGCCGCAGAACACCCACGTGCGGTTCGCGACCTCCGCCTTCTTCGCCGCCAGCGCCAGGCCGACGCCCATCGCGATGCCCTGGCCAAGCGGCCCCGTCGAGACCTCGACGCCCGGCATCACGCCGCGCTCGGGATGCCCCGCGCAGCGGCTGCCCCACTGGCGGAACGTCTTGAGTTCGTCCATCGTCAGCCCGCCCATCCCGGACAGGTGGAAAAGCGCGTAGACAAGCGACGAGGCGTGCCCGCCCGAAAACACAAGGCGGTCGCGGCCCGCCCAGGACGGATCCTTCGGATCGACGTTCAGGTGCTTGAGCCAGAGAACGCTCGCAAGGTCGGCCATGCCCATGGCCGCGCCGGGATGCCCGGAATTCGCCTTCTCCACAATGTCCGCGCAAAGACAGCGAATCGTGTTCGCCGTCAACTTCAGCAGTTCTTCAGTAACCTTCATGCTTTCTTCCCTTCGAAACGACGGTTTGCCAACCCCTCAACGGCCCAGCCCCCATATTATAACATAGATAGCAGGTTCGCGGCGGCACGAGATTCGGCTTCCTTGTGGCTGTGCGCCGTCGCCGTGGCCGTGCCAAACCCGGGGACGGAGACCTCGACGGTAAAGAGAGGTTCGTGCGCCTTTCCCTCTGTTTTCAGCAATCTATAAACCGGATGCCGGGGCGGCGTCAACGCCTGGGCCCGAACCTGGAGGTCCCCTTTCGGATTCTGCGCCCACGCGGTCGTCTCCGCGTTGTCCGCCAGCTTCAGCGCCGCGAAGACGGCCTTGGCCGCCTCAAAGCCGCCGTCCAGGTACGCGGCGCCGAGAATCGCCTCGATGGCGTCGGCCAGCGTCTTGGCGTTCGGCGGAAGGGGGTCGGACCCCTTGTTGCGCTTGAGAAGGGGCGCAAGCCCGAGCCGCGCCGCCGCCGCGCAAAGCGCAGCGGACGAGACCAAGTGCGTGCGCCGGACGGTCAGCTCGCCTTCAGACTCGTGCGGATGCAGCCCATAGAGGTGGTCCGCGGCAAGGAGCCCGAGCACGGCGTCGCCGAGGAACTCGAGCCGCTGGTTGTCGCGCGCCGTCGGATAGGACTGCCGGAACGACGGCGTCGTCAGCGCCTCCTCGAGAAGCGCCGCGTCCTTGAACCTGTAGCCGAATATCTCGCCCTTCATGCCCCTCCCCCGGCGCCGCGCCTCAGTAGCCAAGATCCTCGTCGACGAGGATGACTTTCGTGGGCGTGCCGGTCGGCCTGCGGTCGAAGACGGCCGTCACCTTGCACATCCTGTCGGGCGAGTCGCACCCCTCGCCGCCGACGCACGCGCCCGCGATCCCGCAGGGCGTGCGCCTGCCAAGCCGTTTCGCGTTCGGCGGGCAGGCGCAGCGCCGGATGCGCGCGACCGCCTCGTCGAGACCCCCGTCCACGATCTTGTTGCGGCCGATGACGTAGACGACGCGCTTCGGGCCGCAGATCGACGCCGCGACGCGGTTGCCGTTGCCGTCGACGTTGACGATGCGGCCGTCGGACGTGAGCGCGTTCGCCGAGAGGAGGAAGAGGTCGCACGCGAGCCGGTGGTCGCGAATCTCCTTCCCGCTTTCGACGAGCCGCGCGCGCGCGCCGATCTCCTTGATCGTCTCGCCGCCGCCCCAGCCGACGCTCGCGGCCGGCCCGGCCTCCTCCAGGACGAGCGCAAGCGCCTCGGCCTTCGTCGCCGCCGTCTCGACCTCGAATCCGCGCCTCCTGAGCGCCGCTGCCGTTTCACTGAGCATAAGTCTCCCTTGCGCAGATTATAGCAAATTTCCCTAGCCCGAAGCGCCCCGGCATCACAGCACCTCCATCGCAAACGCGATCACCGGCGGCATCGTGAGGACGCTGAGGAGCGTCGTGCCGCTGACGAGCCCGACGGAAAGGTCGACGTCCCGGCCGAACTTCGACGCGAACATCGACACCATCGCCGCCACGGGAGCGGAAGCCGCCGTCACGAGCGCGAGCATCATCTCGCGCGGAAAGTGCGCGCGCAGCGGGAAGAGCAGCGCGACCATCGCGAGGGGGAAGGCGAGAAGGCGGACGGCCGCCGCAAGATAGGCGCCCGGCGTGCGGACGACGCGGCGGAAGTCCGCGCCCGCGAGGTAGAAGCCGACGACGAGCATGGCGAGCGGCGTGTTGAGCCCGGCGAGAAGGCTTATCGGCGTCTTGAGGACGGCGGGAAGCGAGACGGAGGCGAGAAAGAGCGGCAGGCCGACCGCAATGCCGACGGTGCCCGGGTTTACGACCATCGGCCGCAGATCTTTCGCGCGAAATCCAACTTTGAGCTCTTCGCCTTCGACTCTGGCCTTCATTTCATGCAGTCCCCAGCTCCACATGAAGAAGTTGAAGACGACGACGTAGACGATCCCGTAGAAGACGCCTTCCGCGCCGAGAATCGCCTGCTCGAGCGGGATTCCCATGAAGCCCGCGTTCGAGAACACCATCGCAAGGCGCAGGACCGGCCGCGAGCCGCCGTCGCCGCGCGAAAAGAGGCGGGAGAGGAGGATAACGGCAACATGCGCGAGGGAGGCGATTGCGAACGCCCAGAAGAAGCCCTGCATCATCGACGAGTCGAACGGACGCTGGAAGGAGTCGACGATGAGGCAGGGCGTGACGACGAGAAGAAGGACGTTCACCATCCCCTTCACGGACGTCTCGTCGACGAGGCGAACGCGGCGGCAGACCGCCCCCACCGCCATAAGGGCGAAGAGCACGCCGACCTGCGCCGCGACTGTGGCCAAATTCTGCATTCCGCATATTATACCATTTTGCCGTAACGCCGCGCGACGGCTGGACAAGGCCAACCGGGCCACAAACCCCTTCCCAGTCCCGTTAATCCCGTAAAGCCCGTCCAAAGCCTACTCCGTGAGCCGCACCCTGAAGAAGTTTGCCGACTCGCCGGAGGGGAGAGCCCAAGTGTCGCCGCCCTGGATTAAGACGACAGGCGAGGTCCAGTCGTCGAGCGCAGACGTGCCGACGACAGCCGGCGTGAAGTCGGTGCGACCTTCCAGAACCGGCGTCGTCGCCATAACCGGCCTGCCGTCCGTGCCGTCTGGCCAATGTGGCGAGTGGAAAATCACACTGTCGAGTGCCTGTTTCTGCAATTGCCCCCGATTGTCGGATTTTTGCCTCCGCAAGGCCGCATCGTCTCGGAAGTTTGATATAATAGTGCGTGCTTATGCTGAAAAGCCGGAAAACAATCCTCGCCCTCGGCGCAGCCGTCGTCGCGCTGCTCGCCGTTCTTGCCTCATGCGTAAAATACTGAGACGCTTCATGGGCGTGCCGATCGCGCTGCTCGTGGCCGCCGCCCTCGCTGCCGGCGGACTCTTCGCCTTCCTCGCGTGGCGCGACAGGCAGGCCCTCTCCTTCGCCTCGTCCGTCGTAAGCGAAAACTCCCCCGTCGCGGAACTTGCGACGCGCAAGATCGTCTGGAAGGTCGTGCACGTCGGCTCGACCGCCTCGACGGACACGGTGCGCGAGACCGTCTACACGATCAAGGCGGGCTACGACCTCGCGCAGGCCGAGACGCCGGCCGTCGACAGGGACGCGAAGACCGTGACGCTCACGCTCCCGCCGCCGAAGATCGTGTCGATAGACCACTTCCTCCAGCGCAGCTCCGTCGAGCGCAAGACGCTCGTCGAGCGCGTCTTCGGGGAGAACCGCGAGGACGGACGCGCCGACCGGGAGGACATCGCGCAGCTCGCCGCGGACTGCGAGAGGTTCGCCCTCCTCTCCGCCGCGAACCTCCGCGAGGCCGTCGCGACGGTCGTCGCAGGCCGCCTCCGCGACGCCTGCGGATACAGCCTCGTCGTCAAGGCGGGCCTCGACATCCCCGCGAAGGCCATGTTCAATGCGTATTTCGAAGAGAAAGGCGTGCCATTCCGCCTGCCATGAAGAAAAGCCCCGTCGCGTTCGCCGCGCTTCCCGTCCCGATGATCCTTTCCGCCATCTCCGCCAACGTCACGTTCGACGCCGCGCTGACCAATACGACGGAGTGGACGTATAGCTCGGATGTCAAACACAATGCCACGGGGTACTACACGGCGGGGCATGGGGCGCGGATCGCCTCCCCGGCATTTGCCTTCGCAATCACATCCGTCGTCCTGCACGTAAAGACGACGTCAAGCTGCACGCGAAACCTTGTCGTCTCGTCATACGACCCGGCAACGTCGGCGACGCGTCTTTCCCGGACGTTTCCAGCCATTCCGAAAGGGGCGGATGACGCGGTGGTTGCCGCGGCCTGGGAGGCCTTCGACCAGGTAAGGGCCGTGTCAATAGAGTCGACCGAAGGCGCGCAGAACCTCTACTTCCTTTCGGCCGCGCTGTCGGGCGTGCCGATCGTCGAAGCGCCCGCAGGCCTCCGCACGAGCGACATCAGCGGGACGCGCTGCCGGCTCGCGTGGACGAACCCGGAAAACGCCGCGTCGAACCGCGTCGACGTCTCGAAAATCACGCGGCCCGCGGAAGGCAGCTCCGTCGAGCGAAAATACGACTTCGGCGAATTCTCCAACGGAGGAGACACTTCCCAGCAGACCGAGAGGATCGTGTCGACGTACCCCGATCTCGACGGCGTCATGCTCTGCCTTCCAACGAATTCGACGGGACAGATCCAGTTGTCGAGCAGGGACGACAAGGGGATTCTCTCCATTCGCGGATTCGAATCGTGCAAAGGCCTCCGCCTCGAACTCGTCGCCCGGCACTACGACCATGTCGACGAAGTGAAGTCCGTGTCCGTCGGCTACGTCCGGGACGGCGCGACAAACGACTTCGCCTCCGTCGAATTGACGGGCGAGTTTTCCCGCTCCTCCGTCTCCCTTGCCGACGTGCCGGACGACGCAAGGATCGTCCTGAACAATTCGGGCAACAAGAAATACCATCGCGTGATCATCGACGAGCTCTCGTTCGTGCGGGACCATGCGGTCGAAACCAATCTCGTCAAGACCGCGTTCGCCGCGGGCACGACAACATGTTCCGTCAAAGGTCTCGTCCCTCGGACGCAGTACGTCGCGCGAGCGACGGCGTTCGACGCGGACGGAAACGAGTCCGCGCCATCGGATCCAACCTCGTTCACGACGGACGACGCGGCGCTGCCGCTCGTCCTCACACTGCAATGACAACTCACGCACCACTGACGCACAGGCCGGTAAAGCTCGCCATCGTGGGAGGTGGCGCGGCGGGGATGTTCGCCGCCGCCGTCGCCGCCGAGCGGCGCGTCCCCTGCCTGATTCTCGAGCGCAAGGCGCGGCTCGGATCGAAGGTGCTCATGACCGCGAACGGACGCTGCAACTTCGCAAAGGACATCCCCCCCGACCAGTTCCTCCGCGACCTGGGCGAAGGGTCGTGCGCCGAGTTCGTCGCGGAGGCGGTGCGCGAGTGCCCTCCGCGGCAGATCTGCCGCGGGTTCCAGTCGCTCGGCGTTCGCACGAAGCGCATGGCCGACGGACGGCTCTTCCCCGCCGACGAAAAGGCGGCGACGATCGTCCATGCGCTCGGCGACCTCCTGCGCGACGAGGGAGTGCCGATCCTCTCGAACTGCGCGGCCACGGCGGTCAAGCCGCTCAAGAACGGGTTCCTCGTCGCGACGAAGAACTTCACGCTCTGGGCGGAGAACGTCCTCGTCGCGACGGGCGGCGCGAGCTACCCGAAGACCGGCTCGGTCGGCGACGGACAGAGCTTCGCGAAGGCGCTCGGGCACTCGGTCGTCCCGTATCGTCCGGGCCTCATCGGACTCGAGACGCGCGACCCGAAGGTCACCTCCCTCGCCGGACGCCGCTTCGAGGACGGCGCGGCAAAGGTGCTCGACCAGGCGGGCAAGACGGTCTTCGAGTGTCGCGGCGAGATCGACTGCGAGTCGTTCGGGCTCTCCGGCGCGGCGACCTACAACGCGCAGCGCTTCATCGAGCACTGCAGGCAAAAGCAGGACCTCGCCGTCGAAGCGTCGTTCGGCGGCACGACGGTGCGCCTGGACAAGATCTGCCCGCGTCCGCTCAAAGAGGCCATCGTGACGATTGGCGGCGTCGACACGCGGGAGATCGACCCTCGCACGATGCAGTCGAAGATCGTGCCCGGGCTCTACTTCGCCGGAGAGGTCATGGACATCGACGGGCCGACCGGCGGCTACAACCTGACGCTCGCCTTCGCAACGGCGCGCAAGGCAGTCGCAGGCATCGCGCAAAAGCAAAAGGAGAAGGCGACATGAACCGCACGACATTCGAAGTCGGGACCTTCGAGGTCAACTGCTCCATCTTGGGCGAAAACGGCAAGGCGATTGTCGTCGACCCGGGAGCGGAGGCGACGCGCATACGCGCAGAGCTAAGGAAGCAGGGGCTCGACCTCGCCGCCGTCCTCCTCACCCACGCGCACTTCGACCACATCTGCGCGATACCGGAACTCCAGCGGGCGCACCCCGATCTCCCCGCCTTCATCAGCGACGCGGACGCGAAGATAATCTCCCACCCCTTCAACCAATTTCCGCCGGACTATCCGCCGGTGACGGGGCTAAAGAACCTCAGGCCGGCGAATGAGCTGGGGTCGTTCCTGGCAGGCATCGGCTGGACGGCGGCCGTAGAAGTGATCGACACGCCCGGCCACACGCCGGGCGGCGTCTGCTATCTCTTCTCCGCGCCAGGCGCCAGCTCGGCGCAGCCGAGCGCAAGCACTGGCGAAGCGCAAGCGCCATGCACCCTCTTCTCCGGCGACACGCTCTTCTGCGGCTCCGTCGGGCGCACCGACTTCCCCGGCGGCAGCATGCCGACGCTCCGGGCGTCCCTCGAAAGGCTAAAGGCCCTTCCAGGGGACACGGTCGTCGTGCCCGGACATGGGCCGGAAACGACGATCGCACGCGAGGTCGCGTCCAACCCGTTTCTCCGATAGCGTCACCAGAGGCCGAGCGAGAGAAACGGGAGGATGCGCCGCTCGAGCGTCGTGTCGAGGTCGAAGAGCGCGTTCCCCGCGAAGCCGTGCCGGCGCGAGAGGTTGACCTGGTCGATCACCGCGCGCGCGTCGAGACGGGATTCGTTCGCCGTCACGCCGATGCCCACGATCGTCCGCCGCGCGTGGGCGGGCGTGTCCGACTGGAGCGCCAGCAGCTCGCGGAAGAACTTCGGGTCCTCCGTGTAGTCCATCGGCACGACGTAGTCGACGAGGTTCGCGTCGAGCCACCGCTTCCAGTCCTGCCCGACGGTCGCCACGCACTGCGGATGCTTCCCGTACACGGCGGCGGTGAGCCATTTCGGGCTCCTCACGCGGCGCCGCGCCTCCGAGACGAAGCCCGTGACGACGTCCGCCGCGTCCCTCGGCTTGGCGGCCGCGTCGCCCCACCGGACGAAGTCGAGGTGGATCCCGTCGACCGGATACCGCGCCAGGATCTCGTCGACGGACGACAGGACGCGGCCGCGAACCGCCGGATTCGAGGGATCCACGTACTCGGTGAGCCGTCCGTCCGCCGTCTTGAGCCGCCAGCCCCCCTGCGCATAGGCCGCAAGCGTCTCGGGCGAGGCGCGCGTCGCGCTGAAGCAGAGGATCCACGCGTGGACGCGAAGGCCCGTCCCCCGCGCGGCGGCAAGGCACGCCGCCAGCTGGTCGCCTTCCTCGCGGAACGTCTTCGAGCGCGGGAGGACGCCGGACGCGTAGTGCGCGAAGCCCGCGCCCGCGACGTTGACGAAGAGGTCCGTGACGTGGCCGGCGCGGAGAATCCGCACCGTCTTCGGCCAGTCGCCCGGATAGAGCCCGCGCCCGGAATGGTCCCACACCGCGTGAATCTCGCCCGGGCGCGCGACCTGCTTCGCGGCGTAGGCCCGAAGGCCCCGGAACTCGGCGTCGGCCTTCGCCGCAGCGCGCGCATGGCTCCACAGCGCGGGATCGGACGAGCCGACAAGCGCCGCGCAGAGCCTGGCCTTCAGGTCCTCGTCGCCTTCGGGCAGCAGGACGTGCGTCATCCACCATCCCGACGGCGACGAGATCCACGCGGCGTCGCCGGTGGGCCTTCCGTTCCGGTCGGACCAGGTCGCCATGACCCGCGACCGGCCCTCGACCGGGACGGCGCGCTGCAGGACGGACGACGTCTGCATGATTGCCGTCGGCGTGCCGGCGGGCGCGGTCCGCGCGAAGTTCATCCGGCTCCACTGCCCGGGATAGGCGGCCTTCCGGAACCCGACCGGCCGCACGCCCATCAGCTCGCCGAGCTGCGGCGAGGAGGAATAGAACACGACGAGCTTTCCGCCCCTGTCGCGGAAGCCGCGGAGCGTTGCGAGCTCGTCCGCGGACGGGGACTCGAACCCGACGAGGAACGCGACCTTTTCACGCGCGAGCCTGGACCGCATCTCGCCCGGCTTCACCACCTCCGCGGCGACGCCTTCCGAGCGGAGCCAGCGGCCGATGTGGTTGGCGAGCGAGGTGAAGTACCCCGGTTCGTGGGCCACAATGGTCGTCGCCAGCAGAAGGAGGCCGAGCATGTCGTCTCTCCGCCCGCCGCGAACCGCAGGAACCCCGTCTCGCCAGAGGCGCCTGCCGTCATGCGACGGACAGCGCCCCTTTCACGGCTCGTGGATCTTGTCGTTGGCCTTCGCGACCTTGGCGCGGAGCTCCTCCTTGTGGGCGCGGAACTTCTCGCGGAGGCCCGCGTCCGCCGTCCCGAGGATCTGCACGGCGAGAAGCGCGGCGTTCGTGGGGCCGGCCGAGCCGACGGCGACGGTCGCGACGGGGACGCCCGAGGGCATCTGCACCGTCGCGTAGAGGGCGTCGAGCCCGTTGAGCGCACCCCCCGCGACCGGGATGCCGACGACGGGCAGCACCGTCGCCGCGGCAAGCACGCCGCCGAGATGCGCCGCGCCGCCCGCGGCCGCGACAATGACCTTGAGCCCGCGCGCCTCGGCCGTGCGCGAATACTCGATCGCGACGTCGGGGGTTCGGTGCGCGGAGATGACGCGCGTCTCGTAGGGAACGCCGAACTTGTCGAGCGTCTCGCACGCCTTCTTCACAAGCGGCCAGTCCGAGTCCGAACCCATCACGATGCCAACAACCGCGTCTGCCATGTCCAAGCTCCTTTCCTTGAGGGCAAAAGCCCCTTTGGGACATAGTATACCAAAACCGGACAGGTCCCGCGCGACCGAGGCGCAAAGGTGCGGACCGAGGCGAAAGTCAGAACGAGACGGTCACGCCGACGCCGCCGTAGAAGTTCCAGGAGTGGTCGCAGCCCGAGCCCCACGCGCCGTTGTAGGCACGCGCGTCGTCGCGGAGCTTCGAATCGAACCAGTAGTCGCTGTAGGCGATGTAGGCCGTGAGCGCGACGTGCTCGCAGATCGACCACTCGAACTCGCCCTTGATCGTCGTGTCCATCACTCCGCCGTGGTCGTCGGCAAGCTCGTATCCGCGCGTGCGGTGCTTGTCGCCGAAGCCCTGTCCGATGGACGGCCTGAACGTCAGCGTCGGATCCTCGTCGTCGCCGACAAGCGCGAAGGTGTGTCCGACCTCGAGGTTAACGTAGGTGCCGTCGTCCGCCATCAGGTCGCGCTCGATTCCAAGCGTCGGCTCGAACCAGAGGTCGCCGAGCGAGAGCTCGAGGTTCACGTACTGCGTGTCGCCCATGTCGCTGTGGCGGCGCCGCAGGTATTCGTAGATGTAGTTCACGTCGACCGAGAGCGCGCCCAGCGCCTCGCCGAGGTCGAACTCGTGCGCAAGGCCGACCGTCATGTCGAGCGTCGTCCACTTTCCGGCGCGGTTGCCGTAGTCCCCGCGCTTGCCGTTCCCCTTCGTCAGGTCGAAGATCGACTCGACGCCGACATACGCCCAGTCGAAGAACGTGAGCTGCGCGCTCGGGGTGAGGATCGGATCCTTTCCGTCGATGACGCCGTACGTCATGTACTTCGAGTCGAACTGGAGTCCGAACTCGGCGGAGACGATCGGCGCCTCCTCGACTTCGCCCTTCTCGGCTTCTGCAACCTCGTCGGCAGCAGTCGCAAGCGAGACGCAACCGCAGACGGCGGCCGCGCATGCTATTTTCTTGATGTTCATCTTGTTGTTCCTTTCGTTGTTAGTTTTGGCTAATTTTTACCTTGCCTTGATTGCGCCAAAATTCGTCAATTGATTCTGCCTTCGTCAGTTTTTAGCCACGAAGAGCAGGAAAAACAGAAGATGTCTCCGTCATTCTCCTATTATCTCCTGTTCCTTGTGGCTCACGCAATTTCCAACTGCCGGTTTTAGGTTAAACTATATCAGTTGGGAATTCACTTCCCGGCCCTTCCGCCGTTTTCGCAGCAGCATTTGCCGCCGCAGGGCTTGCGCGAGCCGCCGCACTCGCAGGGCGCACCCTTCTTCGCGACCCGCCAGGCGGCGAGCGCGAAGAAGATTCCAACGGCGACAAGTATGAAGACCGAAGCCGAGTTCATCAGACCGCCTCCTTCCTCGCCGGGCGGAAGATCATCCAGAGGCACCAGAGGTCGACGAGGACTGCAACAGCCGTCCATACGCCGAACCCGCCGCCGGCAATCAGCATGCCTATCTGGTAGACCGACATCGCGAGGACGTAGCCGACGAACAGTTGGAAGCCGATCGCGAACCAGCCCCACGCCTTCGAGCCCATCTCGCGGAACGTGACCGCGATCGCCACCATGCACGGCGGCACGAACAGGTTGAAGAGCATGAACGAGAGCGCCGCAAGCTTCGGGAAGGCGCTCATCGACCCGAAGAGGTTCGTGATGTGCGCAGCCGTCGAGGCCCCTTCCATGTTCGCCGCGACGAGCCCCAGCGTCGCCGTTGCCTGCTCCTTCGCGATCTCGGCGGAGACCGACGCCGCCGCGCCCTGCCAGGTGCCGAATCCGAGCGGCGCGAGGATCCACGCGATCCAGCCGCCCACCGTCGCGAGGATCGACTGGTCGATCTGCTCGTCCTCCAGGAGGTGGAAGCCGAAGTCGAAGTGCATGACGAACCAGAGCACGACGCACGCCGGGAAGATGATGAGCCCCGCCTTGAGCATGTAGCCCTTGAGCCGGTTCCACGTGTGGCGCCAGATGCCCGTAATGGTCGGCATGTGGTACGCGGGAAGTTCCATCACAAACGGGGCCGCCTCGCCAGCAAACATGCGCGTCTTCTTGAGCGCGATTCCGCCCAGGACGATGATCGCGATGCCGATAACGTCCATC
>Ga0265301_10000470_pt1 | contig 59762 bp, 52 predicted proteins | sample AusTroGonzalo_MG_2_FD_193488 | JGI IMG/M metagenome (GOLD analysis project Ga0265301, IMG submission 193488) | Bovine rumen microbial communities from tropical cattle in Woodstock, Queensland, Australia - Gonzalo_04 | ecosystem: Host-associated > Mammals > Digestive system > Stomach > Rumen ... | reverse complement strand
CATCAACCAGACCCGCGCATTCTTCGAGAAGCACTGCCCCTGGATCAAGATGGTGGAGAGCGAGGACACGGCCAAAAGTGCCGCTGACGTGGCCCGCGAGGGGCTTCGCGGCGTGGGAGCGGTCGCATCCGCGCTGGCCGCACAGGAGTTCGGGCTGGAGATCCTCGCCGCGCAGATCGAGACATACCGCGAGAATTTCACCCGCTTCCTGATCCTGGACGACGCCATCCGCGTCGACAAGGCCACCGTGAACAAATCGTCGCTGTGCTTCACCCTCCCCCACAAGCCCGGCTCGCTGGCCCACATCCTGACCATCCTGTCGTTCTACGACATGAACCTCACCCGTATCCAGTCGCTGCCCATTCCCGGCAAGAGCTGGCAATACTTCTTCTATGTCGACATCAAGTTCGACAGCTACGAACGCTACCTGCAAGCCCTCTCTGCCGTGCGCCCGCTGATCGACGACCTGCGCGTGCTGGGCGAATACACCGCCGCCATCTAATCCGCCATGATCATTCCTCCCGCCCATCGAACCGACTCCGTGCAGGAGTACTATTTCTCCCGGAAACTCAAGGAGATTGCCGAAATCAACAAACGGAAAGCTGCCGCCGGGCAGGCATCCGTCATCAACCTGGGCATCGGCGCACCGGACGGCATGCCACCCGCCGACGCCATCAGTGCCCTCATGGAAAGCGCGCAACGCGCTGATACACACGCTTATCAGAGCTATGTTGGCATCGAGGATCTGCGGAAAGCCTTCGCAGCATGGTACCTGCGTTACTACGGCGTGAAGCTCGATCCGACGGGCGAAATCCAGCCGCTGGTCGGCTCGAAGGAGGGCATCCTGCTCACCGCGCTGGCCTTCCTGAATCCCGGCGATGGAGTGCTTGTGCCCGACCCGGGCTATCCTACCTACACCTCGGCTTCCCGGCTTACGGAAGCACGCATCTTGTGCTATGACCTGGTAGCGGAAAACGGCTGGCAGCCCGATTTCGAGGCGCTGGAGCAGATGGACCTGGAGGGCGTCAAGCTGATGTGGGTCAACTACCCGCACATGCCAACCGGGGCCTCCGCCACGCCGGAACTGTACGCACGCATCGTGGACTTCGCGTTGCGGCACCGCATCCTCGTAGTGAACGACAACCCGTACAGCTTCATCCTCAACGACCATCCGCTTTCCATCCTGGCCACGCCGCGTGCGAAGGAGTGCTGCCTGGAACTGAACTCGCTCAGCAAGGCGCACAACATGTCGGGCTGGCGCATCGGCATGATTGCGGGCGAGCGGGAGCTGGTGGCACAGGTGCTGAAGGTCAAGTCGCAGATGGACTCGGGCATGTTCAAGCCCCTGCAGCTGGCGGCCGTCGAAGCGCTGAAGCAGGGACCGGAGTGGTTCCATGCGCTGAACGAGGGCTATGCCCGGCGCAAGGCGCTGGCCGGCCGCATCTTCGATACCATCGGCGCCAAGTACGATGCTGCATCCAGCGGTCTCTTCCTCTGGGGCCGGGTGGCGGCCGACAACCCGTACGCCGCACTGACGCCCGCCGGCGAGGGCAAGTCGCTGGGCGAGCGCGTCTCCGACACCATCCTCTACCGCTCGGGCGTATTCATCACGCCAGGCTTCATTTTCGGACATAACGGCGAAGATTACATCCGCATCTCGCTCTGTGCAAAGGAACCCGTCCTGAAGGCGGCACAGCAGCTGGTTGCCGGTATCATCTCCAGATAACATGATATCATTATGATAATAGGCATCATCGGACTCGGGCTCATCGGCGGATCGATGGCCATCGACCTCAAGCGAAGGGGCTTCGCTTCGCAGGTGCTCGGCGTGGAGGCGGAACCGCTGCATGCGGAGGCCGCCCTCAAAATGGGACTTTGCGACGAGATCGTCCCCTATGAAGAATGTATCGACCGCTGCGACATCGTGGTCGTGGCCGTGCCGGTGGGTGCGGCCGTGAAGATGGTGTGCGACATCCTGGACCGCTTCCAGGCCGCCGAAGCCACCGACAAGATCGTCATCGACGTCTGCTCGACCAAGGAGCAGATCAACCTGTCGACGCAGTACCATCCGCGCCGCGAGCAATATGTCTCGACCCACCCGATGGCGGGCACCGAATATTCCGGCCCCTGGGCCGCCATGCCCAACCTGTTCGACGGCCGGGCCTGCATCATCGCCAACCAGGAGGAATCCTCGCCCAAGGCCCTCAAGACCATCGAGCAGCTGTACAACGTGCTGAACATGCGCCTGATCTTCATGAGCGCCTCCTCGCACGACGTACACACGGCCTACGTCTCGCACATCTCCCACGTCACCTCCTTTGCGCTGGCTCTCACGGTGCTCGACAAGGAGAAGGACGAGAAGCACATCTTCGACCTGGCTTCCGGCGGTTTCTCCTCCACCGTGCGCCTGGCCAAGAGCAGTGCCGACATGTGGGTCCCGATCCTGGCCCAGAACCACGACAACGTTCTTCACGTCATCGACACCTATATACAGAAAATGCAGGCGTTCCGCGACGCCATCGCCGACTACGACCAGGATAAGATCCGTTCCCTGATCGAGGACGCCAACCGCATCAAGAAAATCATCCGTTAACCTATACCGCTATGGCAGAACAACTTCAGTTAGTACCGATATCCGAGTGGGGCTTCTTCACGCTCCCCCGCCCCATGGTCATCGCAGGCCCATGCTCCGCTGAGAGCGAGGAGCAGGTGATGCAGACCGCCGCTGGGCTCGCCAGCTTCGGCATCCATGTCTTCCGCGCCGGCATCTGGAAGCCGCGTACCCATCCGGGAAGCTTCGAAGGCGTGGGAGAACCCGGCCTCAAATGGTTGCAGAAAGTCAAAAAGACCTACGGCATGTTCGTCTGCACCGAGGTGGCCAGCCGCGAGCACGTGTTCGCGTGCCTCAAGCACGGCATCGACATGGTGTGGATCGGGGCACGGACGTCCGCCAATCCTTTCCTGATGCAGGAGATTGCCGACGCGCTGCGCGACACCGACATTCCGGTGCTCGTGAAGAATCCGGTGAGCCCGGACCTCGACCTGTGGATCGGTGCGCTGGAACGCCTGAACCGGGCAGGTGTCCGGAAACTGGGCGCCATTCACCGCGGCTTCAGCACATTTCTGTCCACCCCGTACCGCAACGATCCGGGCTGGCGCATCGCCATCGAGCTCCGCTCCCGCTACCCGGAGCTGCCGTTCTTTGCCGACCCCTCGCACATGGCCGGTGACCGCAAATATCTGCTGGAACTCAGCCAGCGGGCCATGGACCTCGGCCTTGAGGGCCTCATGATCGAATCGCACTGCGACCCGTCCTGCGCCCTGAGCGATGCCAAGCAGCAGCTTACACCGGAGGCGCTCCGAGAAATGCTCTGCGAGCAGATCGTCGTGCGCGACGCCGACAGCCAAGCTGCTGACTACCGCGACAACATCGACCAGCTCCGCGCCCGCATCGACGTCATCGACGAGAACCTGCTGACCATCCTGAAGTCGCGGATGGACGTCTCCGAAAAGATCGGCCAGTACAAGAAAGACCACAACATCGCCATCCTCCAGATGTCCCGCTGGGACGCCCTCCTCGACAACATGATCCAGCGCGCCGGCCAGGAAGGCCTCGAGGCCCACTTCGTCCAATCCCTCTTCAGCGTCATCCACGAAGAAAGCGTCCGCATCCAGAACGAGGTGCTGTGGGATAAGGAAAAATAAATCCTTCCATTTTTTGACCGGCCGGACGCAACATTCCGGCCGGTTTTGCATCTATATATTGGACACAAGCTGTTTTGATATGAAGAAGATACTATTCCTGATACTGGGGGCGGCGCTGCTCCTGTTGCCGATGACGGGGTGTGAATCGTTGGAGCCGGTTCCGGACAACGATGTCGGGAAATTCATGACGTGGGCGGACGGCCTGATCGACAAGACGCGCCACAACAAACACGTCAAGCTGTCGTTCTGTGACAAGTGGGAATTCGAGGCCACACAGGTTGAACGTTGGGTGGACGGCAAGCTGGTGGAAACCAAGGATGTCGACAACATCTTCCCTTACCGGACGCTCCTGTTCAAAAGCTCCGGCTACATGGAAGCCGAAGGCATGGGCGGCCAGTGGGAATACCGCTACAACTATCTCTTCATCGACGTCTCCAAGACCGGCGGCAGCAATTATTTCTACGAAGTCGAGAAACTGAATACCAGCCAGATGGTCCTACGGGAAGAAGACTACGCCATCGGCGGCCCCATCGTGACCTTCGCACAGGATCCTTCCGGCACGCACTACTTTTACCGCTTCTTCTACAAACGGAAATAACCACCGGCGGGCAAGGTCGAATTATATGGTCGGGATCTTGCCCACCGAAACTAGTCCATAGCTATCTCTGGCCGAAAAGCGACGGGCAAGGTCTCAACACTGAAATGCGACCTTGCCCGTTCTGCTTGGGGACTTTGCCCGAAAAACCGAAGCTTACGGAATAATCTCCAACTTCCTGAAGATCTTCGTCAGCTTGTCGATGCCTTCGTCGAGTTGCTCGAAGGAGTGGGTGGCCATCAGGGCGAAGCGGACGATGACGGAGTCTTCGGGAACAGCCGGCGGGATGACCGGGGTGATGAAGACGCCCTCGTCGAGCGCCATCTTGACGGCGGTCAGGCATTTCTTCAGGTCGCGGACGAAGAGCGGAATGATCGGCGACTGGGTGTGACCGATGTCGAAGCCGCGGGCCTTGAATTCGGCGTGCGCATGGTTCGTGAGGTCCCACAGGTGGGCGATGCGCTCCGGCTCGGAAAGCATGATGTCGATGGCGCGGCTGACGGCGGCCACGTTGGCCGGTGGCATGCTGGCGCTGAAGATCAGCGAGCGGGAGTTGTGCTTCAGGTAGTTGAGAATCTCATGGTCGCCGGCGATGAAACCGCCCAGCGAGCCGAACGACTTGGAGAAGGTGCCCATGATCAGATCCACCTGGTCGGTCAGGCCGAAATGGTTGGCCGTGCCGCGGCCGTGGTCGCCCAGTACGCCGAGGCCATGGGCGTCGTCGATCATCAGCGAAGCGTTGTACTTCTCGCAGAGTTCCACCAGCTTCGGGACGGGAGCGATGTCACCTTCCATGGAATAGACACCGTCGACGACGATCAGTTTCGGATCCTCCTTCGGGGCGAGCGCCAGGCGTTTCTCCAGTACTTCCATGTCGTTGTGGGGGAACTTCAGCACCCGGCTGTAGGACAGGCGGCTGCCGTCGATGATGCAGGCATGGTCGAGCGCATCGAGGAAGATGAATCCGTTGCGGAATCCCAGGCAGGAAACCACACCCAGATTGACCTGGAAACCGGTGCTGTAGGTCACGGCTTCTTCCTTGCCCACCAGTTTGGCGAGCTTTTCCTCGAGCGCGAGATGGATGTCAAGCGTACCGTTCAGGAATCGGGAGCCGGAGCAACTGGTGCCGTATTTACGGATGGCCTCGATGGCTGCCTCCTTGAGGCGGGGATCGTCGGAAAGGCCCAGATACGAATTCGATCCGAACATCAGGACCTCCTTTCCCTGCATCTTCACCACCGGGTCCTGTCCTGATTCAATCGGCCTGTAGTACGGATAGATACCCATTGCCTTGACCTCGTCGGCCAGCGTGAACTCGGAACAGATCTTATTTAACAAACGCTCCTTCATGGCAGTCTTGTTTATGCTTGAACTCGCAAAATTACAAATTTTTTAATATATTTGCATGATTAACAAAACCTGCATTACCATGCGATTCAAATCTCTCTTTATCCTTTCGATGGCAGCAGGCATGCTCCTGCTGGGGTCGTGCACTGAAAGTTCCTCGAACAACAAACTGTATGACGACTGGTGGCCCATCCACGCCTCCGGCAGCATGGACGACGGTTACTTTACCGCTTCCTGGAACGGGGACCTGGACAGTTTCGGTGCCATTGGGGTGATATTTACCAGCAAGACGGATCCCAACTTGACATACAATCAGTTCGTATACTACAAGGCACTCTCGTTCTCCCAAGAGCGGAAAGCTTTTTGCTACATCGACATCTCGACACGTGACTATAAGGCCAGCAAATATCTGGATTTTTATATCAAGAGCAAGAAAATCTATTTCGAGAAATTGAATGATGTCGGCCGCGGAAACGGCGAGTACGAAGAGGGACAGGACTTCAAGTTCCTGGACAACGACCATATCCAGATCGGAACCGTCCAATACGAACGCTACTCGGTCTACTATGAGAACCGTGTCCGGAACCGCACGAGCGAATACGCCCCCGTCGAAGGCCGCATCCCTGTGATGATCTACGAATAATAATGGCACAGAAACCTTCCATTCCGAAAGGAACACGCGATTTCGGCCCTGCCGAGATGGTAGGGCGAAACTATATCTTTTCCGTCGTCCGCTCCGTTTTCCAGAAATATGGATACCAATGCATCGAGACGCCCTCGATGGAGAACCTCGGTACCCTGCTGGGCAAATACGGTGAAGAAGGCGACAAACTCCTGTTCCGGATCCAGAACAGCGGGGAGAAAGCCGCTTTGGCCCCGGAGAAAGGCCTCCGCTACGATCTGACCGTCCCGTTCGCCCGCTTCGTGGTGCAGCACCAGAACGAGATATCCTTCCCGTTCAAACGCTACCAGATCCAGCCCGTCTGGCGCGCCGACCGCCCGCAAAAGGGGCGCTACCGTGAGTTCTACCAGTGCGATGTGGATGTGATCGGCAGCAAGTCGCTGCTCAATGAGCTCGAACTTGTTCAGATGGTGGACGACGTCTTCGGGCAGATGGGTGTGCGCGTGTGCATCAAGATCAACAACCGGAAGATCCTCTCCGGTCTGGCCGAGGTCTCCGGACAACCTGATAAGCTGGTCGACATCACCGTGGCCATCGACAAGATCGACAAGATCGGCCTCGATGCCGTAAAGGAGGAGTTGCGCGAAAAGGGACTCGACGAATCGGCCATCGCCGTCATCGAACCGGTGCTGACGCTCTCCGGCACAACCCAGGAGAAACTCGCCCGCATGCGGACCCTGCTCGCCGCTTCGGAAACCGGCATGAAAGGGTTGGACGAAGTGGAGACGCTCTTCGGTCTCATTGCGGCGGCCGGCATCCGTCAAGCCGTGGAACTCGACCTTTCGCTGGCACGCGGCCTCAACTATTACACCGGCGCCATCTTCGAAGTCAAGGCACTCGATTTCGCCATCGGCAGCATCTGCGGCGGCGGACGCTATGACGATCTGACCGGCATCTTCGGCCTTCCGAACACCTCGGGCGTGGGCATCAGCTTCGGCGCAGACCGCATCTACGACGTCCTCAGCGGCCTGGACCTCTTCCCGAAAGGGGCAGCCGCAGCCTCCACCGTGCTCTTCACCAACATGGGCGAGAAGGAAGTGGCCTACACCCTTCCCATCGCAGCCGGGCTGCGCAAGGAAGGCATCGCCTGCGAGATCTATCCCGATCCGGCCAAGCTCAGGAAACAGTTCGAGCACGCCGACCGGAAAGGCATCCCGTACCTGGCCATCGTGGGTGACCAGGAAGTGTCCGAAGGCACCGTCACGCTGAAGAACCTCGCCACCGGCGAGCAGCACCAGGTCCCGAAGGACGCATTGGCGGCAGCATTGAAGTAAACAACCTGAAATATCATGAAAAAGCTGATTTTATCGGCCATCCTGTTGTGTTCGGTGGTGGCCTCGTTCGCATGTACGAACCTCATTGTCGGAAAGAAGGCTTCCGCCGACGGAAGCGTGATGTGTACCTACAACTGCGACAGCTTCGGCTTCCTCCAGCCGCTGGACTTCTTCACGCCCGGCCGTCATGCTGAAGGCGAGATGATCGCCATCCGGAGCTGGGGCCCGCAGACGGCCGAACGCCTGATCGCCCAGGCGCCCTATACCTACGGGGTTGTCGGCCTGATGAACGAGAACCAGGTTTCCATCGTCGAGACTACCTGGGGCGGCCGCCGCGAACTCATGAACCGCGAAGGATACCTCGACTATTTCACCCTCATGCACCTGGCCTTGCAGCGCAGCACGACGGCCCGCGAAGCCATCGCCGTGATGCACGAACTTGTGCAAGAATACGGCTACAACGCATCGGGTGAATCGTTCGCCGTCTGCGACAAGGACGAGGCCTGGATCATGGAGCTCGTGGGCAAGGGCCCGGGTCGGAAGGGCGCCGTCTGGGTGGCCCTCCGCGTACCCGACGATTGCATCTGCGCCTATGCGAACTCCAGCCGCATCCAGCAGTTCCCGCAGGTGAAGAAGGTTTCCAAGGCCGACAAGCAGCGCGGCTACTGCGAGATTCCCGGCGAGTGCATGTACAGCGCCGATGTGGTTTCGCTGGCCCGCGAACTGGGCCTCTACGAGGGATCCGACGCGGATTTCAGCTTCCGCGAGGCTTACGGGCCGCTGGACTTCAGTGCCATCCGCTACTGCGAGGCACGCGTCTGGAGCTTCTTCCGCCATCACTACGATCCGGTCGAGATGGACAAATACCTGCCGTTCCTCAACGGGAATACCGACGTGATCGACCACCTGCCGCTCTGGATCAAGCCCATCGCGCCGATCTCGGTCCGCGACCTGATGAACGATATGCGCGACCACTATGAAGGCACGGCCCTTGACATGACGGCCGACGTGAGCGCCGGTCCGTGGGCTTCCCCGTACCGCAACCAGCCGGTGAACTTCTTCAGCAGCGACTCCACCGCCATGTTCCGCGAACGGCCGATCGGCTGCCAGCAGAGCGGCATGACGATGGTCTGCCAGATGCGTTCCTGGCTGCCCGATGCCGTGGGCGGTGTGACTTACTTCAACATGGACGACGCCACGATGGTGGCATACGTGCCGGTGTACTGCGGCATTACCCGTGTACCGGAGCCGTTCCGCGCCGAGAACAATGACATCCGGGAGTTCAGTACGGAAAGCGCCTTCTGGATGAACAACTTCGTGGCCAACATGGTCTACCCGCGCTGGAGTGCTATGATTGGTGACCTTCGGGACGCGCAGAAAGAGCTGGAGGACTTCTATGCCAACGATCAGAAAGAAGTAGAGGAGAAGGCCGTGAAGATGACTCCTTCCGATCGTGCCGCTTTCCTGACCGCCAAGACGGAAGCCTATACCGACAAGATGATGAAACGCTGGGACAAGCTGGCCCGCTTCCTCATCGTCAAGCACAACGACCAGACGATGCAGCCGAGTGAAAACGGCGTGATCGTCCGCGGTCGCCGCACCTCGCCGGCCTATGCGCCCGCCTTCATTGATGCCGTCAAGACCGTCACCGGTGACCGGTACGTCAAGCCCGTGGAGAAGTAATGAAGACGATGAGCGTCCGATACTTGATTGCCAGCGTCGCCCTGTCGGCGGCGCTGGTCTTGTCTTCTGCCTGCGGACCGCGCGAGGTGCTGACCGGTGATTTCTCGCTGGTAAGTCCGTTGCCGCAGATGATCTTTGCGGGTGAAGGAGAAGCACCGTTTGTCATCTCATCCCGGACGGTAGTCTGCTATCCGGAAGGGGATGAGGTCCTTGGCTCGGCGGCTGGTCTTCTGGCTTCCGGGCTGGAGCAAGCCACGGGATGCCGGATTCGGACCGGTACGCGCGTACTGGGCAGGCATTTCATCCTTCTGGGCATCGACTCGGAAATGGGTAACGGGCTGAAAGACTTCCAGGGGCCTGAGAGTTATTCTCTGAGCGTAGAGCCGGCTGGCGTCTCCCTCATGGGCGGCAGCGCAGTCGGCGTGCTGCATGGCATCCAGACGCTTCTCAAGGCGTTGCCGGTTCCGGATTCGACCGCTCGCTGCCGTCTCGCCCTCCCGGCCGGAACGGTCTTCGACTACCCTGAATTCCCGTATCGGGCCTTCATGCTCGACTGTGGCCGGCATTTCTTCCCGGCGGCGTACATCAAGCAGTTTATCGACATCCTGGCGCTCCACAACCTCAACTATTTCCACTGGCACCTGAGCGAAGACCAGGGCTGGCGGCTGGAGATCAAGAAATATCCGCGCCTGACGGAGGTCGGCTCCTGGCGGCCGGGTACCCGGGACCCGCAGGATGTGCTCGACAGCATACCGGTGAGCGGCTTCTACACGCAGGAAGAGGCACGTGACGTCGTTCGTTATGCGGCAGAGCGGGGCATCACGGTGATTCCGGAGATTGACCTGCCCGGCCACACGACGGCGGCGCTGGCCGCCTACCCGTCGTTGGGCTGCACAGGCGGCCCCTACGAAGTTGCTACCCGCTACGGTGTGCTGGACGACGTGCTTTGCGTGGGCAAGGACGAGACGATGACCTTCGTCAAGGATGTACTGGAAGAAGTAATGGATATCTTTCCGTCCGAGTACATCCACCTGGGCGGGGATGAGTGTCCGAAAGTGCGCTGGTCGGAATGTCCTGATTGCCAGCGGAAGATCCGGGAGTTGGGGCTCAGGGACAATGGCAGCAAGACGAAGGAAGAATTGCTGCAGTCTTGGTTCTGCTCGGAATTGGAGGCCTTTCTGGCAGAGCATGGCCGCCGGATGATCTGCTGGAACGACGTGCTCTGCGACTGGGGCGACCACGTGGTCGGCGAACCGTCGAAACAGACGGTCATCGCCGGGTGGATGCGCCCGGCCTCGGCGGCCATTGCGGCCCGGGAAGGCTACGACGCCATCCTTTGCCCGGTCGGCCACTTTTATTTCAGCAATGCCACGAACAACCGGCTGGAAGGTCTCGACCTCATCCGCTCGGTCTACGACGTACCGGTAGTCCCCGAAGGGCTGACTCCGTCGGAGCAGCGGCACATCCTCGGCGCCGAAGCCTGCATCTGGACTGAACGCGTGGCCGACACCGCCGACCTGGAATGGAAACTCCTTCCCCGGCTCTCCACGCTGGCCGAACTCCAATGGTCCGACCCCGCCGCCCACAACCTGGACGCCTACCTCCCCCGTCTCCGCCACATGACCGGCCTCTACCGTTCCCGCGGCTGGAATGCCCGGGAACTCATCCTTCCAAAAGCCAGCAGCATTCGTTTTCGGGCAAGATATGGCAGCAAATCGGGCAAGGTCGAACTTTATTGTGGAGACCTTGCCCATTGTTTTTCGGCTGGAGCTATCTGGAAGGGCTTTTGGATGGGCAAGGTCCCAGCTATGAAATGCGACCTTGCCCGGTTTCGATGAAAAAAGAGAAAATAATACTTGACAAAGGAGGGTGCCATGTATTATCTTTGTGAACGTGAAACAAGATTTGTGCTGTTATGAAAAAGATCCTTGAAGTACTCCAGTATGGAGACTTTGATATCCGTTTCGACACGGATTTCAACCCTGTCAAAAACCCCAACGTCATTCCCGACGTGATTTCCCGCACGGCCTTTACCATGGTCACCCGTCTCTGGGGTGGTAACGAGCAGGCCGTTCTTGCCATGATCCGGGCGCTGGCCATCGCCGATCTGGCTGTCAGTGTTAACCGAAAAGAGATGCTCCGGCACTTCGATGAGGATTCTGCTGCGCTGGCCCGTTCTTTCAGGGAGGCCAAACGAGAATTCGAGAAGAAAGGGGGGCGCATGACCATGTTCCCTCCAGGAAAGAAACCCGATTCAGTCAAAAACTAAGACATGAGAAGGATCGTTCACCGGAAGCTGCCTGACGGCAGTTTCCGGAATGTCGGTCCTTACCATGTCAGCATGGAAGGACTTGAAAAGGTCGTTCTCTGCCGGGATGACGAAGACTACGATGCCATGGTCAAGATTCTCTGCATCTGCGCCAGACGAAAAAACGTTATCATTATCGTCTATGCTGTCGTCTCCAATCACTGTCACGTAGCGGTACTGGCCGCAACCCAGGCAGATGCAGACGCCTTCGGCCAGGAAGTCAAAAGGATGTATTCCATGTGGTTCAGCCGCCGTTACGGTGAGCAGCGAACACTGAAAAGGATGGATGTGAAGGCCATCTTCCTTGACAACGAATGGTATGTCCGCAACGCACTCGCTTACATTCTCCGCAATGCTTTGGACAATGGCTGCAATGTCAATGAGTACCGATGGTCCGCCTATCGGGCCATGTTCGGTGGCGAAGGAGCAAAACCACTCACAGGACGACAAGTGGCCGCACTTACCAAGAATGAAAAGCGGCTGCTGATGCACACCGGTGATTCCCTGAACGATGTCGGATGGATCCTCGATAACGATGGGCGATTGATACCATCAAGTTTTTGTGACAGTGAATATCTGGAACAAGCTTTCGAACACGATCAGGCTTTCTTCCTGAAAACTATTGGCAGCCAAAACCCGGCTGAAATGCATCTCAAATTGGTCGAAAAGCCCCGGACAATGCTAGTAGATGCTGAATTCTACAAGGACGTCAACGAAATCAGCCAGCGATGGTTCCAGGCGGATCTGGCAAATCTGTCTTTGGAGAGGAAGACACGCCTGATCCCCTATCTCAGCCGGACGATGAAAACGACGGTCTCTCAACTGGCGAGAACTTTCGGGCTCAGCCGCACACAAATAACCGTCATCCTCGGCAAAAGATGAGTGCTGCGCAATCTTTATAACGAATCGGGCAAGGTCGAACTTTAGTGTGGAGACCTTGCCCATTGTTTTTCGGCCGGAGCTATCTGGAAGCGCTTTTGGATGGGCAAGGTCCCAGCTATGAAATGCGACCTTGCCCGTTATGAGGCATTCAGAAGATACTAATGAGAACGCAGGTAGGCGTCGATGGCGGCGGCGGCGCGGCGACCGGCGCCCAAGGCGAGGATGACGGTGGCGGCGCCGGTGACGGCGTCGCCGCCGGCGAAGACGCCGGGGCGGGACGTGGCGCCGGCCTCATCGGCTACGATGCAGCCGTGACGTTCCGTCTCCAATCCTTGTGTAGTCTTGGCAATCAGCGGGTTGGGCGATGTGCCCAACGCCATGATGACTTCGTCGACGGGAATCTCGAATTCAGAGCCGGGCACCGGCACCGGCGAACGCCGGCCGCTGGCATCCGGTTCGCCGAGTTCCATCCGGATGCACCGCAGACCCGTCACCCAGCCTTTCTCGTCGCCCAGGATCTCCACCGGATTGGTCAGCATCCGGAATTCGATGCCTTCTTCTCGCGCATGATGCACCTCCTCGGCGCGCGCCGGGAGTTCTTTCTCCGTCCGACGGTAGACGATGGTCACCTCCGATCCCAGGCGCAACGCCGTACGCGCCGCATCCATAGCCACGTTGCCACCGCCAACCACCGCCACGCGACGGCCGACGAAAATCGGCGTGTCGCTCTCCGGCGCGTAGGCTTTCATCAGGTTGCTGCGCGTCAGGAACTCGTTGGCCGAGAGCACACCGTTCAGGCTTTCTCCCGGAATGCCCATGAAGCGCGGCAATCCGGCGCCGGAACCCACGAAGACCGCCGAGAAACCCTCGCGGTCCAGCAGGTCGTCGATGGTCACCGTACGGCCCACCACCACATTGGTCTCGATCCGGACACCCAACGCCCGGACAGAATCGATCTCGGGCTCCACTACCCTCTCTTTCGGGAGACGGAACTCCGGAATGCCGTACTGGAGCACGCCGCCGGCCTTATGCAGCACTTCGAAAATGGTCACCTCGTAGCCCAGCTTCGCCAGGTCGCTGGCGCAGGCCAGTCCCGAAGGACCGCTACCCACGACGGCTACTTTCAAGCCATTGGAAGGCGCTTTCTCCACCGGCACGCCGCCATGCGCCCGCGACCAGTCGGCCACGAAACGCTCCAGTTTGCCGATGGCCACCGGCTCGCCTTTCACGCCCAGGATGCAACTGCCTTCGCACTGCGTCTCCTGCGGACAGACACGGCCACAGACCGCCGGCAGTGAACTGTCGCGCGCAATCACGCCGGCCGCTTCGGCGAAACGACCCGCCTTCACCTCAGCGATGAACGACGGGATGGAAATGCCCACCGGGCAATGCTCCACGCACCGCGGGTTGCGGCAGCTCAGGCAGCGGGAAGCCTCCAGCAGCGCTTCTTCTTCGTTATACCCATAGCACACTTCTTCGAAATTGTGTGCGCGGACCGCAGGGTCCTGTTCCCGCACGGGAACGCGTCCAATCTTTTCAGCCATGACTAACCCCTCCCTATTTTACATTTGTGATCCGCTTCCTGCTCCTGCGGACGGTACATCGTCTGGCGGCGCAGGGCCTCATCGAAGTCCACCTCGTAGGCATTGAATTCAGGCCCTTCCACGCAGGCGAAACGAACGCGTCCGCCGACCGTGATGCGGCAGCAGCCACACATGCCTGTGCCGTCGACCATGATCGTATTGAGGCTGACTACCAACGGTATACCCGTCTCCTTCAGGGTCAGCGTCACAAACTTCATCATGATCATCGGCCCGATGGCCACCGCCTGGTCGTAACCATGGCCCTCGGCCAGCAGCAGCTTCACTTTCTCGGTCACCAGGCCGTGATGGCCGGCCGAACCGTCGTCGGTGCAGACGTAGAGGTGGTCGCAGACCGAGGCCATCTCCTCCTGCAGGATCAGCAGGTCGGCCGTCTTGGCGCCCACGACGATGTCCACCAGTGCTCCGCGCTCATGCAGGTATTTGGCCTGCGGATACACTGGCGCCGTGCCCAGGCCGCCCGCCACAAACAGGAACCGCCGGCCATGCAGCGCTTCCGCGGGTTCGGACACGAAATCGGACGGACAGCCCAGCGGGCCGACTACGTCAGTGAGACATTCGCCTTCTTCCAGGGCGCAGATCATACGGGAAGAAGCCCCAATGATCTGGGTGACGATGGTCACTGTCCCTTTCGCACGGTCATAATCGCAAATGGTCAGGGGAATCCGTTCCCCTTCCGGCCGGGCGCGCACGATCAGGAACTGGCCCGGCAGCGCCGCAGCGGCCAGCCGCGGCGCCTCCACGTCCATCAAGCAGATGGAGGGAGTCAACATGGATTTTCTGGTTATTCTGTACATCTAGTCCAATCTGTCAAAACGATAACCTTTTTTCTTGAGATAGCGGATGATTTCGTCGAGCCGGTTGTAGAGCCGTTCGCTCTCGGGACGGTCCACATGGATGCCCGGATGGATGAGCAGCAGCGCACCGCTGAGGCCCTGCTCCTTCTCGAACTTCCAGAGCCCGTCGATGAGCGGCTGGGCCCGCTTGTAGCTCGCCATGTCGGGCGTCGTATAATCGGCAGGCGTGCCGATGCCCGGCGTATAGTTGACCACGCGGACACCCATCGCTTCAAGGATGCCCACACTGAAATCGTTGTAATGCTCGTACGGCGGCAGGAACCAACGGGCGTCCTCCCGCTGCACACCGAAGCGCGCGAGTTCCGCATAGTTGGCCCGCAGGTCGGTGACGATGCTGTCGGCGCTCATGAGCGTGGGCCGCTGCGGACCCCAGTCACAATAGAGCACATGGCCGTCGGAGTGGCCGCCCACATAGTGTCCTTCCTCCACGATGCGGCGGATGACATCCTGGTTGCGGTCGTAGCGCAGGCAGTTGCCGGTCAGGAAGAAGTTGCCCTTGACCTTCTGCTTCTTGAGCGTCCGCAGGATGGTCTCGGCGCCGTTGAAATTGGTGTCAGCCGTGAAGCAAAGGTAGATGACCTTCTTGTCGGGGTTCACCCGGATGATGGCGCCGAAGCGATCCTTTTCCACGGCGGCCCGGCCCTGCTGCTCCTGCTGCGCGAAATACCAGGTCAGGCCAGCCGTGCCGTCCATCGTGGGCTCGTTGCTGGCATAGTCGCCGATATCATCGTGATAGACGGCGACACCCTTGTTGAGCGCCTCGAAACCGTCGGGACGCGAGAGGGCGGCGCCGGCACGGTCCAGGAAAAGCTGTCGATCGATGGGCCCGTCGATCAGGCCACCCAGCGGCAGTTCGCCGTTGATGCGCACGTAGGAAGAGTGCGGATCGGTGGGATAGTCGTAACCTGGCATCTGTGCGAGGGGCCAGCCAACGATCATCGAGGTCCCCCACGGGTTACAGCCCAGCAGCCAGTCGCGCAACGCGGCCTCCATCTCGCGGAACTGCGTGTCCCCGGTGGCCTGCTCATAGAGCAGCGCCTGCGTCACGGCCGCGGAGGTCAGGTTGTTCGAGCACCAGAGATACGGCACGCCGTGCAGGAAGGGATCCTCCCCCGCCCGCTCGCGCAGGTCCTGCAGACCCTGCCGCAGGTAACCCGCGAACTCGGCGCTGACCGAAGGGTCGTCGGAGGTAGCCAGCAACCAGTGTCCCAGATTGATGAAGGGATACCACTGGTAGTGGTGGTATTCCTTTCCGGGACCGCGGCCCCGCTCCATCCACGGGGAGACGGGCTCCAGCTCGCCCCAGTAGGCGGCCTGCTGCAGCCAGTTGCCACCCTTGCCGAGCGCGTACTGCGTTGCAGCCGCCAGCTCCACATCGTCCACCCAGGTATCTTCCTCATAGAAATACGGCGAAATGACGCACGCCGTCTGCGTGTTGCCCGGCACCTCGAGCGCGAAGTCCCAGGCGTCCTGCACCTTGCCCTCGATCTTGGCGGCAAAGTCGGGATACCACGGCCGGATGACATCCGCACCCAGCGCGAAGGTGGAGGCGAACTTGCCCGCCGCTGATGAGACACCCGTGGTGCGGTTCACCTTGTTTCCGGCCACCTGCGGCTTGCCGGTGACGAAATACACCGGACGCCCCTTCCCCGGCCCGTAGCCGTAGTCCACAGAGTCGAGATACGGCAGTCGCATGCCCGCATGGTCGCGGTCGTCCGCGATCTGGTAGTACATCTCGCGGGGCGCAGGATTCATCTTGTCGAGCCAGTCGAGGCCCCATTTCACTTCATCGAGGATGTCGGGAATGCCGTTCGCGCCCGGACGGCCCGTGGCATCGTAGCGGTCGGCAAAGACCGACTTGTCGGCCGTAAATTTCCACGCGAACGCCATGTGGTAGATGGAGGTCGACGTGGTGGTCATGTACTGGAGATAATCCGTGGCGTCGTGCCAGCCGCCCGTCACGTCGATGTGCTCGCCCGTACGGGTGGGATGGTATACGATATATCCGTCGTGCTCATGGCACACATGGTCGTTGTACGGATTGTCGCCGCAACGCTGCTGGCGCATGTAGGTGAGCAGGAAATCGGCCAGACCGTCGTAGACGTCGGCGCCGATCCGGAACACCGGCGAGGTGGCCCCGTCACACACGATATAATAGGAACCGGGCGCCTGCAACGCAGAGAAATCGAGCCGCCAGCCGCTCTGAAGCCCCCATTTCGAGGCATCGGCCGCACGGCCGGATCCCCGCAGCACCACTGCATCGCTCAGCGCGTCGCGCACTTCGAAGGTGCCCGTGGTGGTGGCATCTTCCGAAATCAGGACCGCCACCTTGCAATCGGCCGGCAGGTAGCCGGCCAGGTTCACACGCACCCAGGATTGTCCGGCCCGCAGTGGCAGCAGCGACAGCAGGAAGAAGGAAAGAGTCAGTATCTTTTTCATCAACGTCGGGGGTTATTCGGGTTTCTGGGCGCCATACCCTTTCACGGCGCCGAAAAGCTGGAGCGCTTTTTCCGCCGGATAATGGTTGGCGTACATTGCATTGCGGTGATCTTCCATATCCTTGAATCCCTTGAGATACGCCTCATCGATGGCATCGCCGAACAGGTCCTTGGGGTCATCCACCGCCTTGTTGCCGGACTTTTTGGCCAGCTGCTCCACATCACCGAAATCATCGACCTTAACGCGCAGGAACATCCCGCCGCCGGGCAGCGTCAGTTCGCCCTGGCGGTTCAGGAAGAAGAGGCTGTTCTCGCAGGTGGTCACACGTTCCGCCTCCTTGGACGCCGGGCTGTCCACATGGCCCCTGTCGAGGCCGGAGAAGATGCTGCAGCCGATGATGTTGCCGTCGAGATAGCTGTCCATCCGGGGACGGTAGCGGAAGCCGTAGCCCATGTCGGAGAGGTCCCGCAGACGCGACCAGGAAAAGAGGATCGTATTGTTCCGGAAGTACGTCTGGCTGTTGGCCGCCGAAGAGCTGCCCGCCAGGTCGAACGCCGCCATGCGGTTGTTCACGAAGATACAGTTCTCCACCGTGACCGTCGCGGCGCTGATCGAGCCGGTCAGGCCAAAGTTAGGGCCGTTGAGGAAGGCGCAGTTGCGGATGGTCACGTTGCATTTCGATCCGGTGCGGATGTAGACGATGGCCGTCTCGGCGGTATAGACCTTGGCGTCCGGCACGCCGGGCGCGCCGATGCCGGCCGTTCCGATGGGCTGCATCATGCCGGTCTCCACGCCGTCGGGCTTGCCTTCGCCCCGCGGGCTGTAGGCCACGGAATGGCCGCGGTCCATCAGCAATCCGTCGAGTTCCACAAGCATCCCGGGCTGCATCACGTCGATCTGGACGGTGCCCTGGCCCGACGACGTCCCGTTGGAAGCCGAAGTGGGCCGGATCCAGGTGCGGTGGTCCAGCACGTCACGCTCCGAGAAATCGGACGACCAGCCGCCGAAGATGCTCACGCCCTTGTCAATCTTGATGTTGCCGCAGTCCAGCATGCCGAAATAGTTGCCTTCGGCCACCAGGATCACATCGCCGGAGGCCGCCGCATTGATGGCCTTCTGGATATTCTTGAACGGATTCTCCCGGGTGCCGGCGTTCTGGTTGGAACCGGTGGTCTGGCTCACGTACCAGCGCTTGCCGGGATTGGCCGGTTCAGATCCCCGCACCGGGAGCGGCATCGCGACCAGCAGGGCCGCGACGGCCAGCAGGAAGATAGAAGCCTTTTTCATCATTTCAGGGTCAGTTGGATGTTCTCCATCCGTGCGGCAATTTCCGGGCCATCCAGTCCCAGCAGCCAGCGGCTCGTGCGCTGGAGGGCCGGGCTCATCTGAGCACTGACGTCCTGCTCCGTGCCCTGCTCGTTCATCATGGACATTACCTGCTCATACACCGTCGCCACGGCCGGATACTCGGCCACGCGGTAGTTCTCCAGGTTCGCCAGCGTGGCGGCATAGCGGATGGCGTCGTCCAGGCCGCCCAGTTCGTCGACCAGGCCGATACCCAGCGCATCGCCGCCAGCCCATACACGGCCCTGCGCGATCGCATCAACCGCTGCGGCCTCCATCCCGCGGCCCTTTGCCACGAGGTTCACGAAGTCGGCATATATCTTTTCTATGCTCTTCTGCATCGAGGCCTCTTCATCGGGATCAAGCGGGAACAAGCCGCTGGCCATCGATCCGTGCTTATGGGTGGCCACCTCAAAAACATTCAGGTTGACGTTCTTCTTGAGGGCCTTGCCGAAGCTCGGGATCAGGCCGAACACGCCGATCGAGCCGGTGAGGGTGCTCTTGTCAGAATAGATCTTGTCAGCGCCGCAGCTGATCCAGTAACCGCCCGAAGCGGCGTATCCGCCATAGCTGGCCACCACCGGAATGCCTTTCTCGCGCAGCAGCGTGACCTCCCGCTCAATGGCAGAAGCGGCCTGCACGCTGCCACCCGGGCTGTTGACGCGCAGCACCACCGCCTTGACCGTGGGATCCTGCCGCACCTTGCTGATCTCGGCGGCAAAGTGGTTGCCGATCGTGCCTTCCTTGTCGTCCATCACGATCTCACCGTCGGCGTAGATCACGGCGATCTTTTCCTTCACGCGGAGGTTCGGGCGTACCCGGGCCGCCGCATAGTCCTTGAGCGAAACATACTGCAACTGCTTGGGTTCCTTAACATCGCAAAGGGTGCAGAAATAGTCGCGCACCTGGTCGTCGTACCAGAGTTCGTCCACCAGTCCTTTCTCGAGGGCCGCCTCGGGGCTGTCGAGGGCCAGGTCGTCGATCCACTGGTTGAGCTGTTCGGCCGTAAAGTCACGGGAAGCGGCCACGCCGTCGGCGATGACGCTCCAGATGGTGCCGAGCATCGTCTCGTACTGCTCCTTGTTCTCCTGGCTCATCTCGCTCCTGACGTAGGGCTCGCCGGCCGATTTGTACTTGCCGTGCCGGATGAGCTGCACGTCGATGCCGAGGCGGTCGATCAGGTCCTTGTAGTACATGAGCTGGGCGCTCATGCCGGTCAGCATGCAGTCACCGTATGCATTGAGGATCACCTTGTCGGCCACGGAAGCCATGTAATACGTACCTCCCGTCAAGCCTTGGCTGTACGCGACGACGGGCTTGCCGCTCTCGCGGAAACGGACCAGCGCGGCGCGGAGTTCCTCTGCCAGCGCGATGTCCATGTTAAGATCGTCCGCCTTCAGGTACACGAAACGGACCTGCGGGTCCTGCGCCGCGGCCTCGAGTGCGCGTTCAGCATCAAGCAGCGACACGCTGGTGCCATAATTGGGGCTGACCGACATCAGGTCGATACTGAAGCTTTCCTTAGAGCGCTCCGCGATGGGCTCGCTGAGGTCGATCTTCAGGATGGCGTTCTTGGGCACGACGGGCTGTGAGTCCTTACTGCCGAACGTAGAGATGGCCGAGCCGATGATCCCGAACAGGATCAGGTTGACCAGTAAGAAGGCGATGAGCGTGCCGAGGCACCCGCCGAATACGACTTTCCAGAAAGGTTTCATATCCTAATTTGTTATGATTTTTCGATTTGCATTTTGCAAATATAGTCAATAATCTTTACTTTTGCACGCGATGAACCGCGTATCCCATCTGCTCTGCAACCTGCTGCTGGTTGCCTATGTATTCGCTTACATGGGCTTCGGCGTGCATACTTGCCATGAGGACGGGAGCCGGCACCTGGTCTGGATGGTGGGCGACGTCTCCTGTGAGAAAATCCACCACCACAGCCACGACGCGGACCACGACCACGATCACGAAAAGGGCTGCTGCTCCACGCACGTCTACGTGCTGACCGACGCGCAGGACAGCGACAGCGGCGCCGACCGCACTGCCGCCGCGCCGGAAACGGGCACCCCCGTAATCATCGAAACGCCCGTTTTCGCACAGACGCTCCCGGGCCATCTGCTCGCGCAGCTCTCCCACGCCCCGCCCTTGCCGGAGCGCGCTTCGCTTTCCCGTCTTTCTGTTTGGTTGATCTGAGATGCCCGATCAGGTCGGGCATGACACATTATGTCATCTCCGATCGGCCCCATCGTCATTATCAACCCAACAGAAACCCCATGAAAAGAACCATCCTCTTTATAATCCTGTGCCTGAGTGCCTTCCCCGCGCTCGCACAATCGCTGCACGGCTACGTCTATTACCAGAAACCCGGCGGCGGCACCGAACCCCTGCCCTTCGCGCAGGTCTATTACATGGAGCGTGAGAAGCTCCTGGAGACCGACGCGAACGGCGAATTCACCCTCAACCTGACCGCGCGCGCTACGCTCATCGCCACTTACGTGGGCTACACCCGCGACACCGTAGTGGTGGAGCCCGGCACCGCCGAGGCGAAATTCTACCTGAGCGGCGAAAACGACCTCGACGAATCGAAGGTCACCGCCCAGCAGTCCACGCTACCCAAGCTCAAAAGCATCAAGACCGAAGTCATAACGGCGGCGGGCCTGTGCAAGATGGCCTGCTGCGCGCTGGCCGAGAGCTTTGAGAACTCTGCCAGCGTCACGGTCGGCTTCTCCGACGCCGTGACCGGCGCCCGCCAGATCAAACTCCTGGGCCTCTCAGGCACCTACACCCAGATGCTCGACGAGAACCGGCCCGTGATGCGCGGCATCGCCTCACCTTTCGGCATGTCGTTCGTCCCCGGGCAGTGGCTGGAGAGCATCCAGATCGCCAAAGGCCCTTCGTCCGTGATCAACGGCCTGGAAGCCATCACCGGCCAGATCAACATGGAGCACCGCAAGCCCACTGACGAGACCCCACTCTTCGTCCAGATCTACGGCAGTTCCGACGCCATGTTCGAAGCCAACATCGCCTCGGCCATCCAGTTCAACGAAAAGTGGAGCATGATCAACATGGCCCACGTGGGCGGCACGGCCTACAAGATGGACCACAACCAGGACGGCTTCCGCGACGAGCCTCAGGACCTGCAGCTGAACTTCACCAGCCGCTGGCTCTACTACGCCCCGAGCGGCATGCAGATCCGCTTCGGCGGCCGCTTCCTCAACGACGACCGCCTCGGCGGCCAGATGGACGCTACCAAGGACAACGCCTTCAACCTGAAGAATGGGATCTGGGGCTCCAACATCAAGAACCGGGGCATCAACGGCTACTTCAAGATCGGCGTGCCCCTGGCCGAGGACAACCACGCCAACATCGCGCTGGTGGCCGATTTCAACCACCACGAATTCCAGTCGTTCTTCGGCATGCGGGACTACGATGCCCGTCAGAACTCAGCCTTCGCCAACCTCATCTATCAGAACGAGATCAACGAATTCCACAAGGTCGAGTTCGGCGCTACCTGGCTGTATGACGACCTCCGGCAGGGATATGGGTATGATATCCAACATTATTTCGCCGGATTCGACTTCACCGGCATTGAATGGGAGAAACCCTGGTTCGATTTCAGCCGCAAGGAGCACGCGATTTCGGCCTTCGGTGAATACACCTTCACGCTCGAAGAGAAGCTGACCTTCGTAGGCGGCCTCAACGTGCAGTACAATTCGCTGCACGGCTGGCTCACCGCCCCGCGCGCCAACGTCCGCTGGTCGCCCGCCGACTGGGTGACGCTGCGCGCCCTCGGCGGCCGCGGCTACCGCACCGCCAACATTTTCACCGACAACCTGGGCATCTTCTCCACCGGCAAGACCTTTATCATTCCTGACAACCTCGACCTGCTGGAAGACGCCTGGACCTGGGGCGGCAACGTGACCTTCTATCTGCCCTTCGGCGCGGAAGACACAGAAACCTACCTGAGTTTCGACTACTTCCACAATGATTTCAACAAGCAGGTGATCCTGGATTACGAAAAGACGCTCGAGGGCATCTATTTCTACAACCTCGACGGCAAGTCCTACACCAACACCTGGCAGGTGGACTTCTCGGTCAACCCGCTCGAGCGCTTCAACATCACGGCCACCTTCCGCTACACCGACGCGAAGGTGACGCTCCAGAACCAGGGTCTGGTCGAACGTCCGATGACCAGCCGCTACAAGGGCGTGCTCAACATGCAGTACGCCACGGCCATGAACAAATGGACCTTCGACTTCACGGCCCAGCTCAACGGCCCGATGCGGATTCCCAGGTACGCGGCGGAAGTCTGGGACATGGAGACCTCGCCGGTCTATCCGATGCTCTATGCGCAGATCACCCGCAAGTTCAAGGGCATCGACGTGTATGTCGGCGTCGAAAACATCCTCGGCTACCGCCAGCACCACGCCATCATCGGCGCAGACAAGCCCTTCGGATATGCCGGATATTCAGCCGGCGACAGCGAGATTGCCATGAGCGACATGATCCACAAGCTGGATATGAGCACCTTCGACGCCAGCAACGTCTGGGGTCCCCTCATGGGCCGCAAAGTGTACATCGGCCTCCGTTATACTTTATGGAAATAATCCAGTCTAATCATTATAAACCTATTGATATGAAACGCTTTTTATTCCTCACCCTCACCTTGCTTCTGATGGCCGGCACTGCTGCTTTCGCCCAGGACAAGAAACAGAAAAAGAACGCCGACATCCAGGAAGTGACCTTCGTCACCACCATCGACTGCAAGAACTGCGTCAAGAAAGTCGAAGCCAACCTCCCCTATGAGAAAGGCATCAAGGACATGAAGGTCAACCTCGACGACCGCACCGTCTGGATCAAGTACGACGCCAACAAGACCGACAAGGAGAAACTCGCTGCCGCCATCGTCAAGCTCGGCTACGAAGCCGAAGAGGTCAAGCCCGAGGAAGCCAAGAAATAGCGGCGACGCGACGCGTCTGCGCGGTGATTTTGAAACGGACGTCGATCCGGCGGCCGAGGATGGCGACGATGATTTCGTCGCCATTTTCATTTTGTGTGGTGACCACGACTTCGCGGCGTTTCTGCTCGCGGTCGAGCTTCAGATCGGTGAAGAAATCGCTGAGGAGTTTCGAGCCGGCGTGCATCCCGAAAGGACGGAAGCGGTCGCCCTCCTTCGGCGGGCGGGCGGCCAGCGGCAGGCGGACAAGGTCGGCATCCACGAACAGCACGTCGTCGGGCTTCTTCCGGGGATCGAACCCCGGCGTCACGATGAAAGTCCGCACATCCAGAAGCGCCGTCAAATCGTCCGGTCCCACCGCCAAAGGATAGACCCGCAATTCGCTGCGGTCTTTTACGACGCGGTGCGTCGCCGATACGAATTCCTTGCCGCTCTGTGCATCCAGCGCTGCCTCAATCTGCGCGAGCTGGTCCACATTGAATCCGCAGCCTTCCAATAACTTATAGAGCCACCAGCCCCGCTGCGCCTGCTGCTGCAAGGCCGGAATGTCAAGATACAATACGCCGTCCTGCACTCGGCTGATCTCCCCGCGGCCCGCCGCAAATACCGCATCGAGCAGCTGCTCCGCCTCCCGGAAATGCCGCATTTCGCGGCCGAACGTCTGGCGGAATGACGGATTGACGGCCGCCAGCTCGGGGAAGACCGCGTGCCGGATGCGGTTGCGCGGAATCGACACGTCGGCGTTGGTCACATCTACGCGGAACGACACGCCCGCGCGCACGGCATACGCCTCAATCTCCGCCCGTGTGAAAGCCAGCAGCGGCCGGATGATCTGTGCATCCTCAGCCCCGGGCAACAGCACACGCTCCTGCATACCGCCCAGTCCGCGCAGGCCCGTGCTGCGCAGCAGCCGTAAAATCAGCGTTTCTGCTTGATCATCAAGATTATGCGCAACCGATAGGAAGGCGAAACCCTCTTCCCGGCACAGCGTCGAGAACCAGTCGTAGCGCAGTTCCCGCGCCGCCATCTCGATGGACAGCCCGCGCTCCGCGGCATACGCCTGTGTATCTACATCCTTCCGGAAAAACGACACACCCCGCTCCCGGCACCACGCCTCCACGAAAGCCGCGTCGCCGTCGGAAGCCTCTCCCCGCAGATGAAAATTGACATGCGCCACGGCCAGGGAAGGCCGCAGCGCACTGTGGAGGAACAGGTCCGCCATCGTCATCGAGTCGATGCCGCCGCTGACTGCCAGCAGCACCCGGCCGCCGGACGGGCCGCCCAGCAGTCGCATCAACGCGCTGTCGAAACGGTCCTGCATAAAAAGGCTATTTCTTCTTCTCGCCGAAGGTGTAAGTGAACCCGATGGTGAACTGCTCCTTGAACTGCACACCCGCTGCCTGGTACTCCACCTTCTCGCCAGTGGGCAGGATCTTGGTCTTGTTCAGCAGCACGTTGTCGTCATAGATCATGTAGGTGCGGAGCATCACCGAGAAGAACTTCGAGATCTTCGCCTCGGCGACCACGTCCCAGTTCACCTTGATATTCAGCGGCTTGTTGAGGTAGTCAGAGAAGAGCACCAGGGCGGTGGACACCTTGAAATTCTCCACTTCCAACTTGGCGTCGACCTTCAGCTGGGCACCGAGCTCGAAGCGGGCGAACTGGTCTTCCGCGTTGCCATAGCGAGTGCGGAGCTCCGGTTCGCGCACCATCGTCACCTTACCCGTCACCGGCGCAAAGTTGAGGGACACGTTCTTCACCGGCGTGTAGTCGATACCGAGACCGAGGGAGGTGTAGGCCGGTGCAAAGAAATCCGACACGAGCACGTCATTGGTGAAGCCGCGGTCGAACTGCGTGCGAAAATTGTAGACAGCTGACAGATAGAGCTTTTCGGCGGCCTTGTAGCCGAACTTGCTGTCGAGGATCAACCGGTCGTCGCTCTTCTTGAAGCCGGTGTCGAAGCTCTCTATGAAGCCGTAGCCGGCCTGCAGTTCATTGTTCCACACCACCTTGCCCTTGGTCATGTTGGCGTACAGATCGGCGTACGCGTTCAGGGTCAGCTGCCCGGCGCCGCCCGCCGCCCAGTTAGTGAGCGAGAGCTGCGAGAAGCCGATGGTCGTGGCGATGCCCTTGTTCCACACGGCCTTGGGCTTGGTCGTGTCGGCGGCGGGCTTCGCCGCGAACAACGAGACGCTCATCAGGATGGCACTGAAAGCCAGTAAGAATCGTTTCATCGCGAAAAATTGATTAATAGGCTCTTGCAAAGATTACGCGCTGGTGCGAAGGCTTGCCGCTGTACACGCACTTGCCCTCTTCCTCGCACACGCAGGAATCGATGGGGATGCAACGGATGGTCGCCTTGGTCTCTTCCTTGATCTTCTCCTCGGTCTCCGGCGTGCCGTCCCAGTGGCAGAGCAGAAAGCCGCCCTTCTCGATCTCGACCTTGAACTCCTCCCAAGTATCGACCTTGCGGATGTTCTCGTCGCGGAATTTCAACGCCTTGGCATACAAGTTCTTCTGAATCTCGTCCATGAGGGCTGCCACATGGTCGGCCAGACCTTCCTGCGAGATATTCTCCTTGGTGGAAGTGTCGCGGCGGGCGAGTTCCACGTGGCCGCTTTCCAGGTCGCGCGGGCCGATGACCACGCGCACGGGTACGCCCTTGAGCTCCCATTCGGCGAACTTGAAGCCCGGGCGGAGGTTGTCGCGGTCGTCGATCTTCACGCTGAGGCCCTTCGCCTCGAACTCCTTCTTCAATTCGTCCATGCGCGCGAGGATGGCGTCGCGTTCCTCGTCTTTCTTGTAGATGGGAACCATCACCACCTGGATCGGTGCGAGCGACGGCGGCAGTACTAGGCCGTTGTTGTCGCTATGGCACATGATCAGTGCGCCCATCAGGCGGGTCGACACGCCCCACGACGTGGCCCACACGTATTCCAGCTTGCCTTCCTTGTTGGCGAACTGCACCTCGAAGGCCTTGGCGAAATTCTGGCCCAGGAAGTGCGAAGTGCCGGCCTGCAGGGCCTTTCCGTCCTGCATCATGGCCTCGATGCTGTAGGTGTCGAGGGCGCCGGCAAAGCGCTCGGTCTCGGACTTATGCCCGATGACCACCGGCATGGCCATGAACTCGCGGGCGAACTTGGCGTACACGTCCACCATCTTCTGTGCCTCTGCCACGGCCTCCTCGCGGGTGGCGTGGGCGGTATGGCCTTCCTGCCACAGGAATTCCGCGGTGCGCAGGAACAGCCGCGTGCGCATCTCCCAGCGCACCACGTTGGCCCACTGGTTGCACAGGATCGGCAGGTCGCGCCACGACTTGATCCAGTTCTTGTATGTATTCCAGATGATGGTCTCGGACGTCGGGCGGACGATGAGTTCCTCTTCCAGCTTCGCGTCGGGATCGACCACCACACCCTTGCCGTCGGGGGCGACTTTCAGGCGGTGGTGCGTCACCACGGCGCACTCCTTGGCGAACCCTTCCACATGCTCGGCCTCGCGGCTCAGGAACGATTTGGGGATGAACAGCGGGAAATAGGCGTTCACGTGGCCCGTCTCCTTGAACATCTTGTCAAGCTGCCGCTGCATCTTCTCCCAGATGGCGTAGCCGTAGGGCTTGATGACCATGCAGCCGCGGACTGCGGACTGTTCTGCCAGGTCGGCCTTGACCACCAGATTGTTGTACCACTGCGAATAATTATCTTCCCGGTTCGTGACCTCTTTGTTCGTTACCTCTGCCATTTTGTTAATTGGTATAAAAATTGATATATTTGCATTACCTTACTTAAACACGCGTGCGCTACGCGTGTCTAACAGGGTACAAAAATAGATAAAATTAACAAACACAGGAGGAAAAATGAAAAACAAACGATTCGGATTCTTCGTGATCCTTGCTTTTGCGGCGCTTGCCAGCTCTTGTGGAACGTCATATTACGCCTCATCGGCGTACAACGACGGTATTTATTATCGTCCCACGAAAGAGGAACGGGCCAAGATGGTCGCAACGAAAGAGGCTCAGCGGGATGCCCGCAACGGCCGTTATGAACAATACCTCGCCAGAGACGAGGAAGGAAACCTTTATGTAGTAACCGAACTGCTCGACGGCGAAACCTACGAGTCGCGCCTGCACAAGTTCGACAGTCCCTGGTACAACTACGACTATGCCTGGTACAATCCCTGGTACAATGTCTGGGATTACCCTTATTACTATGGATACGGCTACTACCGGCCCTGGTATGCCAGTTGGAACTATCCCTACGGCTACTATGGATATTATGATCCCTGGTACTATGGCTGGAGAGGCTGGAGCCCCTGGTTCTGGGGCGTCGGCGGCTTTGCCACCGTATACGGCTGGAACTACTACTACGGCCACCACGGACCCCACTACTACGGTCACGTGAACCCCGGTCCCGGTCCCGATCCGAAACGCGGCAACCGCGTCTACACCCCGCGCACCGGCACCAACGGCGGCGGCATGTACCGTACCACCGGCACCACGAACGGCCGTGGCATCTACACCACCCGCAGGACCTCGTCCGGCGGCACGGTGAGCACCAGCACCAGCGGCAGCGCTTCCCGCGCCAGCTCCGGCACCACTTCGCGTCCGACCCGCACCGGCGCCAGCGGCAGCGGCAGCTACACCCGCTCCTCGGGCAGCTACAGCGGCGGCAGTTCGCGCAGCTCAGGCGGCAGCTACAGTGGCGGCGGCTACAGCGGCGGTTCCTCGGGCGGTGGTCGCAGCGTGAGCGGCGGCAGCCACAGTGGCGGCGGACGTCGCTAGGCGAACGACCTTCCATGATGGTTTAACCCTTTAACGAACAGACTGATTATGAAAAAGATAGTATCTCTGATCCTGTCCTTGACGGTTGCAGCCTCCCTCTTCGCCCAGACGGCGGAGGACAAGCTCATCTTCTCGCAGGAGTATTATGAGGGAACGGCCCGCTCCATGGCCATGGGCAACGCCTTCACGGCGGTGGGCGGCGACATGGGTGCCATCGGCATCAACCCGGCCAGCTCCGGCGTGTTCCGCTACTCGCAGGTGGTCTTCACGCCTTCCCTGACTTCCTCCCGTTCCAACGCCACCTACCTCGGAACGGCTGAAACCACCCGCCAGACGGGCATGACCGTTTCGAACTTCGGTTCCGTGATCTCTTTCGAGACGGGCAACTACAGCGGCCTGATGAACTACAACTTCGGCTTCGTCTACAACCGCCGCAACAACTTCCGGAGCAAGATGTCCGTCCACGGCACCACCGACCAGACCTCGATGCTGAGCGCATTGGCGGCCGGCCTGGAGGGGTATGACTGGATGGATATTGACCTGGAAAAGACCACCAATCCTTACGAGAGCACGAACGCGCCCTGGCCCGGCATCCTGGCCTGGAACTCCTACCTGCTGGCGCCGCTCTCCTGGTTGGGCGGCAAGTATGCAGGCATCACCGATTCCTACATGGCCTCGACCGAGAACTATGACGCAGATTTCGACATCCTGTACATCGGTGGCAACCTCAACCAACGTTTCATCCGCCGCACCTTCGGCGGCGACCAGGAGTTCAGCCTGAACTTCGGCGCGAATGTCAACGACATGTTCTACTTCGGTGCAAACGTCAATTTCCAGAGCGTCAACCGCACCGTAGAGGAATTCTACGAAGAGGCGGCCCAGAATTCCAGTGACTTCGAGGACGGTTTCGTCTCGATGGACAACAGCTACTGGCAGCGCACCACGGGCAGCGGCATCAACCTGAAGTTCGGCGTGATCGTCACGCCCATAGCGGGCCTGCGCCTGGGTGCCACCTTCACGACGCCTACGTGGTTCAATCTCACCGACGAATGGGACTACACGATGAACAGTTCTTTCAACAACAGCAAGAACTACACGGTCTATTCGCCGACCGGCACGTGGAACTACAAGTTTGCGGCGCCGCTGCGCTGGAGCGTCGGTGCGGCCTACACGTTCTGGGACCTGGGCCTGATCAGCGTGGACTACGAGAATGTGAACTATGCTTCGCTGAGCAATTCGTTCCGGAGCGCCAGCATCATCCGTGCGGGCGCCGAGGTCCGGATCGGCGAGATCTTCGCCCTCCGCGGCGGCTACCAGTACTACACGCCGGCCATCAAGGGTGATCCGGCCATGAGTGTCTACAGCGCCGGTGTCGGTTTCAACGTCACGCGCGGCTTCTCCATCGACCTGGCCTGGAACCGTACCTCGTCGAAGTCCGAAACCTTCCAGCTCTACGACGACTACTCCCCCGCCGTCTCCGCCCCCAGCGGCACGAACACTTACGGCCTCAGCCGCTTCGTCTGCACCTTCGGCTTCAAGTTCTAATCAGACATAAATCCTAGTTTGAGCGACATCGGTAATCATCATCGGTGTCGCTCCGCTTTTGCAGGCATCTTCCGTCATGCCCGACCATCGGGCATCTGAAATCTTCGGCGTCTTGTGCTTGGGCGCTCTGGTATCTCGTCCCGCTCGCAGGGAAAATGCTCCCGTGACGAGATACCACCCGCGCCTATCAAGCACAAGCCTTATGCATCAATGACTGGCTGCTAATAAGTCCGCATCAGCGGACCGCCGGAGGCCGGTACTTTGCTAAACCCGACTCATGAACGCACTGGCCCCAGAATTAGCAAAGTACTAAGGCCGGGAGGCGCGGGGTTTGGGGCGGGGCCCCAGTAACTCAAATGACAACACCTGACGCGCTTGATTGCGATCCAGCTAAAGACAGTAATGATTTACCTTTAGGCTTGTGCGGGCGCTCGTGATGTAACGACGCTGGAGCGAATTGGCGAAAAAGGAACGTGGGCGGGCCTGTGCAGGGAGCGGTGCTTGCATGACGGCGCATGTTCGACGAACGTTACGGGCCCTCGGGCCCGTATAAGGAGGAGTTCGCCGTCAAGCGACCGGGTTGGCTTCCTTTTTCGACATCTGAGCGGAAGCGCGTTACATCTAAGAGCGCCAAGCACAAGACGCAGATAGCTAAATCAGGTAAGAGATGGCGGCGGGGCCTTCGGCGGAGAGGAGGTCGATGATGGAGAGGTTGGGGATGAAGCCTTGACCGGGGTTCTGATTGACGAATACCTGATAGTAAGCCTGTTCACGATGGTATTCGGCGAGCAGGCCTTCACCTTTGTATTTGGGCTGGATTCTTTCGCGGCCGTCCAAGCAGAGCGGAGCGGGTGATGTCCCGTTGAACGAGCATTTTCCCTGCGAGGGCAACGGGACATCAGAGCGGAGCGGAGCGTGAATGAACGATTCCGTCAGATCAATGGGGACGGTGAGACCCAGGAGAGACAAGAGTTTTTCGAGCAACGACATATTGAGGTCGAAGAGGAAGGCGGGTTTGCTTTCGAGGATCGGGAGGAGGTCGGGAGCGTAGTAGTCGTAGAAGGCGGAGTGGTTGTAGGCGGCGGATAGGGCGCGGGAGTGATGCTGGAGCCAGGGCTCGGAGTAATCAATGCGGATGTCGCGGATGGGACGGCTGAGGCGCGCTTCCTTGACCACGGGGATCGACAGGTCCTCGGGGCCGGCGGCCGAGAGGATGCGGCAGCGGTTGCGCCAGGACTGCTTCTGGTAGGCCTCGTGCTGCTCAATGAGCACCCGGTCGCTGTGGGCGATGGCAAAGAAATACTCCACCGGCGGCAAATAGGCCGTCGTCAGCAGGGAAACGGCGAAACGGGGCTCACTCATCGGATGATGCCCCGACGGGAAGACTCGATGAAGGAAAGGATGTTGTCGCGATGCTCGCTCGGCGCGAACAGCTCCCGGATCTGACGGCAGGCGTCAGAAACGTTCATGCCCGCGTTGTAGATGAGCCGGTACATGTCGCAGATCTCCGTGATAACCTCGTTCGGAAAACCCCGGCGCCGGAGACCCACCAGGTTGACCCCCTCGTAGACCGCCGGATTGCGGCCCGTGATGGCGTAGGGCGGAATGTCCTTGTTGACACCCGAAGCCCCGCCGACCATGGCGTGCGCCCCGATATGCGTGAACTGATGCACCATCGTGCCGCCGCCGATGATGGCCCAGTCGTCCACGTCCGTCTCCCCTGCCAGTCCCGAAAAACTCGAGAAGATGCAGTGGTCGCCGACACGGCAGTCGTGCGCAATGTGCACGTACGACATGATCAGGCAGTCGCTGCCTACCTTCGTCAGCAATTTGCCGCTGGCCGCCGTGCCCCGGTTGATGGTGGCGCACTCCCGGATGGTGGTGCGGTCACCGACCTCAACCCAGGATTCCTCGCCCTGGAACTTGAGGTCCTGTGGGACGGCCCCGATTACGGCGCCGGGGAACACCTGGCAGCCCTTGCCCAACCGGACATAGTCGAAGATGGTGACGTTCGGGCCGATCCAGCAGTCATCGCCGATCTCCACATGGGCGGCGATGGTCGTAAAGGGAGAGAGGGTCACGTTCCGGCCGATCTTTGCGTCGGGATGGACCTGGATCAAGGCGTTGTTCATAGGGTCTCGAGGAATTTCTTGATGGCTTGCGTATTGACTTTGTGACCCGGCTTCCAGGCCGTCACCTTCCCGCGGAAGGGCCGCCCCAGGAGCGAAAAGTCGCCCATCAGGTCGAGCAGCTTGTGCCGGGCCAGCTCGTTGTCGAAGAACGGCACCTGGCCGGCCAGATAGCCTTTCGGCTCGTCGATCACCAGCGCGTTGTCGAGGCTGCCGCCCTTGATCAGGCCGAACTTCTGCAGCAGCTCGATCTCATGCAGGAAGCAGAATGTGCGGCAGGGCGCAATCTCGCGGGCATAGTCGTCCGCCGTGTCGAAACAGGCACGCTGCACCCCCACCACGCGGGAGTTGAAGTCGATGGTCACGTCGAAGACGGTGCTGTCCCACGGTTCGATGGTAATGCGGGAGTCGCTGCGGCGGTCCTCATACACAAACGGGCGCTCTACCACCAGGACATCGCGCTCCAGGTCCTGCTCCACCAGCCCGGCTTCTTGAATGGCTTCCACATAGGGCTTGGCGCTGCCGTCGAGGATGGGCACCTCGGGCGCATCGAGATCGACCAGCGCATTGTCGACGCCCATGCCGCTGAGAGCAGAGAGCAGGTGTTCGGGGGTGATGACTTTCACACCCTTGTATTCCAGCGCCGTGCTGCGCCGCGACTGGCCCACGTAGGCCGCCAGGGCGGGCAGGCTTGCGCCGGCACCCAGGTCCGTGCGGTTGAAACGAACGCCGAAATCGACCGGTGCGGGTGAGAGCCGCATCGTCACAGGCCTGCCCGTGTGCAGGCCGACGCCCGTGAAATCCAGACTGGTCTTGAGTGTATGCTGTTTCATTCGCTTTTCTTCTTCTCGGGCGTGCCGCTTTGGCGGAACTTCGCATAGGCGCGCATGTAGGTGCCGTATTCGAGGGCAGGATAGCCCATGAGCGAGAGGCCGCTCTTGCGGGGGGTGCCGATGATGCCGCTGTGGCCCGCCAGCACCGTATCGTCGGGGATGGAGATGTGCCCGTTGGCGCCCGACTGGCCGCCGAACATGCAACGCTGGCCGATCTTCGTGGAACCGGCGATGCCGACCTGGGCCGCCATCACGGTGTTCTCCCCCACTTCCACATTGTGTGCCACCTGGCAGAGGTTGTCGATCTTGACCCCCTTGCGGATAAGGGTGGATCCCATCGTGGCCCGGTCGACGGTGCTATTGGCACCGATCTCCACGTCGTCCTCGAGCACCACGTTGCCCAATTGCTGGATCTTCTTGTAGGAACCGTCGTTCTGCGGAGCGAAGCCGAAACCGTCGGCCCCGATCACGGCGCCGGCGTGCAGGATGCAACGGTCGCCGATGACGCAGTCATGATAAATCCGCACACCCGGGTAAAGGATGCAATCGCGGCCGATCTTCACGCGAGGGCCAATGTACACCTGCGGAAAAATATGGGTACCTTTCCCGATGCGGGCCGAGCAGGCTATCGCGCGCTTAAGCGAGAGACGGGCCCAGAGGCGATTTCCCTGCACGCCGGCATGACGCTGCCGGCTGAAAAAATCCAGCAGCGTCGAGACGGCCGCGTAGGCATCGTCCACCTTGACGAGCGTGAGCGTGGCCGGCAGGGGCTGCTTCGGCTCGAAGGTGCGATTGACCAGCATCACGCTGGCGCGGGTATCGTAGATGTATTTCTCGTACAGGGGATTGGCCAGGAAGCAGACGTCGCCCGGCTTGGCGTGTTCGATGCGGGCGGGTCCGGTGACGCGGGCCTGCGGGTCGCCGGCCAGGTCACCGCCCAACAAATCTGCAATGGTTTGTGCGGTAATTTCCATAAATACACTGCAAAAATAGAGATTTCCTCGCAAAAAATTTGCCATTTGAGGTGATATTGTTATCTTTGCGCCGATTTGAGGGGACGGCAGTCTCCTTTTTTTATTGCCTGTTAAGAACATGATCAGCCAGCAGACCATCGAAGCCATCGCCCGGGAACACCTGGAGGGCACCCCGCTCACCCTCGTGGAAGTGAGCGTCAGTGAAGACAATGACATCGAAGTGATCATCACCCGCGAAGGCGGCGGCGTCGCCATCGACGATTGCGTGGCACTGAGCCGCTACATCGAGTCGAAGCTCGACCGCGACAAGGAAGACTTCTCGCTGATGGTGGGCTCGGCCGGCATTTAGGGAAACAAGAAAAAACAAACATATCACAATGGAAGTAAACCTGATCAGCACATTCGCTGAATTCAAAGAGCTCAAGAACATCGACCGCCCCACGCTGATGAGCGTGCTGGAAGACATTTTCCGCACCCAGCTGGCGCGCATGTACGGTGACGCCGACAATTTCGATATCATCATCAACATCGACAAGGGCGACATCTCCATCTTCCGCAACCGCACCATCGTCGAGACGGTGGAGGACCCGAACAAGGAGATCTCCCTCGAGGAGGTCCGCAAGATGGACGACTCGTTCGACGAGAACGACCTCGGCGAGGAGTATCCGGAGGAAGTGCCGATGTCGAGTTTCGGCCGCCGCGGCATCCTCAACCTGCGGCAGAACCTGTCGAGCCGCATCACCGACATCGAGAAGGGCAACCTCTACAAGAAATACGTGGACAAGGTGGGCGACATCCTCGTGGGCGAAGTGTACCAGGCCTGGAAGAAAGAGGTGCTGGTGATGGATGAGGACGGCAACGAGCTGGTCCTGCCCAAGACAGAGCAGATTCCCTCCGACTTCTTCCGCAAGGGTGACACCGTAAAGGCCGTCATCATCAGCGTGGAGATGAAGAACAATACCCCGGTCATCACGCTTTCGCGTACCTCGAACCTCTTCCTGGAGCGCCTCTTCGAACAGGAGGTACCGGAGATCTTCGACGGCCTGATCACCATCAAGAAGGTGGTCCGCATGCCGGGCGAACGCGCCAAGGTGGCGGTGGAATCGTACGATGAGCGCATCGACCCGGTCGGCGCCTGCGTCGGCGTGAAGGGTTCCCGCATCCACGGCATCGTGCGCGAGCTCCGCGGTGAGAACATCGACATCATCAACTGGACCACCAACACACAGCTGCTGGTCCAGCGCGCCCTCTCGCCCGCCAAGATTTCGGCCATACGGATCGACGAAGAGAGCAAGAGCATCCATATCGACCTCGAAGCCAGCGAGCTGGCACTGGCCATCGGCCGCGGCGGCAGCAACATCCTGCTGGCCGAGCAGCTCTCCGGCTACAAGATCGACGTCTATCGCCTGGGCGACCAGGGCCAGGAGGACGAAGAGGACGTACTCCTCGACGACTTCGCCGACGAGATCGACGGCTGGATCATCGAGGCCCTCAAGGGCATCGGCTGCGACACCGCCAAGAGCGTGCTCGCCCTGCCTACCGAGGAAGTGATGCAGCGCGCCGACCTCGAAGAGGAGACGGTGCTCGACGTGCAGAAGATCCTGCGCGCAGAATTTGAGAACTAACCATTAGAACAGAACAACGGGAGAAAACGACATGGCAGAAGGAACCATCAGGATCAACAAGGTACTCAGAGACTTCAACATCGGACTGTCCACCCTCACCGACTTCCTCAAGAAGAAGGGCATCAACGACGAGCTTACGCTCACCTCGAAGATATCGGAAGATGTCTTCGCCATGGTGGCCAAGGAGTTCGGCAAGGAGCAGCTCATCAAGGAGCAGTCGCAGAAGGTCTCCATCAAGCTCAAGGAGATCACGGACGTAGAAGGCAGCCGTTCGGCCGCCGAGGAGGAAGAGCCGGTCAAGGAGGTCATCATCAAGACCAATGTGTTCACGGAACAGAAGAAGGTGGAAACTCCCGCGCCTGCACCTGTCGTCGAACCCGTGGTCGAGGCCCCCGCGCCTGCACCCGCACCGAAGAAAGAGGAAGAGCCCGCACCGGCCCCTGCACAGCCGAAGAGCGACCTGAAGATCTTGGGCCATATCGACCTCGAGCCCAAGAAGAAGGCCGAACCCAAGAAAGCCGAGCCGCAGCCTGAACCCAAGGTGGAGGAGAAGCCGGCCGAACCGGCCGTCGAGGCCCCGAAGGAGGAAAAGAAGCCCGAGCGCCCCGTCATCGAGCACATCGAGACCCGAGTCGAGAAGCTCGCCGGTCCGAAGACCGTCGGCACCATCGACCTCTCGAAGTTCGAGAAGAAGCCCTCCGCTCCCGCCGAACGCGGCAAGAAGGACAAGAACAAGCGCGAACGCATCCACAAAGGCGCTGCCAAGGTCGATATCAGCAACCCGAAGAACAGCCTGCCGAACGGCCGTCCCGGTGCCAAGGACAGCGCCAAGGACACCCGCGGCAAAGCCGGCAAGAAAGCCGACCGCTTCAAGGCCGTCCGTCCCGAGTTCGACAGCGACGAGATCCAGAAACAGATCAAGGAGACCTATGCGCGCATGACCGAAGGCCACGCCAAGACCAAGACGTCGAAGCACCGCCGCGAGAAACGCGAAGAGATCTCCCAGAAGATGGCAGAGGAGCAGGAGCGCCAGGAAATGACCAGCAACGTGCTGAAAGTCACTGAATTCGTGACCGTCAACGAGTTGGCTATCCTGATGAACAACACCCCCGTGACCAAGGTCATCGAGGCCTGCATGAACCTCGGCCTGATGGTGTCCATCAACCAGCGCCTCGATGCGGAGGCCCTCGTGCTCGTGGCCGAGGAATTCGGCTACAAGATCGAGTTCGTGACCGCCGAGATCCAGGGCGCCATCGCGCAGGAAGAGGACAAGGAGGAAGACCTCCAGCCGCGTCCGCCGATCGTCACCGTGATGGGTCACGTGGACCACGGCAAGACCTCCCTGCTCGACTACATCCGCAAGACCAACGTCATCGCCGGCGAGGCGGGCGGCATCACGCAGCACATCGGTGCCTACAACGTGGAGCTCCCCGACGGACGGCACATCACGTTCCTCGATACCCCGGGCCATGAAGCGTTCACCGCCATGCGTGCCCGCGGCGCCAAGGTCACCGACCTGGCCATCATCATCATCGCGGCCGACGACGCCGTGATGCCGCAGACCGTCGAGGCCATCAACCACGCCCAGGCGGCCGGCGTCCCGATGATCTTCGCCATCAACAAGATCGACAAGCCCGGCGCCAATCCCGACAAGATCAAGGAGCAGCTCGCCAACATGAACATCCTGGTGGAAGACTGGGGCGGCAAGTACCAGTGCCAGGAAATTGCGGCCAAGAAGGGCATCAACGTCGAGCAGCTGCTCGAGAAGGTGCTCCTCGAAGCCGACCTGCTGGAACTCAAGGCCAACCCCGACAAGCTGGCGGTGGGCAGCATCATCGAGTCGTCGCTCGACAAGGGACGCGGCTACCTGGCCACCGTCCTGATCCAGAGCGGTACGCTCCACGTGGGCGACCCCATCGTGGCCGGCTGCTACGCGGGCCGCGTGAAGGCCATGTTCAACGAACGCGGCCAGCGCCTCCAGGAGGCAGGTCCCTCCACGCCGGTCTCCGTGCTCGGCCTGAGCGGCGCACCGACCGCCGGCGACACGCTCAACGCCATGGAAGACGAGAAAGAGGCCCGCGACGTAGCCAACAAGCGCGAGCAGCTCATCCGCATCCAGGGCATCAAGACCCAGACACACATCACCCTCGAAGAGATCGGACGCCGCATCGCGCTCGGCAACTTCCAGGAACTCAATATCATTGTCAAGGCCGACGTGGACGGTTCCATCGAGGCCCTCTCCGACTCCCTGATCAAGCTCTCGACCGAAGAGATCCACGTGAACGTGATCCACAAGGCCGTGGGCGCCATCTCCGAGTCCGACGTCCTGCTGGCCGTCGCCTCGAACGCCATCATCATCGGCTTCCAGGTGCGCCCGATGCCGAACGCCCGCAAGCTCGCCGAGAAAGAGCAGATCGAGATCCGTCTCTACTCGGTCATCTACGACGCCATCAACGAGGTCAAGAGCGGTATCGAAGGCATGCTCGCGCCGGAAGAGAAAGAAGAGATCACCGCCAACGCCGAGGTTCTCGAGACCTTCAAGATCTCGAAAGTGGGCACCATCGCGGGTTGCATGGTGCGCGAAGGCAAGCTCACCCGCAGCGCCAAGGTGCGCGTCATCCGCGACGGCATCGTGGTGTACACCGGCACGCTGGGCTCCCTCAAGCGCATGAAGGACGACGTCAAGGAGGTCGCCGCCGGCTTCGACTGCGGCCTGAGTGTCGACGGTTTCAACGACATCAAGATCGGCGATATGATCGAGGCCTACCAGATCGTCGAAGTGAAACGCAAACTCTAATCTTTTCAAGACATGGATCCGCTGCTGGCCATCTCGCCCGTTGACGGGCGCTACGCCGGAAAAACTTCCGAGCTTTCTGCGTTTTTTTCCGAATGTGCCCTGATGCGCTACCGGGTGCTGGTGGAAGTGGAGTATTTCATCGCACTGTGCGAACTCCCGCTGCCGCAGCTGGACGAGGTCTCACCGGAGGTATTCCCGCAGCTGCGGGCCATCTACGGCGACTTTACGACGGAGGACGCGGCGCGGATCAAAGCCATTGAGAAGCGGACCAACCACGACGTCAAGGCGGTGGAGTACTTCCTCAAGGAGCGCTTCGCCGACCTGGGCCTGGCCGATTTTGCCGAATTCATCCATTTTGGCCTCACCTCGCAGGACATCAACAACACGGCCACGCCGCTCTCGCTCAAGGAAGCGCTGGCGGAGGTCTATGTGCCGGCGCTCAAGGAATTGATCGACATGCTCTCCGAGCGCGCCGCCCTCTGGGCCGACGTGCCGATGCTCGCACATACCCACGGCCAGCCCGCCTCCCCTACGCGCCTGGGGAAGGAGTTGGACGTTTTCGTGGTCCGGCTGCAGGAGCAGCTCAGGCAGCTGCAGGCACGGCTCTATCCGGGCAAGTTCGGCGGCGCCACGGGCAACATGAACGCCCATTTCGTGGCCTACCCCGACATTGACTGGAACGGCTTTGCGAACGGTTTCGTGGCCTCGCTCGGGCTGCAACGCTCCTGGCCCACCACCCAGATTGACCACTACGACAACCTCGCCGCGATCTTCGACGCACTGCGCCGCATCAATACGATCCTGGTAGACTTGAGCCGCGACTGCTGGCTATACATCTCGATGGAGTATTTCGGGCAGCAGCTGGTGGCCGGCGAAGTGGGTTCCTCCACGATGCCGCACAAGATCAACCCCATCGACTTCGAGAACGCCGAGGGCAACCTCACCTACGCGAACGCCATCTACGACTACCTGTCGTGCAAGCTGCCGGTCTCGCGCCTGCAGCGTGACCTGACCGACTCCACGGTTTCGCGCAACATCGGCGTGCCCATCGCGCACTCGCTGATCGCCATCCGCTCACTGCAGAAAGGCGTCGGCAAGCTGATCCTCAACGAAGACCGCGTGGCGGCCGACCTCGAGCACAACTGGGCAGTCGTCTCCGAGGGTATCCAGACGGTCCTCCGCCGTGAAGGCTTCCCCAAGCCCTACGAGGCCCTCAAGGCCCTGACCCGCACCGGCGAGCACATCACCCGCGAAGCCATTGCGGATTTCATCGACGGGCTGGATGTCTCCGAGGAAGTCAAAACGGAACTTCACGCCATCACGCCGCATAATTATACCGGAATCCGATAGCGTCTGATGGCGCTTGTCAATCGCCATTTTTTACTATATTTGTGCAAATACGCACAAATATGCAAATCCGTCATCTTCTTGTTTTTAGCTTGATCTTGCTACTGGCGGCAGTTTCGCTGCCGGCACAGGACATTGTGTTCCCTTTCCAGAATACGGCCCTGTCGGAAGACGAGCGGCTCGACAACGCCATTTCGCTGATGACCGTCGATGAAAAAATCGCTACGATCGTCGGCCAGGGCGTGCCCCGCCTGGGCATCGCCAATCCCGGCGCGACCGAAGCCATCCACGGCATCGTCCGCGGCGGCGACGCCGAACTTCCGAACCTGGGCAACGCCGGACAGTTCGGCGGCTGGCCCGGACGGCCCAAGCCCAAGTATACCCACAGCACGGCCTTCCCGCAAGCCTACGGCATCGGCGAGACCTGGGACAGGGAGATGGCCCGGACGGTGGGCGACGTGATGTCCTACGAAGCGCGCTTCTATTCCAAGGATTCGCCTTTTAAGTGCCTGATCCTCTGGGCGCCCAATGCCGACCTGGCCCGCGATCCCCGCTGGGGCCGCACGGAAGAGAGCTTCGGCGAAGACCCCTATCTGGTCGGAGAGATGGTGGCAGCCGAGGTGCGCGGCATCCAGGGCGACGATCCGAAATACTGGCGCGGCGCTTCCCTGATGAAGCACTTCCTGGCCAACAGCAACGAAGACAACCGCTACAAGACCGATTCCCGCTTTGACGAAAAACTATTCCGCGAATACTACAGCTATGGCTTCTGGAAAGGCGCTCAGGCCGGGTCCATGTCGCTGATGACGGCCTACAATGCCTACAACGGCGTTCCCTGCATCGCCAACAACTTTATCCAGAATATCCTGATTGACGAGTGGGGCATGAAAGGCACGTTGGTGGACGATGCCGGCGCCCTGCCCTTCATGTATCTGCCCACCATGCATGGCTATGCCAAGGATGTGAACGAAGCCATCCAAATGGCCCTGAACGCCGGTCTTTCGCGATTTATCGACTCCCGTTTCGAGCAGGTAAAAGCCGCCTGGGAGGCCGGCTTCCTCTCGGAAGAAGTGATCAATGAACGTACCCGGGCCAACCTGCGCACGATGCTGCGGCTGGGCCTGATGGATGCCGAATGCCCTTACGACGCACAGGAATTCGGCAGTGAGGAAGACCTGCCCTGGGAGCGCCAGGGACACAAGGACAAGGCACTGCTGGTGACACAGAAATCCATCGTCCTGCTGAAAAATGACCGGAATCTCCTCCCCCTCGACCGGAAGACCGTCAAGAAGATCGCCGTCTTCGGCAACCGGGCCGAGGCAGTTCTCAAAGACTGGTACGGCGCACTGCCCTCCTACCGGGTAAGCCCGCTGGAAGGGATCAAAGCCGCTGTTGACAGCACACAGACGGAAGTCCGCTTCCAGCGCTGGGACTCCGACGGCTCCGCCCAGGAACTGGCCCGCTGGGCCGACGTCTGCATCGTCTGCGTGGGCAATCACCCCGCCACCAGCCCGGATTGGGACGGGCAGTCCGTCCAGGCGCCATGGGCCTACGGCGTTGTGGCCGGAGACGGCCGGGAAGCCATGGACCGCCGCTCCCTTCAGCTGGAAACCGAAGACTTGATCAAGGTGGTGTGGCAGGCCAATCCCAATACGGTGGTCACGCTGATCAGCAGTTTTCCTTTCGCCATCAACTGGACTGCCGCACATGTGCCCGCCATCGTCCACATGACGCAGTGCGGCCAGGAGACGGGCACCGCGCTGGCGAGCGTACTCTTCGGCGACTACAATCCTGCCGGGCGTACCACCCAGACCTGGGTGAGCGACATCCTCGACCTGCCGAACATGCTGGACTACGACATCCGGCATGGACGAACCTATATGTATTTCCAAGGCAAGCCGATCTTCCCCTTCGGCCATGGCCTGAGCTATACGACGTTCAAGTATTCGAAGATGAAAGTCCGCAAGGAAGACGGCCGCTATGTCGTCCGCTTCCGGCTGCAGAACACGGGTTCACGCGACGGCGAGGAAGTGGTCCAGCTTTACGTCCGTTTCCCGGGCGACGATGCCCGGTTCCGTCTGCGCGGCTTCGACCGTATCGCGCTGAAGCAGGGGGAGAAAAAAGAAGTCGAGCTGGTGATTCCGGCCGATGATCTCAAACTATGGGATAGCGACGCCCACGCCTTCGTTACGCCGAAAGGCCGCGCCAGGTTCCTGCTCGGCGCCTCCTCCGCCGACACCCGCCTCAGCAAACGCCACCGGCTGTAAAATAGAAAAAGGCGATTTCCTTGTCCAGGGGAAATCGCCTTCATCTCTTAACCTAAAACTTAACCTATGAAAAAACTATTTGTCTCAAGGTTAAGCAAAGGGTGTGCCAAAATTTATTCGGCGTAAAAATTTTCGAAATTATTTTTCAACAGGCGTGATCGAGATGATCTCGACCTTGCGGACGGGACGGTCGCGGAGGTCGGTACGTTCCGAAGCAATCTTGTCGATGACGCCGAGGCCGTCAACCACTTCGCCGAAGATGGTGTATTCGCCGTCCAGATGCCGGCAGCCCTCTTCGTCCTGTACGATGTAGAACTGGGATCCGGACGATTCCTTGGCCGGGTTGGCCTGGTCACCGCGACGGGCGGCCGCCAACGCACCTTTCTTATGGGTATGTGTAGGAACGATCTCGGCGGGGATGGTGTAGCCCGGACCGCCGGTGCCGTACATAGCCACCTTCGTGGAGTCCTTCGTGAGCGGATCGCCGCCCTGGATCATGAAGCCTTTGATGATGCGGTGGAACAGCAGGCCGTTGTAGAAGCCTTTCTTCGACAGCTTCACGAAGTTGTCGCGGTGCAACGGCGTGTCCGCATAGAGTTTGATGGTCATGGTGCCGTCGGTGGTCTTAATCTTCAGCATCGGTTCGTTACCGAGTTCCGCCCATTTGTCGGCGGGCAGTGCGGGTTCTTCTTTCATGGCTGTTTCTTCCTGGGTTTGTTCTGTCTGTTCGTTTTCGGGATCGTCCTGAAGGGGCTGCTCCTTGTCTTTCTTGCAGCCTGCGAGCAGGACGAGCGCCGCCATCAGAAAAATGCAAAACCGTTTCATTCGTTTATAAACGTTTATACTTGTTTATACCTGTTTTTCGCAGCCCAAATTTACGGATTATTTCGTACATTTGTAAGACAAACACAACGCAAGTGGCAAATCCCCTCAAACAGTTGGCCGGCGAAACCGCCATATACGGCCTGAGTACGATCCTGGCCCGGATCATCAACTTCGCACTGGTTCCCCTTTACACCCGCGTCCTTACCCAGTCGGACTTCGGCGTGTTGTCGGAATTCATGGCCTACATCGCGATGTTGCAGGTTGTCCTCACCCTCGGACTCGAGACAGGCTGTTTCCGCTACGCCACCAAGGAGGGAGCCGACCCCGGGAAGGTGTTCTCCAACGCTTTTGTTACGGTCTTCGGCGTCTGCGCCCTCTTCCTGGCCTGCATGGTCGTCTTCTCAGGAGACATCTCCACAGCGATGGGCTATGCAGGGCATTCCAAACTGATCGTCTACTGCGGCCTGATCCTCTTCCTGGACTGCACCACGGCCATCCTTTTCGCCAAGCTCCGCCACGAGCACAAAGCCCTCAAATTCGCGGTCATCAAAACGCTCAAGATCCTGACGGAACTGGGTGTCAACCTGTTGCTCTACCTGGTGATGGCCGCCCGTTTCGCTGAAGGCTCCTGCCTGTGGCTCACCCGCTTCGTCAGCGCCACGCCCGACTTCACCTACCCGATTTTCGCCATCCTGGTCAGTTGTATCGTCTGTCTGGTGCTGATCGCACCCGAACTGCTGAAGCTTACCTTCCAGCTCGACAAAGGCCTCATCCGCCGCCTGCTCATCTATTCGCTGCCGCTGATGGTGGCCGGTCTCCCGGGCATCATGAACGACGTGCTCGACCGCGTGCTGATGCGTTTCTGCAACGCCGACCCGGTGAACTGGCGCGCCGACCTGGGCGTGTACCAGGCCGCCGTCAAGCTGGCCGTGATCATGCAGCTCTTCGTGCAGATGTTCCGCTATGCCGCGGAGCCCTTCTTCTTCCAGCGCGAGCGCGACAAGGGCAGCAAGAAAATATACGCCGACGTGCTGAACTACTTCACAGCCTTCTGCATGTTCGGCTTCGTGGTGCTGATGCTCTTCATGGACGAGATCGGCCTGATCCTGGGCAAGGATTTCCGCGTTGGCCTCGACATCACCCCCATCATGCTGATGGCCTACGTCATCACGGGCATCCTGTTCAACGTGAATATCTGGTACAAGCTCTCCGAAAAGACGGGCTACGCCGTGTGGATCACGCTGGCGGGCCTGGTGGTGACGATTGTGGTGAACGTCATCTTCATGCCGCGCTACTCCTACCACGCCGCGGCCTGGGGCCACATCGCCAGCTATCTCACGATGCTGGTACTGACCACCGTGCTGGGTCGCAAGCACTACCCGATCCCCTATAACTGGGGCGTGGTAATCCTGCTCGTGGCGGCAGGCCTGGGCGTCTGGGCCCTGGGCGGACTGCTGCCCGAAACGGGCCTGGGCATGAAGATCGTGCTGCAAGCCGCGCTTTCGTTGGTCTATATTGCGCTGGCATGTGCTATATTTGTGATTCAAAAACGTAAGAAGACCGTCGCATGAAAGTAAAGATCGTCAACCACTCACCTTTCGCTTTGCCCGCCTACGCCACGGCGCTTTCGGCCGGCATGGACCTGCGCGCCCATCTGGAACAACCCCTCACACTGGGCCCGCTGGAACGGGCGATGGTCCCCACCGGCCTGCACATCGAGCTGCCAGCTGGGTTTGAAGCGCAGGTGCGTCCCCGCAGCGGCCTGGCCGCCAAGCACGGCATCTCAATCGTCAACGCGCCCGGTACCATCGACGCGGATTACCGTGGCGAGATCAAAGTGCTGCTGGTCAACCTCTCGAACGAGCCCTTCACCATCGAGGCCGGCGAACGGATCGCCCAGCTGGTGGTAGCCCGCCACGAGACGGTGGAATGGGAGCCGGTGGAGGCGCTGGAAGAGAGCCAGCGCGGCAGCGGCGGATTCGGTTCAACAGGTAAAAAATAAAGAAAACGCGATATGATTTCAGTTGAAGAGTTGTACAGTCTGTACAAGGAGTGTACGGGGATTACGACGGACAGCCGTCAGATCCGCGAGGGCGTGATGTTCTTCGCCCTCAAGGGCGAGAAGTTCGATGGCAACGACTTCGCCGTGGATGCGCTCAAGGCCGGCGCCAAATATGCCATCGTCGACCGCTTCCTGCTGGAAGGCACCACCTACAAGCGGCGCAAATGCATCGTGGTGGAAAACGCCCTCAGCATGTTGCAGAAGCTGGCCGCCTACCACCGCCTGCAGCTCGACATCCCCGTGGTCGGCATCACGGGCACGAACGGCAAGACCACGACCAAGGAGCTGGTGGCCGCCGTCCTGTCGAAGAAATACGCGCTCGTCGCCACCAAGGACAACTTCAACAACCATATCGGCGTGCCGGTCACCCTCTTCCGTCTCGATGAGAAGACCGAGCTGGCCGTCGTGGAGATGGGCGCCAGCGCCCCCGGCGAAATCGCCGAACTGACCCAGGTGGTCCAGCCCACCTGCGGCCTGATCACCACTGTAGGAAAAGCACACCTGCAGGGTTTCGGATCATTCGAAGGCGTCAAGAAGACCAAGGGCGAACTCTACGACTTCCTTCGCCAGAAGGGCGGCGTGGCGTTCTACAACGCCGACAACCCCGACCTCTGCGAAATGGTAGGACACCGCCCCGGTCTGCGGACCTGCCGCTACGGCGTCCATGAGCAGAACGTCACCATCCTTCCGGCGACCGCTGAATCGCCGTACCTGCAACTGTCGTTCGAGCACGACGGAAAGCCCGTAACGCTGTCGACCCACCTGGTGGGCGACTACAACGCCGACAACGTGATGGCGGCCCTGGCCGTGGGTACCTATTTCGAAGTGCCCTTCACCAGTATGGTGCAGGCCATTGAGGACTATACGCCGTCGAACAGCCGCAGCCAGCTCGTCAAGACGGACCGCAATACGCTCATCATCGACGCCTACAACGCCAACCCGTCGAGCATGAAGGTGGCCCTCAAGAACTTTGCCGCCACCAATTTCACGGGGAAGGTGTTGATGCTGGGCGACATGCTGGAGCTGGGCGCCGATTCGCAGGCAGAACACCGCGCCATCCTCGAACAGGCCGTCCAGGTCACTTCCGAGGTGTATCTGGTGGGTTCGGAATTCGAGGCGGCAGCCGCACTCGGCTTCCTCCCGGTAGAAGTCCACACGTTCCCGACCATCGAGGACCTGAAGGCCTTCGTCATCGAGCAGCCGCTCTCCGACCGGACCATCCTGATCAAGGGTTCGAACGGCAAGCACATGCAGCGGGTGGTGGATGCCCTATAAAAAATTTGTATTTCAAAAAATATCCGTATCTTTGCAAGCCCTTTCTCGAGAAGATAGGGAAGTTACAATTATTGAACTGATTACTAACTTAAAGCAATTGCAAAATGGCAGTTAAGATCCGCCTTTCGCGTCACGGCAAGAAGAACTACGCGTATTTCCACATTGTCGTCGCTGACGCACGCGCACCGCGCGACGGCCGTCTGATCGAACAGATCGGCCTTTACAACCCGAACACCAACCCCGCTACCATCGTCCTCGACGGTGAGAAAGCCCTCGACTGGCTCAACAAAGGTGCCCAGCCGACCACCACGGCCCGCCGTATCCTCTCCTATGAAGGTGTCCTGCTGAAGAAGCACCTCCAGGGTGGCGTCGCCAAGGGCGCTTTCACCCAGGAAGAGGCCGACCGCCGCTTCGCCGCCTGGAAGTCCCAGAAGGAAGGCAAGGTCGCTTCGAAGAAGCAGACCATCGCCAACGCCGCCGTCGAAGCCGCCAAGGCTGCCGTCAAGGCTGAAGCCAAGGTCAACGAAGAGCGCGCCGAGGCCATCGCCAAGAAGAAGGCCGAGCTCGCCGCTGCCGCCGAGGCTGCAGCAAAGGCTGCCGCTGAAGAAGCTGCTGCCGCTGCCGCCGAAGCTGAGGCTGCTGCTACCGCCGAGGCTCCCGCAGAAGCACCTGAGGCCTAGTCGGGATGAAAGTGTTGAAATCCTGGGGCGCAGCCGGCCAGGTGGTGTTGAGCCGCTCGGCCGAGGACCCGCAGGATTTGAAGAGCCAGGAACCGGTATTCATCGAATTCGATGGAGCGCCGGTTCCTTTTTTCATTGAATCGGCCACATCCCGTGGCAGCCGGCTGGTCGTCAAGTTCGAAGACATCGACACGCTGGCCGAGGCCGAAGAACTCGTCGGCCGCGAAGTTTCGCTGTCGGAAGAGGAAGAAGACGATGAAGACACGCTCGTGGGTCTGCAAGTCCGCGACAGCCGTACCCGGAAGATCGTAGGCACCGTCGTGGATTTCAGCGACTACGGCGGCAACACCCTCCTCACGCTGGAAACCGCCACTGGCGAAGTCCTCGTCCCCATCCACGAAGACCTCATCGTCAGCATCCACGACGACATCCTCACCCTCGACATCCCCGACGGCCTGATCTAAAAAGTCCGCATCAGCGGAAGGGCAGCGCCCCGTAAAAAAAGTTTGGCACACCCTTTGCTTAACCTTGAGACAAATAGTTTTTTCATAGGTTAAGTTTTAGGTTAAGAGAATCAGGCGCTCCGTCCGGCACATCGGGAACGCTTGATTCTTTTTTTTACACGAACTGCTCGATGACGGAGCGGGCTTCGGCGATCTTTTGTTCGAGGAGGGTCATGGTGGTGGCTTCGCAGAGGAAGCGGAGGTAGGGCTCGGTGTTCGAGGGACGAACGTTGAACCACCAGTTCTTGAACTCCACACGGTAGCCGTCGAAATCGTAGAAGGCCGTGTGCTTTTCGGCATCCATGAAGTGGCGCTTGACGGCCTCCATGGCCGCGGGCTTGTTTTGCACGTGGAAATTGATCTCGCCGGAATTCTCGTAATGCTTGATCTCAGCGATCTTTTCGGAGAACTTGATGCCGGCCGCCTTGAGTTTCGAGACGATGCCCAGCACCAGGATGCCAGCCAGGATGCCGCTGTCGCTGTAGTAGAAGTCGCGGAAATAGTAGTGGCCAGCCACCTCGCCGCCCCAGACGCCGTCGAGCTCGCGGAGGCGCGGCGCCGCGAAGGCGCGGCCCACTTTCCACATGGCGATCTCGGCGCCCAGCGGCTCGAGATACTCCGCCACCGATTTCGAACTGCGGATATCCTGCAGCACGATGCCTTTCTGCCCTTTTTCCTTGATGAAATACTCGCCCAGCAGCGCAATGATCAGGTCGGGCGCGATGAAACTGCCGGTCTCGTCGATGAACATCACGCGGTCGGCGTCGCCGTCGTAGATGACGCCCACGTCACACTTCTCGGCAATGACCAGTTTCTGCAGGTCCACCACGTTCTCAGGCTGGAATGGATTGGCCTCATGGTTGGGGAAACTGCCATCAAGTTTATCATATAGGTAGATGGGCTGATCGCCGTAGATCTGATGGACGAAGATGGACGCCATGCCGTTGGAGCAGTCCATGCCGATCTTCAGGTTGGAGATGTCCTGCTTGAAACTGTTGAGGAACGCCACGTATTCTTCGCGGACGTCGAAGTCGTGCACCGTGCCGCGCTGCTCGGCGAGCGGCGTGGGACGCCCTTCCAGGATCCATTTCTCAATAGTACTCAGACCCGAATCGTAGCCTACCGGCAGGGAGAGCGCCCGCGATATTTTCAGGCCGTTGTCGTCCTTCGGGTTGTGCGAGGCCGTAATTTGGATGGAAGCCTTGAATCCATGCTTGGCCGTGACGTAGTACACGAACGGCGTGGTGCTCAAGCCCAGGTCCCAGACTTCGGCGCCGGCGTCGAGCAGGCCGCCCAACACCGCCTCGTGCAACGCAGGCGACGAAAGGCGCATGTCCCGCCCCAGCAGGACACGGTGCGTGTCGAGCAGTTCGGGAAGGAAGTAACCTACCTTGTAGGCTATCTCCAGGGTCAGGTCGGTGCCGAAATGGCCCCGGATGTCATAGGCATGGAAGGCTTTGAGTTTCATATCACGATTTTTTATCTGTCTTGACACGGTAGCGGGTGTGGGTCTTCCCCTTGGCGATGTTCATCAGCTTGCCGGAAATCATCTTCTTGCGGATGGGCGTGGCACGGTCCACGAACAGGACGCCGTCGAGATGGTCCATCTCGTGCTGGATCATCCGGGCTGCGAAGCCCTCGAAATCCTCTTCCACCTCCTCGAACTGCGGGTTGACGTAGCGGACGCGGATCTTCGCCGGGCGGGAGATCTCCGCGTCGACGCCGGGGATGCTGAGGCAGCCTTCTTCATAGGAAGCCTTCTCGGGGCTCTCGAAGGTGAAGACCGGGTTGATCATTTCACGGTGGAAGCCCTTGAGTTCGGGGTAGCGGTCGGTCAGGTCGTTGCCGTCGACCACCAGGATCCGCTTCGAGATGCCTACCTGGGGTGCCGCCAGGCCACAGCCGTCGGCCTGGTGCATGGTTTCGATCATGTCTTCGATCAGTTTCGAGAGACCTTCCCGGTCGGAGAGGTCGGACGTTTCAGAGGCGGTGCGGAGCACCTGGGATCCATAGATATAGATGGGGAGTATCATGCCAGTTCGTTCTTTTGTCGATCCAGATAGGTTTGCAGGATGAGGGCCGCACTCACCTTGTCGACGGCCGCCTTGTCGCGCCGGTCCATCTTCTTCACGCCGCCGTCAATCATCGCCCGGTGGGCCAGGACGGAGGTGAAACGTTCGTCCTCGAGCGTGACGGGCACGTCGGGGAAACGCTTCTTGAGAAGGTTCAGGAAGGCATCCACATAGGCTGCCGCCTCGGACGGGGTGTTGTCGAGATTCATGGGGTAGCCCACCACGAACCGCTCGATCGTCTCCGTCGCGGCATAATTTTTCAGATAATCTATTATCTTTGCAGCAGGAACCGTCTCCAGGGCAGAAGCGAAAATGCGCAGCGGATCGCTTACCGCGACTCCCACGCGTTTCCTTCCGTAATCGATACCGACGATCCTGTCCATAACGCAAAGTTAACGAATCTATGGCAAAACAAGAAAGAAAATTCGACAAGCACCAGCTCTTCTCCTTTGCCGCATTCGGCCTGGTAGTGATGCTGCTGACCTATCTTCTGATTGCCAAGACACCGCTCCGCCGCACGATCCCGGGCTATCCTTCGCCCGAAACGCAGGCCGCCGCCATCGAGAACTACCAGAAGGTCGACTCGCTGGAGAAGGTCATCGAACTGTGGGCTTTCCAGGTGACCAACATCCAGCGCATCCTCACCGGCCGCGAGGCACTGCCGCTCGACTCGCTGCGCCTGGCCACCGTGGAGACGGAGACCGACCCCGCCGCGCTCGAAGCCATGGAGCGGAGCGATTCACTGCTGCGTGCACAAGTCGAACTCATCGATGCGGCGCAGGAAGCCCGCCCGACACCCGAGCGCATCGAGGCGCTGAAGGACGTCGCGTTCAAGCGTCCCTTCAAGGCCACGCTGGGAGCGGGATTCCGCCCCGGCGGCAGCCACGCTTACGTGGAGCTGACCGGCCCTTCCGGCACCACCTTCTCCGCCATCCTCGACGGCACCATCGTCTCGGCTGACTGGAACGAACTGGAGGGCTGTACCCTCCGCATGCAGCACGACCACGACCTGGTCTCCATCTACCGGCACGCCGGCAAGCTTTCCAAGAGCGTGGGCGAGCAGGTGAAGGCCGGCACCACGCTGGGCGTCCTCGGCGAAACCGGCGAGCTCTCGAACGCCCACATCCTGCTGGAGCTCCGCTACAAGAACCAGCCCGTCGACCCCGCGCTCTACATAGAATTCTGATGGAACAGACTCCCAAACGACACATCGCCATCCTGGGCTCCACCGGCTCGATCGGCACCCAGGCACTCGACGTCATCAGCCAGCACGAAGACCGCTTCCAGGTGGAACTGCTGACCGCCAACAACAACAGCGCCCTGCTCATCGAGCAGGCGCGGCGTTTCAACCCCTCCGCCGTAGTCATCTGCAACCCGGACCGCTATGAAGAGGTGGCCGCCGCCCTGGACCCTTTATATATAAAAGTATTCACCGGCATCGATTCCATCTGTGACCTGCTGAAGGATCCGCAGATCGATATCGTGCTGACCGCCATGGTGGGATTCAGCGGCCTGAAACCCACCATCGCCGCCATCGAGGCGGGCAAGGCCATCGCACTGGCCAACAAGGAGACCCTTGTGGCCGCCGGCGGGCTCATCATGCCGCTGGCCCGCAAGCACGGTGCCCCGATCCTCCCCGTGGACTCGGAGCACTCCGCTATCTTCCAGTGCCTGCAGGGTGAGCACGCCCGCCTGGAGAAGATCCTCCTCACCGGATCGGGCGGCCCGTTCCGCCGCAGCACCCGCGAGGAGCTCGCCGCAGCCACGCGCGAACAGGCCCTTAACCACCCCCGGTGGAAGATGGGCGCCAAGGTGACCATTGACTCGGCCAGCCTCATGAACAAGGGGCTGGAGCTGATCGAAGCGCGCTGGCTCTTCAACGTAGAGCCGCAGGACATCGAGGTGGTCATCCACCCGCAGTCCATCATCCACTCCATGGTGCAGTTCTCCGACGGTTGCGTAATGGCCCAGCTCAGCCAGCCTGACATGCGCCTGCCCATCCAGTTCGCCCTTTCGTATCCCGAGCGCATCGACCTGAATACCAGCCGCATCGATTTCGCCCAGCTCGCTTCCCTCACCTTCGAGAAGCCCGACCTGGAGCGCTTCCCCTGCCTGGGCCTGGCGTACGAGGCGCTGGAGAAAGGCGGCAACGCCACCTGCATCATGAACGGGGCCAACGAAGTGGCCGTGGCGGCGTTCCTCGACGGACGCATCCGCTTCACCGACATTCCCGAAATCATCTCCGGGACCATGGCCCGCGGCACCTTTGTGGCAAAACCCGATTTCGAAGCCATTTATAGCACGGATTTTGAAGCGAAACGCATCGCTTCCGAAATGATAGACAAGTTAGATTAGTGATGGTTGTCCTTCTCAAGATCGTCCAGGTGATCCTGGCTCTCTCCCTGCTCGTGCTCTTCCATGAGTTCGGGCACTATACCTTTGCGAAATTGTTCAAGACGCGGGTGGAGAAATTCTACCTGTTCTTCAATCCGAAATTCTCACTGGCCAAGTTCAAGCGCTTCGGCGGCAAATGGCACTGCAAGTTCTTCTCTTCCAATGAAGATGAAGAATGGGATGCCCACCCCGAAAATACGGAATACGGCATCGGCTGGCTGCCGTTCGGCGGCTACTGCAAGATTGCCGGCATGATCGACGAATCGATGGACACCGAGGCGATGAAGCTCCCGCCGCAACCGTACGAGTTCCGCACGAAACCGGCCTGGCAGCGCTTCTTCATCATGTTCGGGGGCGTGCTCTTCAACTTTATCCTGGCCATCGTGCTCTACGCGGCCATCCTGAACACATGGGGCGAGGAATACCTGCGCAACGAAAACGCCGTTTACGGCGTCGCCGTGAACGATCTGGCCTACGAGATCGGCTTCCGCACCGGCGACCGCATCCTGGCCTTCGACGGCGTGCCGACCGAGAACTTCACGAACTTGCAGGTGGACCTGGTACGCTCACAGGCGCACGAGGCTACCGTCCTGCGCGGCACCGACACCCTCACCATCCCCATCGACCCGGCCTATATCCCGGCCATGCTCAGCACGCCGGGCATGTTCGAGCTGGCCTTCCCGTTCGTGGTGAAGGAGGTGCAGCCGGATTCGCCCAATATTGACGCCGGGCTGCTTCCGGGCGACGCCGTGGTGGGCATCGACGGCAAGCCCATGTTCATCGTGCAGGAGATCCAGCGGGAGCTGAAGGAGCACCGGGACCAGCAGGTCGAGGCCTCGCTGCAACGTGGCGGAACGCCCCTGGAGATGCCCCTGCAGGTCGACACCGCCGGCCGCATCGGGGTGATGCTCGACACCGACCTCAACCAGTGGTTCGAGGTGACCACCCGGGAATACAACCTGCTCACGGCCATCCCGGCCGGCGCCCGCAAGACCTGGAACACCATCAAGGGCTACGTACAGGAGCTCGGGCTGATCTTCTCACCCAAGACCCAGGCCTACAAGTCGGTGGGCAGCTTTATCGCCATCGGGCGCATCTTCCCCGATACCTGGGACTGGTTCAAGTTCTGGTCGCTCTGCGCACTGCTCTCCATCATGCTGGGCGTGATGAACCTGCTGCCCATCCCTGCCCTCGACGGCGGGCACATCCTCTTCCTGATCTTCGAGATGATCACCGGGAAGCGCCCCTCTGACAAGTTCATGGAGGTAGCCGAGTGGATCGGCATGGCGCTGCTCATCCTGCTGATGGTGCTGGCCTTCGGCAACGACATCCGCAGCCTCTTCTGATGAAACGAAAAAACACAACGATATGAAAACACGTCATCTCATCCTCGCGCTGCTGCTGCCCTGCCTGCTGCTGGGCGCCTGCGGCAACAAAGAGAAGAAACCGCTGATCCTGCCCTCTATCAGCGGCAAGGCCGGCGAAGTGGAGATCGTCTCCACGAAGGCCCTCTGGGAGTCGGAAGTGGGCAACGCCGTCCGCACCGTACTCCAGGCGGAGTATCCCTACACCCCGCAGAAGGAAACCAAGTACCGCATCTACAACGTGCCGCCCGAGGGTTTCGTGAACGTGTTCCGGCTGCACCGCAACATCCTTTACGTGCACGTGGCCGATACCTGCGCGTCGAAGTTCATGGTCAGCAAGAATGTCTGGGCCGAGCCGCAGACCATGATCTCGGTCTTCGCACCCGACGAGGCCACCGCCTCCGAGATCATCCTCTCGCACGACGAGAAGATCTGCGAGACGTTTGAAGACGCTGAACGCGAACGCGTGATCTACAACGCACGCAAGTTCGAGAACGCGGCACTGGCCGACGCCGTCCGCATGCAGTTCGGCGGCAGCCCGTATTTCCCGTCCAACTACACGCTGAAGAAACGGACCGACGACTTCGTGTGGATCTCCTACGAGACTACCTACACCACGCAGGGCATCTTCATCTACAAATATCCCTACACCGGCGAAGATCAGTTCACGCTCGAAGCACTCGTGGCCAAACGGAACGAGGTGACCAAGGAGAATGTGCCCGCATCGCTCGAAGGCAGCTACATGATCACCAACCCCGTCATCCAGCCGGGCTACTGGAAGAAGAACTACAAGGGGCGCGACTTCACGGAGATCCGTTCCCTCTGGGAAACCCAGAACGACTACATGGGCGGCCCGTTCATCAGCGATGCCTTCCTGAGCTCCGACGGAAAAGATATCATCACGATCGAGGGCTTCGTCTACGCGCCCAAATACGACAAGCGCGACTACCTCCGCCAAGTGGAAGCCATCATCTATTCGTGGCATTGATGCCTGACTTCAAGCAAAAAGAGGGAAAAAATTTGTAAACGGAAAAACTTTTTCTATCTTTGCGGTCCCATTCTCCACAGAGTGGGTCGTCGGCGGGTTCGTCTATCGGCTAGGACGAGAGATTTTCATTCTCTAAAGAGGAGTTCGACTCTCCTACCCGCTACCCAAAAAATATAAAAATAGTATATAATGGCAAACCACGCATCAGCAGACAAGCGTTTCCGCCAGAGTGAGAAACGCAGAGTGCATAACAAATACTATGCACGTACCACCCGTAACGCCATCAAGGCGATCCGTAACACGACCGACAAGGCAGCAGCCGAGGCATCCATGCCGAAGGTATTCTCCATGATCGACCGTCTCGCAAAGATCAACGTCATCCACAAGAACAAAGCCGCCAACCTGAAGAGCGGTATCGCAGTTTACGTGAACAAGCTCGCATAAATTGCTTTTTTGCCGGTTGAAATAGAAAAAACTTTCCCACCTTTGTCGGGAAAGTTTTTTTATTTCCCGACATGAGACCCAACAGCATCAAAACATGGAAAGAGGAAGAGCGGCCGCGGGAGAAGCTGATGCTACAAGGCGCTGCCGCCCTCTCTGACTCGGAACTGCTCGCCATCCTGATCGGATCGGGCACCCGCACCCACACCGCCGTCGACCTATCGCGCGACCTGCTCTCCGCAGGCGGGGGACGGCTTTCGGAACTCGCGCGCCGGTCGGCCCGGGAGCTCACCACCACCCCCGGCGTGGGCACTGCCAAGGCCACGACCATCCTGGCCACCTTCGAGCTGGCACGCCGGCTCGCGGCCGAACTCCCCGAAGACGAACTCACCATCCGCACCTCCGAGACGGTGGCCCGCATGATGGGTCCCCGCCTGCGGGACCTCTCGCACGAGGAATGCTGGGCCGTATACCTCAACCGCGGCCGCAAGTACATCGGCAAGGAGCAAATCAGCCTCGGCGGCCTGGGCTCCACCGTCTTCGATATCAAGATCATCGTCAAGAAAGCCGTGGAACGGCTCGCCAGCGGGCTGATCCTGGTCCACAACCACCCGTCCGGAAACCCGCTGCCGGGCGATCAGGACCGCGTCCAGACCGAGGCGCTCAAGCGGGCGGCGGCCGTTTTCGACATCGAACTGCTGGACCACGTGATCATCGGACGCAAGAAATACTACTCGTTCTCCGACGAGGTGGCCAGCGCTTTCTGACGATTTTTTGTGCAAGAAAGCCGAAGATTTCCTACCTTTAAGGTGTAAAAACCCGAAAGCTATGAAAATCATCACCCTCGGAGCGTCCGATTCGCTCCTGGGCCACTATCTCGCCCAAATCCGCGACAAAGCCGTCCAGAAAGACCGCCTGCGCTTCCGCACGAACCTGGAGCGCATGGGCGCCATCTTCGCCTATGAGATCAGCAAGACGCTGACCTACAAGACCGTGGAAACGGAGACACCCCTCGGCATCGCCGAGAGTCGCGTACTGGCCGACCCCATCGTGCTGGCCACCATCCTGCGCGCCGGGCTCCCGGTCCACCAGGGCATGCTCGAATGTTTCGACAATGCCCAGAATGCCTTCGTGGCTGCCTACCGCAAGTACGGCAAGGGCAACGAGTGCGAGATGGAAATCGAATACCAGAGCTGTCCGCCACTGGAAGGCAAAGTACTGGTAATCGCCGATGCGATGCTAGCATCCGGCGCCTCGATGCTGATGACCTATGAAAGCCTGGTAGCCATGGGGGAACCCCTCCACACGCACATCGTGTGCCCGGTGGCCTCGCGCGACGGCGTGGAGAACCTCTCGAAGAACCTGCCTCACAAACGCGTGACGCTGTGGGTGGGTGCCATCGACGAGGAGCTCACCAACCACTCGTACATCGTGCCGGGCCTGGGCGATGCAGGCGACCTGGCGTTCGGAGCGAAAAACTAATTATTTCACGATCTCGCAGCGCAGCGTGGCCGAGGTGCACGACAGCACCCGGACGGTCACGGTGTCGCCGGGCTTGTGCCCTTGCGCGGGGAACACGCAGCTCTTGTTCTGGGAGGTGCGGCCCATCAGTTCCGCTTCATCGCGCTTGGAGGGGCACTCCACCAGCACTTCGTAGCACTGGCCCACGCAGCGGCGGTTGCTCTCGAGCGACATCTCGTTCTGCAGGGCGATGATTTCGTTGAGACGGGCCGTCTTGACGGGGGCCGGTACGTCGTCGGGGTAGTGGCGCGCGGCCTTGGTGCCGGGGCGTTCGGAATACTGGAACATGAACGCGCTGTCGTAGCGCACTTCGCGCATCAGGGAAAGGGTGGCGGCGTGATCTTCGTCGGTTTCGCCGCAGAAGCCCGCGATGATGTCGGTGGTGATGGCGCAATCCGGCAGGATCTCGCGGATGCGGGCAATCCGCTCCAGGTAGTGCGCGCGGGTGTAGTGGCGGTTCATTTTCTCGAGCATCACGTCGCTGCCCGACTGGACGGGGAGGTGGATATGCTTGCAAATGTTGTCGTGGCGGGCCATCACGTGGAGCACGGCGTCGCCCATGTCCTTGGGGTGCGAGGTGGCGAAGCGGATGCGCACTGTGGGGTCGATGTCGGCCACGCGGTCGAGGAGCTGGGCGAAGTCGACCGGCTCGGCGCTTCCGGCGTCCGGGGCGGGGGCCCAGCGGTACGAGTCGACGTTCTGGCCCAGGAGGTTGATCTCCCGGTAGCCGGCGGCGATCAGCTCGCGGGCCTCGCGCAGGATGCTCTCGGGGTCGCGGCTGCGCTCGGCGCCGCGCACGAACGGGACGATGCAGTAGGAACACACGTTGTTGCAGCCACGCATGATGGAGATGAACGCGGTCACGCCTTCGCGGTCCATACGCACCGGCGAGATGTCGCCGTAGGTCTCCTCGTGAGAGAGGATGGTGTCGATCTGCTTACCGTCGGCGGTGGCGGCCTTCACCAGGCGGGGAAGGTCGCGGTAGGCGTCGGGGCCGGCCACCAGGTCGACCGCAGGATGCTCAAGCAGTTTCTCCTTGAGCCGCTGGGCCATGCAGCCCAGCACGCCCACCACCACGCCGCGACGGCGCAGCTTCTCCTGGCGGAACACGTCGAGCCGGCCCAGCACCCGCTGCTCTGCGTTGTCCCGCACAGAGCATGTATTGACGAGGATCAGGTCGGCTTCGGCGAGCGAGGCGCAGCGGTCGTATCCCTCCTTGCGGAGGATGGAGAGCACGACCTCGCTGTCGTTCACATTCATCTGACAACCATAGGTTTCGATAAAGACATTCATGCGCGTTTCATTTTTCGTCGCAAAGATAACGAGAACTTTTATTATCTTTGTATGATATTTGATAATGCTTTCAAAGCATGAAGCGTTTCCTTGTACTCCTCTGCGCAGCCCTGCTGCTGACCGCCTGCCACGATGCCTCCCAGGACCCCGTGATCCGGGGCTACCGCATCGAGCACCTGAGCGGGATGGGCATCGGCGAAGACGGCGTGACGGTCGACCTGACCCTCGTGCTCGACGTCGAGAACCCCGCCCGGGCCCCCTATTCCATCGAGTCGCTCGAAGCCACCGTCTACAAGGGCGACGACAAATATCCCTTCGCCACGGCCTCGCTGAAAGACACCGCCGCCATCGCGGCAAAGACCACCGCAGAAGTCTCCCTCCCGCTCCACGTGGTACTGCTGCGGCCGCTCGCGCTACTCTCCGACAAGGGCCTCGACCTGTCGCAATACTGCGCCGACATCGACATGAAAGCCCACAAAGGCACACTCGGCCGCCGCATCCAGCGCAAGCGGGTGCCCCTCAAGAACCTCGAGCACCTGCTGGGCTCCTACACCATTCCGACATCCAATGAAAATCAATAAGATCCTCGTTCTGGTCGCCGCCCTGCTGCTGGGCGTCGGCGCCGCCTCGGCCCAGTCCCAGGTGGACAGCTCGCTCGTGGGCGTCGACATCCTGACCCTCATCGGCCAGAAAGACCTCGGCTCCGCGACGGTCAACCAGTCCATCGAGATCCGCAACGCCCTCTCGCGCCACATCGTAGCCAACAGCAGCGCCAAGCTGCAGGGCTACCGCGTGCGCATCTTCTTCGACAGCGACCGCACCGCCCGCGCAAAGTCCGCCTCCATCGCGGCAGGCTTCTCGGAGCGGTACCCCGACATTCCCGTGTACAGAAGCCACGTGAGCCCCTATTTCAAGGTGGCGGTGGGCGACTTCCGCACCCGTGCCGACGCGCAGCGCTTCGCCAGCAAACTGACGGCCAGCGGCGCGTATCCGTATGTCTTCGTGGTCAAGGAACAGATCAACTATCCCGGATTTTAGCGCATGTCGAAGATATCCCTCACCCAGCAACAGAAACAGCTCCAGAAGCTGTCGCCGCTCCAGATCCAGACCATCAAGCTGATCGAGCTGCCGGCCCCGGAACTGGAGCAGCGCATCCAGAAAGAGCTCGAGGAGAACCCCGTGCTCGAGGAGGTGGTGGACGATACGCCCGAGGGTGAGGAGAAGAAGAACGTCTCGCTGAGCGAATACAGCGGCAGCGACCCGACCCCTTCCTACAAGCTCTACGTCAACAACCAGGGCAAGGACCTCAAGCCCCAGTACAATACCTTCTCCGTGCAGGAGAGTTTCCACCAGAGCCTGGAGGCCCAGCTCGGCTACTGCAAACTCGACGACCGGCAGCGGCAGATCGCATCGTTCATCATCGGCATGATCGACGACGACGGCTACCTGCGGCGCGACCTCGAATCGCTCTGCGACGACATCTCCTTCCGGCTCGGCATTGAGACCACGGAAGACGAGGTGGAGGGGCTCCTGAAGCTGATCCAGGAGTTCGACCCGGTGGGCGTGGGCGCACGCGACCTGCGCGAGTGCCTGCTGCTGCAGCTGGCCGCCAAGAACCAGACGCCCAGCGTGCAGCTGGCCACCCGCATCCTGCGCGACCATTTCGTGGAATTCACCAAAAAACACTATTCGAAGATCACCTCGAAACTGGGGATCACGGAAGATGAACTGAAGGAAGCCATCGGCGAGATCGTGCGGCTCAACCCGCGGCCGGGCGGCCAGATCGACGACTCCTACACCGAGCAGGTGCAGCAGGTGGTGCCCGACTTCCTGGTGGAGCTCAAGGACGGCGAGCCGGTGATGTCGATGCCGCGCTTCTCCGTGCCGGAGCTCAAGGTCAACAAGCGCTACGCCGACGTGCTGATGGAGGCGGCCAACAGCGCCACCCGCGAAAAGAAGGAGGCGGCTTCGTTCGTCAAGCAGAAGCTCGACTCGGCCAAGTGGTTCATCGAGGCCATCAAGCAGCGGCACAACACGCTGCAGAACACGATGAACGCCATCATCGACTACCAGCACGATTTCTTCATCGACGGCGACGAGACGCGGCTCAAGCCCATGGTGCTCCGCAACATCGCGGAGAAGACGGGGCTCGACATTTCCACGATTTCGCGCGTAGTCAACTGCAAATACGTGCAGACACACTTCGGCATCTATCCGCTGAAATACTTCTTCTCCGAAGGGCTTGTGGCCAACGACGGCGAGGAGGTGTCCACCCGCGAGATCAAGACCATCCTGACCTCGAGCATCGAGGAGGAAGACAAGCGCAAGCCGCTGACCGACGAGGAACTGGTGGCCGTGCTCGACGCCAAGGGATAC
>Ga0265301_10000469_pt1 | contig 59877 bp, 57 predicted proteins | sample AusTroGonzalo_MG_2_FD_193488 | JGI IMG/M metagenome (GOLD analysis project Ga0265301, IMG submission 193488) | Bovine rumen microbial communities from tropical cattle in Woodstock, Queensland, Australia - Gonzalo_04 | ecosystem: Host-associated > Mammals > Digestive system > Stomach > Rumen ... | reverse complement strand
AAAGGAGAAACTCCATTATATCGAAGTGGTAATAGATTCTTAGACACTAATCCATTAAACACTGTACCTGGAGCTATTTACCAAGTACTTAAAGTATATTCAGATTTTATATTAAACAAAGGAGATCCAGATGTATTTAAATTAATGGATCATTTTGGTGTTGGGTATAATACTAGAAACAATACGTATGCTACATACCAAAAAATGATTTATAGTGATCCATCTGTTAAAAGACTTTCTACTAATCCATTAAAACGAATGCTACAATATGGAGATGTAGTATTTGAGAGATTGGGGTCTTTAGATAAACTAGCACGTGTAGCACAACTAAAAGCTATGCTTGAAAAAGATGGTCTTTCAGCGGACAACTTTAATGTAAATAAAAGGAACGTAGCTTCTATGGTACTTGAGAAACAAGTACTAGTATCTAACGGCATTACTCCTGAGATTATAGAACGACACTTAACAGATAAGCAAAAAACTATTTGGGATAATACAAGAGCAGATGATGTACCTGTATTAGACTTATCCGCTGATCAAGTTAATGCTATTTATCAAGACATAGATCCAGCTAACTTACATATATTCACTCAAGATCAACGTATTAAATATGCAAAAGCTCTTCGTTTATGCACAACAGATTTTGCTAGAGGTGGCGAAATGTTACGAAGCATAAATAGAGTAATGCTATTTGCACAGCCTGCTTATAATGGTACAGCACAGAGTGTAGAAAGAATAAAAGAACGTATTGCTACAGGTCATGGAGATGAAGTATTCGCTAATATGATTACTACTTTTGCTGCTGGTTTAGCATTCCAATATCTTATTCCAGAAGATGAAGATGAGAGCGAAGATGAGATGTGGAAAGGCGTTAAGGTATCTCTTCTAGGACACACCTGGAGACTTCCAGTATTAGCCGAAGATATGGTTTGGTTCCAAGCTGGTAGATACTTAATGAAAGACAGTCCAAAAGATTTTCAAAAATTTATATCATCATTCTTCTCTAATATAAACCCATTCGGTTCTCTTAGTGGGCCATTTGGAATTATAAGAAGTCTTGTTAGTGGAAGACGATTAAATGACCTTAGCGATACTAGATATGGTGATCCTATTGTACCGAAATATATGACAGATACTATGGGTAAAAAGTATCCAGAGTTATTCTATAATGAATCAACTTCTGCATTAGCTAGAACCATTGGTAAAATAATAGGCTCTCCTATGGAAGTTCAGTATTATATGGATCAATTTGGTATTTCTATCTGGGATAACATTATAGAAAACTTATTGGGTACACGACGTGTTACACGTACTAAGAGTGGTATTGATATTCCAAACAATTCAAGAAGATTGTCAGATATGATAGCTCCTTTTGGTATTGATACACATCCATACAAAACTCGTTCACAACAAGCATTAGAAGATATGCTGGATGATGCTAAAGGAGAGTACTATTATAATGTGCCTGCTGAAAAAAGAGAAACTCCTAAGACTATGAATAGAGAGCAGAATAAATTACGTATGAATTATTTGGCTCTTAAGCAAGTTAATCAGACTGTAAGCATGTACAATAAGTTAGAATCTATTGCTCAAACACAAACCGATAGAGATAACATTAGACAAGATAAAATTAAGTACATGAAAGACATGGTTAAACTTTTAGAAAAACAACCAGGTTTAGAAGGCAAGTATTATTACAAACTATCTGCACAACGCAAACGCATGCAAGACAAACTTAGCTGGAAAGAAAGAGTTCTTTCTAAACAAGCTAAAACACAACAACCTTCGGGTATGCTAAAAGCTGTAGATACAGCTTTGACTGCAGTGGTTTCTCCATCGTTTGCAGCAGATGAAATTAGACCTGGAGAAAGACCAACACAAATAACTAAATATAATTTTCCAACACAGTTCCCTGTAACTGCTGAAAAAGAATCTGGTGGCAAAATGTGGTCTACAAAACGAGAATCTAAAAAAGTTAAAGGCCATGAGATTGGAGGATTTGGTATGTATCAACTAGATCCTTGGGCTAGGGGTGGTCATGCTAAAATGAGAAGTTATATTGACTCTTCTAAATTTAGTGCAGAACTATCTAAGGCTTATGATTCCAGCTCTCCGTATGGAATAGATTATAACAAATTAGCTGATATTTGGGAAAACTTAGCTAAAGATCCGAAAACGGCTAGTGCATTTTCAAGAGACTATGAAGACTTTATGATAAAGGAATATCTTCCTACATCGTTATTAAATAAGTTTCAAGCTGCTGGATATGAGATAGACAATCCTAATGTCAAGGATGCTATATTTTCATATAGTGTACAACGGCCTGCTTCTGTAAGAGCATTTGCTGAGTCTTTACCAAAAGCAGAAAAGAACAGCATTAGTCCATCCGATTCCATCTCTGCTATTATAGAATCGAAAAGAAATAATCCGCACTTAAAAAGATATTCGTCAAGATATGATGAAGAGGAACAGATGTTACTTGAAAACGAGAGGAATAGAAGATGAGATTAGGTGATATATCAGCATACTTTGAATCTGGAAATACTGAACGTAGTGTAGGAACTATCTCCTACAACAAGTCAGATCCAGGCGGTAAGAGTTATGGTAAGTATCAGATAGCTACAAAGACTGGTACTCTTAAAAAGTATATTGCTTGGTCAATTTATAATGCAGAGTTTCAAGGAGTACATCCTGCATCTAGTGAGTTCGACGCTGTCTGGAAGAGGTTAGCCGAAGAGCATCCGATAGAGTTTGAGCAAGACCAATACAATTTTATTAAGACTACTCACTATAATCCTGTAGAAAGAGCAGCTAAACCTATGGGATTTGATATAAATAATATCGGAATACAGGAAGCTCTCTTCTCTATTGGAGTACAACATGGTGGATATAAAACAATTCTAAGAGAAGCTGTAGTTCTTAGAGCTAAAGGACAAACACAGGTTGAAGCTCTGTATAATGCAAGACGTAGTTATGTAAACAAATTAGCTTTAAGTTCTCAGATTAAATCCGCCTTACAAAAACGTTACGATAAGGAATATCAGATTGTGAAAACTTTGTTTGAAGGAGGGGTATCCGAAGTCGAATTGTTTCTATACAAGCCTTCGCAGCACGAGAATCTGGAACAACCTGCTCAACACACCACCGAAACGACCAAGGAAGAAGAGAATCAGAGTACAGCCATTCCCTAGCATCTCTCGCATTTGCAAGCTCTTGCGAGGTGCGATTGCGAGATTGCTGAGAATTTGATTTGCGGATTCTTTGAGGGCAACAATCATAGATTGCCCTCAATATCACCGCTTGTATCAGCTCTGCTTCTGGAGTAGATGCAGGGTAACTCACTTCATCTGCTCTTCTTGGAGATATAAAACCTTTCATTTGATATATTTCTGTATTCCATACCAAGCAATTAAAGCACTATCAGCTCTGCCATCATGCTTCTTTAGCCTAAACCAAGGACTAACATCGCTACCACACTTACAATCATTATCTCTTGAAAAAAGATTTTTAGCTACTTCTCTAGCTTTATTCTTTTTATCATCCGTTATTCCAAGCATAACAGGCGACCAACTCTGTGGAGCTATAAGTTTATATTCAATCTCTAACGCATCAAACAAACCTTTCCACCAACCAAGATTCTGACCGAAGTTGAACATAGCCGAAACAGATTGCCCTGGTGCTGCGTGTACATTCTCAATGAAAGCTATGCAGTGTCCTGCTGTAACTTCCTCTACCTTATCCTGTATAGAGTAGGGTATCATCGGTTTATCTGTATCATAATCAAGTATATAACGCAGATAGTATTCTCCATCTATATAAGAGAATATACTCAAAGCACCAGTCTTACCTGGGTCTACACCAAATACATACTTGCAAGGTTGCATATAATCACGCATCTTTGTCATTAGTTTTGGTGTACTAACCCCTCCTTATTGTTCGGTCTAAAGCTAGGCTTAGGAAACTTCCAACACATATGTCCATTCCCCGATACAGCGTGAAGAACCGAGTTGTCTGGATAGCCTTGCAGTGGGTATCTAAAGTCGTAGATTCTTCTACCAGCTTCATGGCTGTAGTTAGAACCAAACCTTCTACCAGCTCCAGCAAAGGATTCATCCACCTTCTTTCCATTCTTACTTAGATACACGCTCTTGAATACAGGCAAGCCTTTAGGAGTAACCCAAGTAGTAAAGTTCTTCTCTTCACCGAGCTTCCACACAAACTTCTGTGTATCAAGGTTTTGGTATGACGAACATCCTTTCGTATCCGCTGCTGCATACGAACTTGAACTGGGTACAGGTTGAAAGTTATCATCAGTAAAGTGTGCGAAGTTAGCTGCATCTCTATTCTGTGAACAGTAATCTACTCTAGATACAGGATTAACAAATGTAGCGTGTGGTTTCATACCGTTAAGACAAGGCTTCCAAGCAAGTACCATCCAAGCATTAGCATTGTTACCACCATACTTTGCCTGTGCAATATCATCATAGTTTACACCATCAGTATCAGCTATACCTTTAGCACCTCTCTTAATAAAACCATGCTTCTCACAGAACCTATTCTTTAAGCAGACATCATTCAAAGGATTGTCTACAAAACGGATAGGATTAAGACCAGCAACTTGGCGTTCTGCATTATATGTAGCAAATTTATTCACTACACGTTGCATCATCTTCTTACGATTAGCTGCTGTAAGACCACTCTCTAAGCAAGGAGATACAGCAAAATCTATAAGAGTATTACCAGCAGCTTGTGCATCAGCTATAGCTTTAGTAATGATTTTATCCATGACTTTTATGTATTTAGGATTATTACTAGCTACATCAGCATTAGCCTGAGCAGTTGTCATGCCAGGAAAACATTCATTACTTCCGCAAGTCCTACCTCTATCCTTAAAGCAAGTACAGTTACAAATATGAACTCGTACACGCTTAGGCTTTGGCATCTTCATAAATGCTTGTGACCACTGACAACCATCTTGTTTTGAAGTCTGTCCATACAACCAACCAGCGTTCCACACACTAGAGTTTTTATATGTTTCATTCCAGAACTTACGCTGTGTTTTAGCATTAGCACTACACATCTGTAGAATGAATGACACACCTCTATTGTTATTCACACCAGCACTACCACTAGCTCCTTCATCCTCCTGCTCTGAAGGGTCTATAGTAGGTACTGGTTCAAGAGGAACTAGTGTAGCTAAAGGTTCTGCAAGTGTACCATGCTCAGTACGCCAATTCTTGTAGTATGAACCTCTATCATTATCTGTATTAGAATCAGACGCTTCTGCAAGAGCAGTTAGTGATGATAATAAAAACAAACAACATAAAAATTTTTTCATATTATCCCTCCTATTCTATATGTTGAACACCAATCTTATTGAAAGGTCTAAATCTAGGCTTTGGAATCTTCCAACAAATTTCCTTGTTATTGTCTTTTCTTATAGCATGAAGTACCACTTGGTCTGGATAGTTTTGTAATGGTTGTGAAAAGTCGTAGCTCCATCTCTTTAACGATGAATTTACTAATGTAGCACCTCCAGCATTATCTATAGTAGCACCATTCTTAGTAAGCCAAACCTTTTTGAATCTTGGAAAGTTTCTCGGAGTAATCCATCTTGTTTTTGATTGTGTGGGATGTAGTCCCCACTCCCACTCTGCATTGTTTGGAAGAGTATTCTTTTTAGCACAAGTAGTTAAATCTCTATCATATACACCAGATAAAGAATCATTAGGAAAATTATCAGCAGTAAACTGCGCAAAACTTGTAGCATCTCTATTTATGGTACAGTATTGTTTTCTTTTTGGTGGTGCTACAAAAGAAGCTCCTTTTGGCGAGCCATTCAAACACCAAGTCCATGCTAATACCATAAAGGCTTTGTTATTCTTTTTACCATAATTTATTTGTGCTACATCTTCATAACTAACACCATCATTATCAGCTATTCCTGTGTTGGTTTTTCTTACTTGGTCACCATGTAGTTCACAATAAATCTTTCTACCTGATATATTTATACAATCGGATTCTCTAAGACCTAAAGGACTATCTACATATATAGCATTTGGTATTCTATTTCCTACAGTCTTAATAACATAGTTCATCATTATCTTTCTGCTCTCTTTAGATAAACCACTTTCAAGACATGGAGATATGGCAAAGGCTTTTACTGTACCTGCTGGTGCAGATTTATAATCACTAACAGCTTTGTTTATAATGGAGTTAATTACATTACGCAAACGTGGAGTCATCTGGTTTCTGTTAGCTTTTACTTCTTGCTCGGCTTGTTGTGTATTCATTCCAGGAAAGCATTCATTATTACCACAGGTTCTACCACCTCTACCTTTGAAACAAGTACAGTTACAAATATGAACTCGTACACGTTTTGGTTTATTTACTTGCATAAACTTCTGCGACCAAGTACATCCTGCTGCTGCAGTATTTCCATATAACCAACCAGCATTTAATACACTAGCATTTTTGTATGCAGCGTTCCAAAAGTCTGGCTGGTTTTTAGCTTCAGCACTACACATCTGTAGAATAAATGATACCCCTCTATTGTTATCTGCAAATGCAGTTGGTACTGCTATAAACCAAATAGCACACCAAACTGCAAAACAAATAGCAATAAGAATCCACTCACTTATTGCCTTCACCATCTTTCTTTTCCTCCTTATTAACTCTTAAATTTCTAAGTGCTCCATCAAGATTCAATACATCATTCTCGATAGGAATAAGAACACCATCTACAAGTGATTTACCTGTAAATCTTTGGCAGAGCATATTGAATACTTGATATACAATAGCTACTTCATCTTGCTTACGTTCATCTTCTGGAAGATTATTCAGAATTTCTCTAACTGTAGGATGATCTAAAATCCTTAGTTTAATAGAATCTGCAATAGCTGGGTTTACATCTCTAAATACAATAGTTAAATCTGGTGCTACATAAACTTGATGATACCTAGTTACATCAAGGTAAAGAGTGTTTTGAAATAAAATATGAATCATGTTATGCCCTCACAAATCTACGACTAATTACATTTTCAAACTGTTCCTCAATCCAATTCATAGCTATATCCTCATCCACAAAGTGTGGTGATTTGATTAGCTGCTTGTCATTCAGAACTTCAGCGAAAAAAGGTTCACCATTAAGAAGCATTGTATCCTTGTAGATAGTGCCTGTTAAGTGTGCCCCTCTCTTAAATATTGTTATTGTTTTAATCATTCTTTTTCTCCATAGCAATCTTTACAACTGCATATTCAAACAATTTTTGTAGTGCCAGCTCCCTTGATATAGCTTGTCCAGTTTCTTTATTAAAGTTCTTGGGGTCTATACAAGCGGAACTAGCTACAATTTCAAAACCATTCTTTAATGTAAGTAAGCAGACAGTTGTCCGCTTACCTACAAAAAAGAAATCTTCTTTTGAGATTAAGTCAGAGATATTAAGGTCGTTCATCATACTCCTACTTAAAAAAGTCTTTATGGGCCACAACCCCAAAAGCCTTAGTCATAGGCTTAGAATCCTTAATAAATTGAGCTGCTGATAACATAGAATCAATCCCAGCCAAATAAATATTTATTTGATCTTCTAAGTATTGTATGTATTTATCCGCAGCTTCAAACCCAGCACTACACATCGGGTCATGAGCCATAGCCCAACCATCACTAATCTTCTGCTTTAATTCTTCTATTCCTTCTTTAGTCATTGTAACTTATCCTTATTCAAAGCAATCTCTAATCCTTCTTTAAGATTCTGCAATGGCATTATACTACCACATAAAGCTATAATTTCAGCAGAAATTTCTATACATCTTTCAAAATTTCTACGCTTCATAGCTTCCTGCAATTCCTCTAGTCTATCTGTCATGGATGTATAAACACCATCCAAGTCCTTAAACAAGCTATCTAAAAAGCCAATAACTGCATCCTCATTATTTTGCATCGTCGCTCTCCTTACCAATTATTTGTGAATAATCAATCAAGTATCTTACCTCAAGTATCGTATCATCAACACTAGAAGATAATTCTTTTACGTCCTCCTGAATAGCTTTTAAGCGTAACAGTATATTTTCTAAACTTATTATTCTTCTATTTAATTCATATTCATTCATAGTCATTCTCCTTTATTTTGCATCATACCAACTATCTCCTATATGTGCTTCTACAATATTATTTACTGCACCATAATTCTCTGGAAAAACGTGTGTAAATCCAAGCATCATGGCTTGCTCTAACAACTCTTTCACCTTCTCTGCCACTTCTACTTTACATTCTACAAGGATTTCATCATGCACGGTAGCTACTATTTTTGCTGGTAGCTTTTCATGTACGAACTGCTTATCTAATAACCAGAGTGTATAAAGTAGAGCTTCAGCAGCACTGCCTTGTACTGGTGTGTTCAAACTACAGGTATAGTAGTTATCTTCATTCAGCTTTCTAACCATACCACCTACTGTCTTAGCCCTTAAGCTAATAGCAGCTTCTCTTGTAGTCCGCTGTTGCCACTCGTAGAGATTTGGATAAGCAAGCCTGTAGTTCTCTACAAGTTTTGCACTCTCATCTTCTGACATCTCTACACCATACTGCTTTGCATACTGACAGAGTTTTTTGTATCCCATACCAAACTGTAAACCTAGCACCACAGCTTTAGCTCTCTGACGTTCCTCTTTTGTAACGTCTTCTTCCTTCTTATGAAGTATTAAACTAGCTGTTAGTTTATACAAGTCTTTACCAGTCTTATACGCTTCAAGCATACGTTTATCTTTAGACAGAATAGCTGCAACCCGTACCTCAACTTGACTGTAATCAGCACAGACAAACGTAGTTTTACCTTTCCATTGTGGAACGAACAGCTCTCTGTAATTACCTAACTGCTCGTCTGGTCTAGGAAAGTTCTGTACGTTTGGGTCACGAGAAGACATTCTACCTGTATCTGTAAAGGCTAGAGTATAACTTGGATGTAGCCGTTTAGTTACAGGGTTAATCATAGCCTTGATACTATCTCCATACGTTGAGATATACTTCTGATACTTCTTATAAGTAACTAGAGGTTTAAGTGCTTCGATATGCTCTGCTTCAAGTAGTGTAGCAGTATCAGTCTTTAAGCTACCTTTAGCAGTCTTTGGCCACAGAGCCAGCTCTTCAGAAGTCAGATGCTTCTTTAACCACGCACCTAACTGCACACTACTTCTGATATTCATATCTCCATAATACTTATCGCAAGCAATTTCAGCAGCACTAGCAGCAGCTCTCCATCCTTCAATCATTACATCTAGCTTTTCTGTATCAATATAAATACCATTACGGATTATTCTAGCTACAGCATTTATAGCATTAGTTGTAATCTTGAAGTTCTTTGTCTTACTTGAAGGTGTATTTATTAAATCATCTCCCAACTTCCACACCCAATACGCATCTAAAGCAGCATACTTAATCTGCTCTGGTGTAAGCTCTGGAGCTGACCAATCACTAACCTGCTCCATTTTACTCACATCTTCACCAAACAATTCATACACTGCTGTCTTTAGTGATACAGAATACTGCTTACTGTTTGGATAATTAGCACGCAGGAACGCACTGTACATAATCATTGTATCCATGCACCGTACTTCTTCTACACCCATCTCTTGTAAGAACCGTACATCAAACAAAGCATTATGAATGTAGAAATGATTAGCTCTTATGAAGCTAAGCAAATGTTTTGTGTGATATTCATTCATCTTTAGTAGGTCAAAGACTACAGCTATACCTGCATCTTGTTCTGCATACTCTCCTTCATACCTATTATAAATCTGAATGGTTCTAATCTTAGAACGCTTTGAATCAAACTCGGCCGATACACCTTCCTGTATTACAGGATATGTTTCTATGTCTAAGCCTAACATTTTGAAAGGATTGTAGAGATAGTCTTCATCTTCTAGTAATCTCCAGAATTTTTTGTCGCCCATCTCTGATGTGAAATAAATAGTATTCATAGTATTATCATAAGTCCAAAAAAACCTCCGCTTACGGAGACGTGTGTAAGCGGAGGAAAAATTATCGTTTTAGGTAGTTTTCATTACCCATTGTGTAATGGATATTATACAACTTCTTACTGTTTGCACAATCAAAAATTGTATTTTCCATTTCACTTTGTTCCATAAGGAACAACACCAGTCCAAACATTCGCCCCTCCTCGACTGTTCCTGGTTCTATTGGTTCATTAGAGGGAGCTTCGCTCCCATAAGCTCCGCTAAAGTGAGAAGAAGTCGTCGAGATTGTCTTCTTTTTTCCCTGAATCAGCTTCAGTTTCGGTCTTTTCTTCGACATCATCTAACCCCACATCTAAGTCATCAATGTATGATACATCGCTCGAACCACCAAGATACTCACCTTTCTTTGCAAACTGTACTAATGACATGTAGCAAGTAATTCCGTGTGTAGCTGGTGTCTTGTATGCTGCAACATTAACAACCATTCTTCCATAATCACCTTGAGCTATGTTCTCAATCTCTGCAACAGGCATAGCACCCCTTGCTTTGACTGGGCCATAAACGACTGGTGAAACTTAGCACCTGTTGAAGAACTACATACCCACATATCTGCAAGGTATGGTTGATTCTCCATTGATGCACCATCTTTAATAACACTCTGTGGAATGTCTTTAATTGTTAAAGATGGATCACCATAAGCCTCGTGTGCTACATCCTCAATAGCTTTAACTAATGCTTGCATGGCAGCTTTATTAGCATCAGTCATATCCTTTTTGTCCCAAGCAACAGTACAGGTGTACTTGTTTGCTTGCATTGGGGCATCGGCTGGTTTTGGATGTGCAAGATTCAACCAAAGAAATCTTCCAACTGGTGTTGAAACTTTGATTGATGCTTTAGGGTTTTTCATAGTAAGTTTCTTCGACATAGTATTATCTCCTTATAGTATTGTCATAATTACAAATCAGAAATCAGTGACTCACTAATTTCTTTTCTCTTGTCATCTTCTAGTGCAACTCGTGCTTTACCCTCACTCATTACAACTAACGAATCTAACAAATCTTTTTTGCCGATTGACTTAAGAGCTGCTTCAATCTCCGTTAAAGTTTTAAGTGTAGGTTTTGATGCTTCAATTCCTTCACTCTCTAACGTGTTGATGACAAGCTCTTCATCATCAATCCATTTTCTCCTGCCTCTACCTTTCACTAATTTTAATCCAGGTATTTTTTCTCCAGCTTCTAACTTAACTTGTATCATAGACATTACGTCTTCGATATAAGATTTAAGTTTCGGGAGAATAGTTTCACCGAAAGTTATAACTTTCAGTATTTCATCAGCAGTGAGTGTATTTATATCCTTAAACTTAACCTCTTGTAAAGAAGTTTTTTCTTTTTTCTCCTCATTTATATCATTTATTAACGCAATAGCATCTTGCATTATAAATTCTTTATACTTTTTACACTCTGGTTTTAGCTTGCAAAACAAGCAGTGTGTTCCAGCTTGTGTATATTTATCTGTATCCTCTTCACCATTAAGAATCTTATATGCAATAGCAACTCTCTCTTTAAGTGGTACAGCAAGTTGATTAAGTTTATCTATGTTGTATGTTTTACTTCTTGCAATCTTACCATCATCAGCAGGTAGACGTGGTTGATAAATAACAGTAGTTACAAACTTAATCTTTGCACGATATGCACACTCTGCGTGATGTACATAAGACAAAGCATAAGAGAGTAATTGTTTATTCTCATCAACTTCTACAAAGTGTCCTTTACCATACTTCCAGTCAAGCACTAACACATTGTATGTACCATCTCCGTTTGGATAAAGAGCTGCTACATCAATAGTTCCAAAATCTTTATCACTATATACAGCAGGGAGCTTTGTTTCTATCTCTAGCTTTTCTGGCTTTAACCGCACAAGAATACCTGAAATATAATCATAAGCAGAGCGTACATAGTTTTGCATCTCCATTGATGGAAGTTTTGTTATTCTCTCTTCTAAATCTTCATTTGAAGATGGAGGGTTACGCAATAAGTCTTCCATGCAAGCATGAAACTCTGTACCTTCAGCAGCTACTTCACTTTCTGTATCTGGTAAATCTTTACAGAGATATACAGATGCAGGGCATTTACATACTCTCTCTAATGATGATGGTGACACCATAGAGTGAGCCGTTTCCATCGCACCTGCTGGAAGTGCTGGTACAGATAGTGCTTCAGCAGCAGACTTTCTTTTTCTTGCTTTCTTCTCTTTTGTTACAGTCATATAATACTCCTTTTGATAATTAGCTATTCTTTCTTTATTTTTAGACACATAAACGGCACAGTTTTTTGCAGCCACTTCAGGATGGTCTTTCTGATATGCCTTCTGTCGTGCTAAAATTTTTTCTCTATTTTTCTCATAGTATTGCTTATGGTATTCTTCCTTTGTTAAACCACAAGGTTTTCTTCCTCTCTTTGCCATTCTATAACTCCATTGTATCTAATACCCGCATCTTTCTCTCAATCACCTTAAATATATGTGAATCAAGAGAATCTTTTGCTAATAAGAATACAACATTTACATCCTCAGTCTGTCCTATCCTATGACATCTCGCTTCAGCTTGAGCGATATTTGCAGGTGTCCAATCCAGTTCAGCAAACACTTCTGTATGTGCTTTTGTGAGTGTAATTCCTACACCTCCAGCAAGTATGTTTAGAATTAGAATCTGTGGTGCATCTTCATCATCAGACTGAAACTTCTTAATAATTTCTTGTCTTTTATCAGCAGGAGTTTCACCTATAATATACTCTGTTCTCACATTCACATTAAAATTTAGTGTCTGATGTAATGCTTTAATAACATCATTGTGGTATGCAAATACTACAAGTTTCTTTTTGTTAGCTTCATACCTACTATCTTCTTTATCTAGGAGAAACTTTATGTACTCTACTGTCCCTCTAAGTTTAGCTATTCCAAGATTCTTACGCATAATAGATACATGTTCCACTGTATCTTTATCCACACCTTTCCAACTATCTCCCATCACTGCTGATATTGCTATGTCTACATATTTAAGGGATTCATTTGCAAGAGTTTGGGGAACATCTATAAACACTCTCTCATGTAATAGCTTTGGTAACTCTTGTAATACTTCAGACTTTTTACGTCTAAGTGATACATCATGTAACACACTCTTTAACTCGTCTGGTCTTTTACAGCCATAGTATTCTGTTCCAAACAAAGACTGCTTCTTATACATATACTTTTCTCTAAACGCCCATATACTTTTACCCAGCAATCTAACCGCATCAGCAGAGCTATAAAATGGACGAAGCTGAGTGTACAAATCATCTACACCTTTTGTTACAGGAGTTCCTGTTAAAAGGATTCTAACTTTTGTTTGGTCATGCAGGAGTAATTGCAGACACGCTTTAGTTCTTTGTGAGCCTGGATTCTTAATCTTGTGTGATTCATCTAATACTACAGCATCGAAGTTCTCTGTTAGAAGAGACTTCTTATTGTAACGTGCTGTTACATACTCATAGCTACAGATACAGATTGTAGTATCTGCATCAACTGCTTCAGTCTTTTTTGTTATGACTTGTACTACTGGAAGCCTAGACCAATCTTTAGGTAGAACGAACCAATCATCAATCTCCTGCTCCCATGTAGCCCTCATAATAGCTGGACATACAATAAGTATTCTATGTATATCTCCTGAATCATACAGTTTAGAAAGAGCTGTGATTGTCTGGATGGTTTTACCTAAGCCTTGCTCATCAAGAAGAAAGCCTCCTTTGAAGCAGCTTTTATCGTATCCCATAAGGAAATTCACCCCTTCTTCCTGGTATGGAAAAAGAGGTGATTTTTTGTATGTATTGTTTGCTGATGATGATATGATTGTCATAGTATTGTAATCCTCATAAAATAGTATTGTCATAAGTCAATAAGTATTTTACATATTAAAGAGAGAGCCTTAATATGTCAAGCGAAAAAAATAAAAATGTGTATTTCACGGACACAGAGTGGAATAAAAAACTACAAGAGTTACAGCTTAAGTACGAAAACAATAAAAATAAAAAGAAGTTCAAACCATTCATAGACAGTATCGGTGAAATAGTTGATAGAAAGTTAGTCATTCGTGATGAAGCAAAAGAAGCGTTCCGCATTGGTAAAGCAGGTGAACGCTTTACTGCTCGTATGAAAAGGCTAGCCGCACCAGAACGTTTGTACAAGTTAGAGGTTGAAGAAGCATTACTTGAAGCATTAGTAGGTATCATACAAGTATATGATGCAATACCTTCTACATTTGTTTCAGAAGAAGAAAAAGATTTCATAAAGTATCTCAAAGATAGACGTACAAAAATGTCTGGAAACCTCTACCACAAACGTGACCGCTTAGAGAGGCCAGAAGTATATACGGACATCAATAAGCGGTACGATACACAAAAAAGAGAGCGTTAATCCTCTTTCTTTTCTTCTTTTTTATTTAAGAGAAGATTTACTAAGTATTGACCGAACTCTTCTTTATTCATTTTGGCCCAATCACTACCTTATCATCCTCATCATTAACTTCAATTTTTCTAAACTTTCTTTTAGTATCTTTTTTATTTTCTGATATTTCATCCATTACATCTTCGATTCCATTTAACATGTATTCAGCTCTAGTTTGAGCGATTGTGCTCTCACCAAAGAGTGTTATTCCAAGTAATCTTGCTGAATTATACACGTTGCTGAAAGTACAACAGCATGGATCTTTATCAAAGGCTTCAATTAGTGGCTGAATATCTTTCAAACCATTACGCAAAGCCTGAAGTATCTTAGACATCTCACGCTTTAGCACTGTGATTTTGAACTCTATACAAGTTTCCTCATTGAGTCCATCTATACCTTCTGAAAATATTTCTTTAATCTTATCTTTATTCATTGTCATTCTCCTATAATAAATACACACAAATTTATTTGTGTGTATATTTTATTAAAAATATACACACAGAAAAAATCAGAGGTTAATGATTTTTATTCTTCTGTCTACTTTAACTTGTAGAAAGTCATACTTTTCATCATCAGTGTACAATTCTGATAACATTTCATGTAACACTGAAACTTTATTATCAGCTCTTGTTGCTGCTTCTGTTAATTCTTTTCCACATTCTGCTATTGTATTACAGAGATTTGAGAAGTTTCTAAAAGTTTTTTCTTCTTTATACGTTTTCAAATCTCTTTTTATATACTGCATAGCTTTCTCTACTTCATTACAAACATATTGTACCTGCTCAGCTTCCTTCTTATTTAACATCTCTCTTGTAAGGTCTAACATTGTATCCTCCTTTATAAAATCTGATTCTTTAGTATCATCAATCAAATCTAATGGATTATCATTATCTTTGAAGTCATAGAATGGGTCAGGTTCGCAATCATTACTATAATCTTGAAACTCTGCTACACTATCTGGATAATAATAATCACTCATCTTTGCTCTCCTTAAATTTCACATATTTTTGTATTACATCTAATTTACTTACAGCATCACTTAAAAAATCTCGATACACAACAATAAAACTAAGATCATTCTCATCGACATTTTGTGATAAAATATCATCGTCAATGTATAAGTATGAATTTTCAGTATGCATATATTGACTGATTATATTGAATAATAAATTTCTTGCTTCTTGATACAACTCTTGTTTAGTCATTTTTACTCTCCTTTACTTTTAAAATCTTTTTTCATTGGAATAGAAAACATCTGATGTGTTAGCTCTCTTATTTGTCTATCTAAATCAGCTTTGTTTTCTATAGTATATACATCTAAAAACTTTAGACACGCATGAATAGTGTCACTAATCTGCTTTCCCGAAAAATCATTGTACGCTATAATTTCATACAATATATCCACAAGTTTTCGTTCATCTATATAAACCATAGTCATTCTCCATAAAGTTAAAAAGGTGGGTCTTCATAGTTATTAGCATCCTTAAACTTCACACCTCTTATACCTCTTGAATCAGAGGTACGCATATCGAGGATAGTAGTTGCTACGGATAGCTTTTTTGCTATGTAAGACTTGATTTTTGTAGGTAAAAAGCGGTCTGAAAAGGTATTCTGGATGTTATTATTCATACAGAATCTCTTAAAAGCTGCTTTAATTTCATTATTGTTTATGAATGCTGATGCAAAACCATCTTCAGTAGGAGCTACAATAGTTAGTTCCTGCTTTATAAAGTCAGCTATTAAATCAGTGTCCTCTGTTGCATCTTCTAAAGCTGATTTACCTTTACTTGATTGCATGAGTCCTAACTTTTTATACAGCTTATATCCCTCAATTATCCAAGCAAGTATTAACGCTTGCTCTTCTTTAGTTGAAAGTAATGACCTATAATCAACTTCAAGTTCCTTATTTCCACCAAACGATTGTGGAAGTGTACAGTACACAAGCCGTCTATTTAATGAGTTCATATCACCATCGTATGATAAATCATAATTAGAGCAGATAATTACTTTTGTTTTTAATACAGTTGAAAACGCTTGCTGTCCTTTAAGTTCTACAGATACGGGGTCTGCAGAGATTAAAGCCTTAAGCCTCTCCCACGCTCCGTGATATTTACGCATATTTCGTGGCATCTCTGGAAAGACTAATAGCTGTTTATCTAAACAAGTAGAATAACCAAACTTCTCATCCATCTGCTGCATACTGGTTGATGCAATAGAAGCATTCAGCACCTCTGATATTACAGATATTAACGTTCCTTTTCCACTACCAGCTTCACCACGTAGTACAAGAGCTTTTTGTTTATCGTAATCTTTTGAAATCACATAACCGAAAAAACGTTGGAGTGATTCAATCGTTTCCATATCGTGATTGAATGAGGATTCAAGGAACGCTTTCCAACTCGATTGACTATAAAGCTCAGTATAAGAATTAAAACAGTGTTCTAGTAGTGCTTTCGCGACTGAGAGCTTTGATGTTGAAAGAAGTAGCGGTGTTTCATCAATAAAAGAATTACATTCTACATCATATATAGAATCTTTTAGATGTAAGCAGAGATGCTCAGGATTTCCATGAATAAGCTCAGCACTATGTGGAAAGGATACAGCTAAGTTTTCTGCATAGACATTATAAACATAGCGTACTGCTGCCTGTGCTAAAGCATAAACAGATGATACAGACTTTTGTGGTAAGAGTTTTCTATAAAAATCCTCTGCAAATGCTACAATATCTGCTTTAGTGTATTTAATATACACCTTCTGGCACTCTGAATACCTATACATTCCTACAGCTGTAGGATATAGAACATTCTCGTATGCCTTAAAAAACAGTGGCACTAGCACTCCTTCAGGAGCTTTAGGGTCGATTACTAATGACTGTGGAGCTGCATCAAGTTCGTTTATTTGTGCTACAGGAAGGTCTGGAAGTATAGCTGCCTTTTCCTTCTCTACACGCTCAATAGAATTGAACGTTGTGTGTGTTTCACACCATCTTTTTAACTTAGATTCCGACCATTTAGGTGTTTGCTGCACAATAGGTAAATGAGATAGTAACTGATAGTACAGTTCTGGGTCTGTTGAGCCACCAGTACGCTGATAAATAACTCTAGCTAGTGAGAATAAGTATTCTGATAAACCATTTGTATCAAATGCTACACGCTCTTCCTGCGTATAATTATTCGTAAAGGCATCCTCAAACGCTTTTGATGATGAAATACAATCCATCAGTATATCTGCGTATTTTGACTCAATTATAGGTTGTTCTTTTACTACCTCTGATGCAGTTTCTACAATGAAATTAAACTTGTTAGATGTAGATGTGCTATCTAGTAGTTGGGGCCTCACTCCTGTCACCGTAAGCAGACACTTTGCTAAGCGATACTCCACCTGCTTGCAATATGGATGACTCTTGTCGATTACTATACCTCTAAAATCATACTTATTTAACACCTCTTGCTTGACTTCTGGCGTAACTAAGCACCATATATGCAGACCTGTTCCAGAAGGTGAAGTTTCTACAAAGTAGTCAAGGGTAGGAAAGGGAATAGTAAACGGCACAGTATAGAACAACTCTGGCTCTATCTTGTCTATGTCAATTCCGATTACTGGGTCATCATCATTTATGTAGTATGTACGATAAAGAGAAAAGGCTGTTGCAGATTTGGAAACCTCTTTGATTTTAGATGCTACAATGGTGTGTGACGTGCAGCCATCAATCTTGTTTGTAGCTGCTGATGACCAGTGACCATCCCTGTAACCACAAAACCGCTTTCTGGTATCTCCGTGATAGATTTGGCAAAGCTGCCACCTATCCATAGACACTAAATGCTTTACAACGGTGTTTGATTGCGCTACCATATAGCCACCACATAAAATAAAGTAAACAATTTCGATTTCATAAAACACCCTCTGAGATGCTCTCTTGGAGGGTGTTTTTCTTTATAAAGTAATCGTCACACTAAAGCAATAAAAAACTACAATGCCCATAAAAATACGCAAATATACTCATACAAAAATGAACGTTAGTATGCGTAAAACTACGCACCATGCGAGAGTTAGAATTTTTCGACTACGTATTTGGCAAAGGTAAGGTGGCCCTAAAAATACCCTAAAATGACGTTGTTTGATGTCATTTAGTAGGTAGTTGTCAGATAGTAGTCATTAAGCTAACTAACTAAAATCATTATATAATTTATATATTTATGACAATATGACATTATTTTATAAATTTATAATGATTATAAATATATAGTATATATATACGTATATTCCATGGGTTTGGAATAGATATATATGTATGTATATATATTAGAGTATATAATGCGGTTTTGACGTCATTGTCATCCGACTACATTGTAGCTTAATCAAGGCTTTTGCAGCTCGAAGTTCCACAACGAATGCCGAATGTCCAGTATGGACGAGAAGCTCCTTTTTCATATACAACGTGTAAAACGTCACAGACGTCCTCTATTGGATAGACGACTATATCAGCGGTGTTGCGGCCATCTTTGTCGTCTGGGACAATCTCAAGGGCATAATAGCCATATTTATCGTAGCCTATTAAGATGTCCCCTTGCTTCTCTACTGTACCCCCATGAGAACGGATGCAGTCTTCTATTACTCCCCATGCAGTTGTTTCTACTGCTTCATAAAGAGCGTCTTTAAGTTCTGGGTCTAACATATCCATATCAGTCTCCATTAAAAAGTGAGGCGATTATTGCCTTCATTGTGTGTAACTATACTAAAGGTGAAGCCATTAGTCAATATATTTTAATTTTATTTTTAGGCGATTACTGAAATTTTTGGCGATTACTGAATCCCTGGCTAAGTTTACCTCATGTACATAGTTAATTCTGTATTAAGTAATTAGCGTGCAGACGGGACACAGAGCGTGTTTTTTGTTAAAAGGTATTGTTACATACATGATGCCTTTTTATGCTGTTAGAAGGCATTCTGGATTGTTTTTGGTATATTTGTAGCACCTGGGATAGATTTTATTTCGGAAATGTGAGGTACACGCCTTGTGCTGTATGTCGTCTGGATCTGGGGTACAGAATTGTTCAATAAAATCAATAGGTTAAAAAAGTCTATAGATATCAATAACTTAGCTAACTACTCTAAATCATTAGCTTTTTTGTAACTACTCTAAATCATTAGCTTTTTTGTAACTACTCTAAATCATTAGCTTTTTTGTAACTACTCTAAATCATTAGCTTTTTTGTAACTACTCTAAATCATTAGACTTTTTGTAACTACTCTAAATCATTAGACTTTTTGTTGTTTTACCTAATAAAACACTGTTTTATTAGAAAAGTCTAACATATTGATTTTATTATGTTTTTATATCATATATTAGAATAATGTTCAATTTTAAATTGTAAAGTATAAATAGATTGAAAGTAGGTTAGGAATAGGTTATGAGTTTATTGATTAAACCAGCTAGGATTGATTTTAAGGTATATAAAAAGAGTAAAACAGTAAAATAAAAGCAAATAATAAAAGCTCGTTATATTTAAATATAACATGCTTTTTAAGATACAAAAAAAGCGTGCTTATAAAGCACGCTTTAATGTTTTATGTTAGGTTATACTAAAAGCCAGCTTGCTTTAGCTCTTTATTAGTTAAACCATAGTTAAACGAGAGATAATCTTTTATTCTGTCATCAGTGAATAGATCATCAGGTTTAATTACTCTGGATAAAAAATTGATCTCTAAATCTTCAACGTCAATCTGTTCAAGATCTAATCTTTCCAGCTTCTTTAGGACAGTTTCAGATAAAAAATAGCTAGTTAACTTTGGATATTTGAAACCAAAGCTAACAAAATTAAGGTTAGAACAACTTAGGTCCTTGTATTCTTGCCATGCACCAAAGAAGCAAGGATCTTTTTCTCTTTCGACTAAGCAAAACTTAGACCCAGTTTTATCAGCAAGGCCTTGCAATATCTCATGCTTGTCTAAGGCCTTGTTTTCCAACAAGCGAAATAAAAGGCTTGTATCACTACGCTCTGAATCTATTCCGTTAAGGCTAGGAATAACGCCATTGTGGAATAGTAGAAAATCGGTATTATGAAACGGATGAATATTCCGCTTGTCTTTTATTCCGCTTGTTCCAATTCTAGCATGAAATATAGCCGTTTTTCCCTCGCTCTCTGTTATTAAAGCTTTTAAATCTTTTTCTTTGGGATCCAGATACTTTTTCACCGCCCAATATTGACCTTTACAGATAGCCACGCCTAGCCCGTCAGGATTACACAAGCAAGCGTTTTTTAATGTTTCTAGTTCGATCGATACGTTAGCTTTCTTAAATATAATTACACACATAAAATCACCTTTTAAATAAAATAAACGTTAAGCAGCTTGAAAAAGATCACGATTTACAAGCGTGAAGTGTACCTTTTTCAATTCGGCCGCATTCAGACAATTAAAGTCAGACATAGCTTTCTTGTAAGCGGACCAGCGAGCGGTTTTAGTTTTTGCTCGTTTGAAATAACCATCTAAAAAGCTATAGAGATCTGGATCGATCTCGCCTTGCTGCCTCACTAAAGAGGTTAAAAGCGGATTATTTACTAACCATGCAATATCGGTCCAAGTCATGTATGATAGGAATTCGGACCAGCGAGCGAAAAAGTCAGTCAATTCTAAATAGCATTTTAAACGCTCGACTCTAAGAGTTCCCCGCCATGCTCTAATTTCAATCGTTGACTTGTTTATAAAGTTTATCGCAGAGTAGCGATCCCTTTGGTCGTTATAGTTTCGATCCTCAATTACATGAGGATCAAAGCTGCAATAATGATCATCGGTACGGCCAGAAATTACTTTTAATAGATTTCCGTTATCTCTGAAAAACGCCATCAAATTGTGCGGATCTTTGACAGCTTTCCTGTTAATATGCACGTGGAAACCGCAAGCGTTTTTGTCCCAAGAACAAAAACCTTGCGATCTTAAATAATTAGCTATTGTTTCTGCCTTGTTTATCGCATCTTGTAAAAGCATAGGACGTGAAACGAACTCAGCATCTACGCTAGCATCATATTTAGAAAGAATCTGTTCCTGATCCATTCGATCAATAATTGCAGCGGCCTGAGTTCGTGTAATTGTTTGATTGTCTCCAAAAGAGACTTCAAGCTCAAAGCCAAGGTAAGGCTTGCGAGACCTTTTAATCTTTGGATCAATCTGTACACGTGTACTGTATGATCTCAAATACTCTTTAAAATTGGCCTCTTCCTCTTCCTCTTCCTCTTCCTCTTCCTCTTCCTCTTCCTCGGGGTATTCCGTTAGATAATTGCCGCAAGCGGTACAATAGCGGCCGTCTTCGTGAATATTCCATTCTGGAATCATGTTCCCACAATGAGGACAACGAAAGGAAAACCAATTACAGAGATCAATATCGCCGCGTAAAAAACGCGCACGTTCTAAAATGCTGTTAAAGTCTTCCCAGCAGGCTAAGACGCTGGAAAAGCAGACATCATACCCAGTGCTGCCACACACAATACGTAAAATAACATCATTGGTGTTATGATTAGTGTACCATTCTCGACAATACATTCTAAGATGCCGCCTAAATGCAAACTTAGGCATGTATTGTTGCCACACTAGATCAAACGTTCTTTTATTTCTCAATTCTAATTTTAATAACATATCATCACCATTAAAACATAATAAATTAAAACATAATAAAATTAACAAGTTATCGGCCGATCAAAATCGACTAAAAAATAACTACAAAAAGTAAACTACAAACAAAACCAGCAAGCCAAAAGGCCGCTAGTTTAATAGTTTCTCGAATTGTTTGGCGTCTTAAAAAAGATTCAGCTGCAACAATTTCCAAAAAATCCTGATTGCAAAAATTGATTTTATTCATGTTCTCTCCAAAAAATAAAAAAGCTAGTTCGCAATTCAGCGAACTAGCCAAGTTAGAATTCCAGCGTTTTATAACCAGTGAAAAACCAATTTTTAAATTGGTCATTCCATTGGAAAATCATACCGTTAACGTCACTAACCGCATAACGGTCGGTTTCTGAAATTAATTCAGAAACCAAAGGCATAATTTCTTTAGCTTTCTCTATACTAATTTCTATCAACATGTTTCGTCTCCCAAAAATTGGCTTCCTAATTAAAGCCCCCACTATATTAGCAGAAAAAAATGTTTGTTTCAATATATTTTAAGAAAATAAATCAAATTATTTTAATTTAATTTCAATATTGATAAACGCTAGCTGAATCAGCTAGCTTTCTAAGGCTGCCAAGGCAGCCATAACTAGATCGATGACTCGATCTAGCTAAAATTACCTAAGTTATTGAAATACTTAGATAATTTTTACCCTCGCTCGCTTCGCTCGCTCGGGTTTTAAAAGGTATTCGCTACGCTCATACGCTTTTTATCTTCTTTTTATTCGCATTCGCTCATACAAAAGAATTATTATCATGTCGCACGACACCCTGGCGGGGTCGGAGGTGCCCCCCTTGGGCTTGTGCTTATGATAGATAATACCAAACTCCCACAAAATTTTACCCCTCAAAACAAACACTAATAGAACATTGTTTTACCCCTCAAAACAAACACTAATAGAACATTGTTTTACACCACAAAATTTTACCCCTCAAAACAAACACTAATAAAACACCGTTCTAAAAAATATATGTTGCATGAGCATTTATAACAGTGTTATCATTCGAGTATGGAAGAAGTACGAAGAGGCTTAATAGACTTGCAGAAAGAGAAGATTGAGCAGCTCAAAGAAGCTATACGGAAAGTGCGTGTAGATGAGCTGGTTGCTTCTATGCAGGATATTAACAAATCACTTCTAGCTAAACTGTATGAAGAAGACGGTGACGATAACTTTAAGCTAAGGCTTGTAGATTCTATACGTAAGAACTATGAGTTCCTAGTGAAAGTGGCCGATGTTCCATTTAATCTTCCAATAGTAAACGAGCAACCTAAAGCTGCCCCTGTACAGACCATCTCTTGGATTGACGTAACTGATGACGCTAAGCCGAATTAGTGGTCTTCCTGTGTAAAATCATAATCGTTTAAGAATCCGTCACTGTAGATATCAATGCTTGTGCTGTCGTTCGTCTGTCCAAGCATCTGTCTATTGTATGCTTCCTCGGCCTTTCTCTGCTCATTAAATTTGTGCATAAGAATGCTTTCTCTGGTGATGGGACTCCCTACATTTGTGCTTATGAAGTTGAAATATAGCCTTGCTAAATCGACTATAAGGCATACACTATCTGCTTCATCTGGGCTCTTGTAGTGATTGTCTACCTTTCCAAGCCTTATCTTGTAGTCTGGTTTAGGTTCTATCTTATACTTACCGCTCTTGAACTCATAGAGCCTTGTACAGAACTGTTCCATCGCTATCGGGTCCAACCCTTTAATCTGCTCTGTCTGTACTAATTGACGTACGCTAAACCAAAGTTCTGTAATCCTTCTATCATAGACATCACAAGCTCTATCGTCTGTTTGAAGGCTCACAAGCGTTTCTGTAGGATGTCCGCTTGAAGCTACCTGATATATGTCTTTACTCCATTCTTTCGCTAGAATAGCTCCTAGACCGCTTCCTGAACCCCATACATCCACAGCTAAGTTTTTAGGTGGTATGCCTAGCTTTTCACATAGTACCTTTGTCTGACTTAATATCTGATACTCTGCTGGCTCCTTACTACTATCATCAATCCTTATGTAGTGAACGTTCTGCTTACCACCGAAGTCTAAAACCATCTTGCCACTTGTAGCCATACCAAGTGTAGCCCACCTAAACACACAATCATCACCATCACTGTGGAAAGCTGGGTCTAATCCTGCCAGTCTTATTAGCGGCATTGTGCCCTCCCATTCCACTGGAGTGTCCTCTACATGGAACTTATCGCACATAACAGGGGTGAGGATGGTCTTTACAAGGTCATCTTTGGGCCAGAATCCTCTAACAAACCTCCAAAAGCCAGGTGTATTATCTCCATATTTGAGCTTATTCTTCTCAATGCTCTCATCTGTAAAAAGGAACTTACCGAGCTTTTTTCTCTTTTCTTCATCCTTATCCAGTATTGCAGGCGACTGATAGCAGTCAAAATATAGACACTTTCCGTTCTTTGTATCCCATTCTGTATCATAGTCTGGGTCAACTGTATGCCATCCACTAAGCGGCTTACTCATAAGACCATGTGGGTCAAAGCGGCTGCTGCTGTTACCGATAACGATTAGCTGAAATGTTTCCACACCTTGCTGCCAGTTAGGAATCGCATCAATAAAGCCAGGTGTAACATCAGTACCTTCATCAATTACGGCTAAGAAACCTTCATCAGGATGTCGTCCGATTAGGGTGGAAGCTGTACGTTGGCTTGTACCTTTCTGTAGTGGTAGAGCAAACATACCATGTACACTATCTTCCTTCCTAAGAAGTATCTTTGGTGCGTTTGCTGAATACATTTTGCCTGGAAGTTCAAGCGTATTCTCTATCAGATAAAACTTCTTTATATAACCCCAGATACGGCTCTCTAAGTCACCTAAACTTGTTGATGCTACTAACACTGTACGACCTGTAGGATTAGCTAACCAGAACAGAATAGCTATTCTAGCAGCATCGAATGACTTACCTGTAGCAGCCCCTCCTGCCCATGTAGCACAGTTATGGTCAGTTCCTACGCACATATCAACGTGTGTCTTAAATCTCTGCTCTGTCCAAGCGTGCCATGTTTCCCGATGATTCGGCCAGATGAGAAAATCAGCGTTTCTCATGTGCTTCCAGCCTTCTCCATTGAGATTTGCTCTATATGCTGCAAGCTCTATGTTCAGTTCACTTGTTAGTGGCCACAGCTTTCCATACGCTTCTATTACAGGCTGGTGTCCCTTGCGTTCGATTAACTTGAATGTATCACTATTTTTTAAGTAGCTATAAACGCCCATTTGATGTATGCTCTCTTTATGAGAGAGCATTCATTTCTTTGTATGCTCTCTCTAAAAGTGTACAGCTAAAAGAGAGTAAATGGTGAGCGAAGCGAACTCATTTCTTTGTATGCTCTCTCTTAGTTGTATATGGAGAGAGCATACAATGTTAAGATTTATTAAACAAGAAAAAGTTCCTATTGGTGGATTCACATTCACAGACCCAGATACATTTAGAGTCTTTCATGCAAACAATTACAATACCTTTGAAGAGCTAGAAGACCATGTACAGACATACAGAGCACAGAATGGTCTTCCACCAATCGCACATTTTAGAGAAGTGTGGGAGCATTATATCTGTTCAAACAATCCAGCTATGCAGCGAGAGTGCTGCCCAGTGGATGCAAATATAGCTCGTACCTTTAGACAGTATGTTTCTGGAGCTAAAGTCTTTGTAAAATCCCTCTTACAGAAAGAAGAAGACAAATTTGTAGATAAAAAAGAAGCAGAGCGTAGAGCTGAAATCTGTATGAATTGTCCATTTAATCGTAAGAATACAGGACATTCACTTGCACAATTCTACACCGATAAATTCATGGCGATGTCGGTAGGAAAGAGAAGGGTTAAGCAGTGGCAGCATCTCTACACTTGTATGGGGTGCAGTTGCATACTTGCAACGAAAGTATGGTTTTCTGCTAAGATAGTGGGGCAGTCAATGACTCGTGAGGACATCACGAAGATGAAAGCTATGAATCCAAGATGTTGGCAACTAGAAGCAAGGGAGAACTTAAATGGAAAAGATAATAAATCCGCATAATCAATTTTTTGGTCAAGGTGCTATGGATGGAGTTACCGAGATTAACGGTAAACCAGAAGCACCGCAGAGGTCTATCCCTACAGCACAAGCGGCTCTTGCTATTTACCGAAGGCTTCGTGATAACAACTTAAAACGTGTAGGAACATATCAGAAGATTCAAGGTATGCTTGATGGTAACCCACCATACAATCCTGCAAAGATGGTGAAAGCAGGGCTGACTGATATGTGTAATGTAAACTGGAAAGATGGAGAAGCTCTCTATCGTTCTGCTGCATTAGCTTATTGGTCACTCTTTAATCAAGTAGAGTTTATCGCAGAGTTTCACGTTACCCTTGAAGAACCAAAAGCAGGAGAGCAAGGCACTGGCTCTGGATATACACCAGATGCTTTTGCTGAAAGAGAGATGGCTGGAGATGCTGCTCGTAATGCAGAACTACTTGCACAGACTGACTCTGGTGGAGAGGCTGGTATTTCTCCAGAGATGGAAGATATTGCATCCAGAACATCAACAGGAGCAGCGGCTAGAAAAGCAGCATCAGCACAGAATGCAGAGTATGGAAGAATACTTAGTGAAGAGTGGAACAGAGTTATTCGTTCGTGGCCATCGTTTAATCGTAGAATGAATTTCCATCAAGGTGAATTATTGAAGTTTGGTCTTAACGCTATTATATGGCCCGATGAAAGAGATTGGAGATTCACTCCAGTATCAGTTAGAGATTTTGTAGTACCAGATGAAACAGAGAACGATATAGAGCGTATTGATTTAATCTGTATCGAGAAATCATATTCCGCTAGATATTTGTGGGATGTGTATGAGAAAGCACGTCATAATCCAGGTGGAGTGTGGAACGCTGATGTACTTGGTGATTTACTTGTAAGACTTGCACACGTTAGTGACCAGAGCCCTTACATGACAGATAGAGTTGACCCACTTCTTTTACAGAATAGGCTTCGTCAAGGTGATTTATATTATGATGCAATTTACAACGATGATATTCGTTTAATATCTATCTTTGTTAAAGAGTACGATGATGAGAAGTTCTCGCATATAATGATTCATCCAGAGCTTATGTTAGAAGACTTCTTGTATTTCAACTATAAGCAATATAAAAATATTTCAGAAGCGTTCACCTACTTTACATTTAGTCCTGGAGAGGAAAAGCTCCATAGTAATAAGGGTCTTGGTCATTCTATCTTTGCTGCTGTGGAAGCCATCACTCAACTAGATTGCTCTCTTCTAGATCAGGCTAAGCGTGGGGGTTCGCTTCTTTTACGTTCTAATCCTGGTCGTGGTGCTGATGATAGACAAGTAAAGTTTGCACCAGGAGGAATTGTAGATTTAGGTGAGTGCGAAGTTGCACAGAATACTCTCGGTGCTAATGTTCAAGCGATTGCAGAAACATCACAATATTTCAGACGTAAGATTTTAGAGAACAATAATATATCTGGTTTTGATGCTTCCTCTGCTGATAGAGATGCACAACAAGCAACTGTTGTACAGATGCAAGTATCAAGAGAAGCACGCATTCAACGTAATGTAATCAGTCATTACTACGATGGTTTAGACAGATTCTTTAGAGAAATTGTAAGGAAGATGCTTCACTCTAAACCTTCGTATCCTGGATATGAATACGTTAAGAGTTGGAAGAATGCTTGTATTAAACGTGGTGTTCCAGAAGAAGTGTTTGAGATTGGAGACGATTTAACTCCTGATGGTTTACCTGTACACTTAAATGTTAGTGCTACAAGGAGTGCAGGTAGCGGTTCTCAAGCTGCTGATATTATGGAGATGCAGCTTATTATGAATCTTCTTCCACAGCTAGGTCAAAGAGGACGTATTGCAGCTATGCAAGATTATATTGCTGCTGCAAGAGGATGGAGATACAAAGACCGTTATATGCCTGTTGAAGATAGAGATGACCAACCTACAGGACACGATACTATTGCATCTCTTGAAAACAATCAGCTATCTGATGGTAAACAAGTCACTGTATCACCTGACAATAACCATCTCATTCACGCACAAAATCACATCCGTATGATGCAAGAGTGGATGCAAATGTATCAACAAGACAGTGAAGCTATGTGGGAAGGAACTACACTGCTTCAAAAGATTCATGAAGTGTACTCTGTTGCAGGTCCTCACTTTGTTAAACACTTGCTTATTCTTTCTCAAGATCCTATCAATAAAGCTGCATATAAACAGCTTAATGCACAGTGGGCAGCCGTTGCTAACTTCGGTGATATGATTGCTCATAATGCTATGGCACAGAGAGAAGCTGATATGCAACGTGCACAAGAAGCACAGATGCTTGAACAGCAGCAACGTGAAATGAATACACCTGAACAGATTAAAGCTAGAGGCTTAGTACAGGTACAAGATATGAAGATGAGAGCAGATATTGAGCGTGATAAGCAGAGAGATGCTATGCGTTTTGCATTAGATATGGAACGACAACGCCAAGAAAGCATTGTCGCTCGTAGAAAATCTGCTAATGAAATTGCACTCAAATCACAAGAAGCATTAGGTAAATTGCTTTTAGAAAAACAAAAAGCACAAAAGGAGGAAGAGAATGACAGAGAGAGCGAAAGAAAGGATACGAGCAATTCGGGAAAATCAGGAAGCAAGAAGTAAGTACCGAGATGCTTTAAGTGCATTACGAGAGCTTTATATCTTTGATATATTGCGAGAGCGTATCTTAGATGAAAGTTTTCACGGTGTACCAGAACCACATGTAAGTACAGTATTGTTTAATAGATTGATGGGATACATACGTTGTATAGATGATTTACAATCTTTACTTGATACCCCACAACAAGCAGCATCTTTACCATTAGATTTCGGAGCTAGAGAAAGTTTGAAAGAGCAAGGATTTACTGATGCTGAAATTGTTAAAATGTTAGGAGAAGAATAATGGCAGAAGAAGAGAGAGCAGGTGTAGATATTCGTGAAGTACAGGAGAGAGTTGCAACACAAGAGCAGAAAACTCCTCCACCATTAACACAAGGCGACCAAGACTTTATGGCATTGGTGCGACAGAGGAATCAAGCTCGTTACCAGTCACCAGAAGTACAACAGCCACCACAAGTAGAAGATAACGACGTGATGAATTTAGCACGTCCATCTTTACTTGATAACAAGTATGATGTTCCAACTACCCCACCTGTAGAAATAGAAGAGCCTACAGAGCTTCCACAAGAAGAGCTTGTAGAGATGCCTGAAGAGGTGGAAGAGCAGACTGTTGACCCTATCGTTGAGAAGCGTAAGAGCAAAGAAACAAATATGAAAGCTATGCGTACTGCTCTTAAAGCATCAAAGGATAGAGTGGCAGAGCTTGAAGCTCAAATGGAAGCTAAAGACAGAGAGCTTGAGAAGTTAGCAGAGATTGATGACTTGAAGAATCAACTTAAAGAGAAAGACGAGCGACTTCAAAAGCTAAAGTCTTATGAAGATGTAGTATCTCTTTATGGAACAGAAGGCTTCAAAGAGAAGTTCTATGATTCTGTTGATAATATTAGAAATCAAGCTATCTCTCTTGCGGCAGATTATGGAGTTCCTGCTGAGGTGTTTGACAACGCTTGTAAGATTACGAATCAGCAGCAGCTTAACTCATATCTTTCACAGTGGTTCGATACCTTTGCTGTGCAGGATATTAGGGGCTACATCAAAGAGGTTCAACAGATTGTAGCTGATAGACAGCGTGCAGAAGCAGAGCCAGCAAAGGCAAGGGAGCTTCTTCTTTCAAATGTAGCAAAGAGAAGGGAAGCGGAAAGGGTTCAGTCAAGGGAGAATCTCAAGGCTGCTGGCACATCTGCTTGGGCAGATATGGTAGCTACCTACGGCAATCAAGAGTCTGGTGTAGCTCTCCTTCAAGAGAAGAGTGGCAACAAGACACACAATGCTGTTCGTGAGGGTATCCTTCAAGGAGCTTCTAAAGAGTTCGGGAAGATGCTTGCCGTGCTTGCTGAAAATGGTTTGAAGGAGCTTCCACACGATGCAGCTAGAGCTTTAGCGGCTAGGTATCAGCTCGGAGAGTCTGCTGCCTATGCGATGGTTCAAGCGGAGAATCTGAAGAAGGAAGTGGCTTCTCTAAAGGAAGAACTCAAGAAGTTTACTGACTACCAGCGTCCGCTGTCTAATGGTAGAGCAAACAATGTATCTGGTGGAGAGTCTGCAAGTTCTGACTTGAAAGGAAGGGACTTGGCAAGTTATATTTATCAGCGTGCTGCTGCTAAAGTGAATGCACCCGCTCGGTAGTGGCACTTCGGTAAAACTTCCATCGACCCACTTGTAATTCTGCAAGTGGGTTTTTTGTGTTGCAAAATTTACCCCAATACGTGTATAGTGGACTTGCGTATTGGGGTTGAACGTTAATATCCCGACAGATCTATTCGTCTTAGCGTAACTAAGAGACTGCCCTAAATAAGTAACCGTATAATTTTTGTATCACACTGCGGTGTGATTTGTCTATTATTAAATGGAGGTACAAAGCCATGGCATGTGGTGGAGATTGTGCCTGCAACCCTCAAGCGGTGGACTTAGCTTTTAGGGAAGCAGAGCCTTTTATTGAACGTGAAATTCGTGACCGTACCTATCAGATGGCTCGTTACTTGGTGGATTATGCACCAGTTAAGCTCTTTCCTGATGGAATCGGATATACAATGACCAAAGTTCGTTTTTATGGCGACATCGGTCCTCAATTTGACAATATGGATGGGTGGCGTAGGGAACAACGTTCTCGCCCAACAGCAGATGCACATCAGCCAGCACACGATGCTTGCGGTTACATCTGGGAAGAAGTAGGACACGGATTCGAGGAACTTCAATGGTACTTGATGAAACGTGACCTTAAAACCATAGATATCTGTATTGAAGACATCCGCACCTTCTGGGAATACGAGCAGATGCAGGATTTAATCTTCAAAAACCTTGCAGATATTACGGTTAATATGCGTGAGCAGGTAAACCGTAACGCAATTATTTCCTTTTCAGTTAAATATGTTTTGACTTCAAACGGTCTTGAGTTTAATACCAAGAATCCTCGTGAGCTTCCGAACTTAGGTACGGCAGGTTCTAACAGGGTTACGGTTGGTAGACTTAACTTCCGTGTTTTGAAACGTCTGTATAATGCTCTTGTTCGTGAAGCTGCTCCGTATGCACTTGATACCATCAACGGTCGTCCAGTCTTCGGTCTTATGGCTTCTGATGAGGTCATTGATGATATGTTCACCGAGGACCCACAAATCAGAACAGACTTGCACTATACTGATAAGTCAGATGCACTTCTTACTCGTTATAACTTTATGGAAACAATTCGTGGGTTGTTTATTACAATCCCTGACTTGTATGCTCCACGTTATAAGGTTGATACAGCAGGTAATCTTACCCGTATCTTCCCATACGAGAGAGATGTTCTTATCCAGTCTGGAACACGTCCAGCTCCAAATCCAGAGTATGACAATGCTCCTTACGAGCTTGTTACAATTCTTACAAAGGATTTGTTCTGCCTTCGTACCAGAAGAGCTATCAGTTCGGTAGGTGGAGAAACCAATTTCGAAGCCGAAACTGGTATGTTCGAATGGAAGTGGCATAACCCAGAGAGATGGTGTGATCCTAATCGTCGTGTCGGTTTCTACTATGCTAACGGCCGTATCGGTATCGAGCCTGGTGACTTTACCGACATTCCTGCTATTCTTGTTGCTAGAAGACCTCAAGCACTCGATGCTTCCTTCTGGCCTAACCCAGAGTGTCCGCCTGTGCCAAGTGAATGTGATAATAAGCTACCTGCTCAAGGTTGCCCATGTGTTAAGATTGTTGGTTGCTGTGAAGACTTCACAGATCCGAACGTATTACAGTTCAGACTTACATCTCCACTTGATACAACGACTTACGCAGAAGGTGAATCAATCATAATCAGTATGGCTGATGGTGGTATCGCAATGGGTACGGTTGATGCAATCGCTGAAGGTGTGGCTGCTGTCGCAGTTGACTTCGGTGAGCCTGTAACCTGCAAACCAAATTGGTACTTGGAGGTTGTTTGTGACACACCTAAGTTCAAGTGTTCTTCAGATGTTGTAGAAGACAAATGCAGCGATGATGGTAGAGTGCTTCGTCTTGTCAACTTACTACCTGGTGCGGTTGTAGCCGATGCTAAGATTCAGGCACTTCTCAGCACGAATGAGTGGGTTGAAGCAACAGTTACAGCGGTTGATTATGCTACCCTCACATACACTGTCACGGTCACTGGTTTGACTGATGAGTGTATCGTTAAGGTTTGCACACCTACTGCGGTAGACGGCACATGTCCAGATTGTGTGAACGCTGGCGTTCCATGTAGTGCAGAGTAATCTTTAGTACAGAGTGTTCCACGTGGAACACTCTGTCTTTTCTTATGGTGGGGATATGTACAAAACCCTTTCTGTTACAGTTTCAACTAAGTTAAATTGCTGTGTAGGAGATACTGTTTCTATGAATGTGAGAGCTGTAGAGAAGCTCACATCGTATGGAACAGCAGCAGAAGCGTCTGGGGTTCCTGCTATTATTCTAGGAGCTGGGATAGATTCTAAAGGTAATTTTACATACGTCCTACAGTATGACACTTGCGTACTTAGGGATTTATGTAATTACTTAATTCCAGATGATATATGCTCACTTTGTTGTGTGAATGAATGTGGTTGTGCTCCTTCTCCGTGTTGTAAGCAGCCTCCTAAACCTAAGTGTGAATATATAAAGGCGTGTTAATATGGCAGCGATTACTTTTTCAATGTGTCCTAGACTAGAGTGTGGTGCAGGAGAGAAGGTTTTCTTTTACCTTAAAGACCCGACTATGCTCAAATCAAATGAGGGACTAGCAGACCCGATTTATTATTTACTTGAAGCTACTATCACAAATGAGGTAGTACAAAATTGTAATATGAGTTATTATACTTTCGAGTATGATGAAACTCTTTTAGCTGACGGTGTAGAACTTACAAAAGATGCTATTGATAGAGTATGCTGCCAAAGCTGTGATACTCAATTCATTAAAGAAGTAATAGCAAGGAATAACTTACAATGATAGTTAAACTTCCATTCATCGGTCATCCTTGTTGTATTCCTCAACCTATCATCTTGAAGGTTAAGAATCCTATGTACCTTGCAGCTAACGAGGGAAAAACTTCTGACTTCAAATACTTCGTCGGGGGTACTGTTACAGATTTTGAAAAGAACTTCTTTAAGAGTGAATACATTGTAGATATTCCAGACAGTCAGTTTGTTCAGAATGTTCCACAGTTATACCTTAAAGATTTCGATAAATGGAGTATGGATTCGGTTTTGATTGATTACATCAATGAGCAGACCACAGGATCTGGTATAACATATGTAGCAACTGATACCTCACTCACTGGTAATGGTACTCCAAACAATCCGTTAGGACTGAACATTGATGTAATAGATGGGAGGCACTAATGGAAGTTGAAGAATTGGTTAAGTTAGGTTCTTTAGTAGCGAGCGGACTTGTAGGTTATGGAGTTCTACAAGGGAAAGTTAAGAGTTTAGCAGAAAGGCTTACTCGTGTAGAACATCAAATAGATACTGCTGAGAGTAGGATTCAAGACCACTCGGTGAGTATGGCAGAGATGCAGGCAGACATGAAACACGTTGTTTCTAGTCTTGCTATTATTGAACAGAAATTAGATATGATTATTAGGGAGAAGTCAGCATGAGTTGCAATTTTTGTGAAATAGCTAATGGGTATGTAGATGCAGAGAGTTTCAGAACTCTTATGCTAAAGATGATGAAATCTTTGGTTGATGCAGAAACAAGTGAAAGCTCTAGTAGCCAGACACTTCCTCTTGCTGATACCCAACTAGATGATTCTGTAGTGTACTTTCTTAGAACGTATGTGAGGGACTATCAAGGAAATTTGATAAACACTATTGATACAACTCTTGATGGTAGCACTCCATATACTCCTACAGGTACAGTTAGTATCGCAGCTCTTAATGCTATTTTGATGGAGGAATAGAATGAGCAAACCAATAGGAGACTTAACATTAAAAGCTGCTCCAGTAGGAACTGATGCAGTTGCTATCGCAGATAGTGAGGACTCTGATAAGACTAAGAAGGTGCTGCTTTCAGCACTCCCACAGCTAACGGCGACAACACCACTTGATATAACAAGTGGTGTCATTTCTATTCCGCAATCCGCAACAGATAGTGACGGCTACCTTTCCAGCACCGACTGGAACAAATTTAGCCAAAAGGCTGTCTACCAATCTTTGAGTGAAGATACAACTCATACAACAGCAAGCCTTACAGTAGACAGCACGAACTTTTACAATAAACTTTACCGCTACACGCAGCCTCTAACTGAGTTGACGCTATCAGGCGCACCGATAGAAACATCAGCATCAACATATAGGTATGAAACGGAGATCCAATTCACAACTGGTGCAACCTTTACCTTTACTGCTTCTGGTATGACTGGAAAATGGCTAGGGGTATCAGCTCCAACATTTGATGCTAATACATCTTACGTTATTGCTATCAAGAATGGATATGGTGTTTGTTCAAAGGTGGGGGCATGAGTCAACTCAAGAACATCATGTCAATTCAGCAGGCTACTCCGCAGCCTGAGAAGATTTACTTTGATTATGCTTGCGCAAATCTAGGGGTATATCTAACCTCTTCCATTACAAAAATTGAAGCCAAATATAAATCAAAGGGTCTTAACAATCTCTCATGGTTGTGTGGTACTCGTGTCTCTAATACGTCAGAAGATTGCTTTACAGTGCAGTTAATTGTCAGTTCTAACGCTATCGCGACTAGAATTAAAGGTGCTGGATATTCTTATTCAATCGGAGACTATTCGACATTAGTTGATTACGAATACGACGGTGTCGATGTTAAATTTAATGGCGTTGTTATGGGTTCGCCAAATGTGGGGATTCCTAACTGTGTAAATTCTTTGTACATCGGAGCTATCAATAACAATGGATCAATAACAACAAATACGACCGCATTTAGCGGGGACATGTATTATTTGAGGGCATCGGATGCTAATGGTTATGTTTTTAATTTTGTGCCGTGGAAACAGGGCGGAAATCTATATTTGAAAGACACTGAGTCAGGAAACTTAATTAGTCCTTATTACGGGAATTTTTTGGAGAACGACCCAAATGCCTAGGATAGATGAAGACAAGTTGCGGCAGCATAGATTATCGTGGCAGGAGGTGCAGAACCTAATTTTTGAGAATTTATTTTTTTCTTATCCAGAGGATAAAGAGAAACTAAAAAAAGAAATTGATTTTTTAATTGAGGAGGCAAAGAAAAATGTTTGTGAAACTTATAAACGAGAAGACGATAGAAAAAGCTCCTAGATGTATCCATGTAGGAGCAACTACTTTCGTTATGCCTAATGCTGAGCAGTATGCTGCTGGTGGATACTATGAGCTTGTAGAAGCTGAGCAGCCAGAGCCAAGAAAGTGGTATGATACTGTTGCAAAATATACAATAGTTGATGCAGGTAAGGGAGCTTATACTATTAAACGTACTGAACAGAAACTTAAAGAAGGAACAGAAGACGAGTACGAAGAAGTTACTACTGAAGATTCATATGAAGTTGATATGAAGAAAGTTAAGCAGTCTTATGAGTATGAGAAAGTAGAGCGTCCAGATTATAGTGAGTTGATTGTAGGATATATTAGAGAGCGGTATTCCATCAATGATGAACTAGCACTCCAAAGACAGTGGGACAACTCGGCTGAAAAGAAAGCGGAGTTTAACGAATATAATATTTTCTGTGATGATTGCAAAGTAAAAGCAAAAGCTGATTTGGCTGAGTATGATGAGGCGTAATGATACTTAAAGCTAACAACAAGCTATATAACTGTGATGGTTGGCGGCGTATTAACCACGAAGATGAATGGTTAGAGATACTATTCTTTCAGTCATATGAACTTGATGGTGAGCAAGAGCCATGGAAGCATGTTATAGAAATGGTCGATGATGATTATTATCATATGCTTTCTTATAATCATAAAGACTTTGACCATAAAGATATCAGATACATAAAATGGCGTGCTTGCGATAAAGTGTATGCGTTGATTATACAAAAGTTTGCAGAGGGATTTGATTATCTTGATTTAGATCAGGTGATTGACCAAGAGCAACTTTGTAAAGATGCGGTAGCAGATTACTTAAAGGAGTTTGAAGATGACAACGTTAAAAGCGAAAGTAATTCTTAATATAAAGACTGCTGCCGAGTGGGCTAATAGTATGGAAATTCTCCTTGAAGGAGAGCTTGGTATTGAGAGTGATACTCGTCTAATCAAGGTAGGTAATGGTGTAGATACTTTCATAAGTCTTCCATATACGGCTGTGTCTGATATATCGGGAATAGACGGTATAACTGTTACTAATCCTGCTGATGGGCAAGTTCTTACATACAGTAATGGTGAGTGGGTTAATATCACTCCTTCAGCTCTTCCTGCTGATACGGATCTTTCGCATTATGACAATTCTACTTCTGGATTTATTACAGCTAGTGATATTCCTGCTCTTCCTGCGGATACTGATTTGTCACAGTATGATAATATTACTTCTGACTTTGCTACTGTATCTCAAATTCCAACGGATGTATCACAATTAAATAATGATGCTGGTTATATTACCTCTGCCTCTATCCCATCTGTAGGAGATGGTACGATTACTATTCAGAAAAATTCTGTCAACATTGATAGTTTTACAACTAATCAAAGCGGCAACACCACAATCAATATTACAGTTCCTACTCTTTTATCAGAGCTTAGTAATGATGTAGGTTATATAACATCTGCTACATTACCAACTGTAAATGATGCTACTTTAACTATTCAAAGAAACGGCACTACTGTAGGAACCTTTACTGCTAATGCAGCTACTAATTCTACTATAAATATTTCTGTTCCAACATCTTTTTCTGACATAACTTCCGCAGGTGATTTATTGCCATCAATAGATGCTACTTACAATTTAGGCAGCCCTAGTTATAGGTGGTCAACAGGGTATATAGATACGATAGAATCTACAAGTATAAATACTGCTAATGTTAAGATAACAGGATCTTTAACTGTAGGTATCCCTTCGGATGTATCTGCTTATAAAAGAATAACTATTAAAGGATATGATGGTAATACAGAAGGTACTTTGACCGATTGGGCGTGGCTTGGATGGGTTAATACTGGTGTTTTTGGATTTAGGCCAACCACTTCTGGTACAGGAACAATAGGAACTACAAATTGTTTTTGGAGTAAAGGGTACTTTAATAATCTCTGTGCTACTGATATTTATTCTAAATATAATCCATTCACACACCTTAGTTCTGCTGGATTATATTACAATACACACGTTATAGAAGAAACCCCTGCGGTACAATGGGGAACTATGGGGCAGAAATCTGCCAGTGAGATAGGTATATTTCCTGAAATAGATGATACCTATTTAGGTAGCTCTACTTCATATTGGGGTTACGCATATGTAAATAATATATACACTACTTCCCTTTTACCAATAACTGGTAGTGATATTAGTAGTTATGGCAATATAATTCCTAATGCCGCTTCAACATATACATTAGGAGATTCTACACATAGTTTCAAACAAATAAACATAGATCCTAATGATACTACAAAGTCATTTTTACAGGTTGGTGGATCAGGCCAATTACAATTGTTTCTTAATTATGAAAATGGTCGTACTCCTAATTATGCTTTTTACCCAGCTAATAATAATGTGGTTTGTTTAGGTACAAGTTCTATTAGATGGAAGACTTTGTATACTAATAATACCGTGGATGTTAGTGATAGGAGAGCTAAAAATAATATTGAAGATTTAATAGATGGCTTAGAAAAGTTAAATACAATTTCAGTCAAATCATTTGTACTAAATGGGCATGATGAGGGCATAATTTATGGCTTTGTAGCTCAAGATGAATTAAAGAGAAACCCAGAGTTAGTGGTAGTACCAGATGATTATTCTGAAGAGGATGGTGGGGGAGAGTTAATGTATATGCCTAACAATGTTCTTTTCTTGGCTGTAAAAGCTATCCAAGAATTATCTAGCAAAGTTGATGAGTTAAATGCTAAGATAAAGGTATTAGAGGCTAAGTTATAAGGGAGGGAGTTATGTTTTGGTTACAAACATTAAAGGAGAAACTTATGACGAAGTATATTAAATCCATCGTTCAGCACGCTTTGACTGCTCTTGGAGCAATCTTAGTTGCTAAAGGTATACTTGATCCAGACCAGGTGCAGCAGTTTGTAGATACAAACGTAGCTGTAGTTGTAGGTGCTATTGCCTATGGTTTAGGTCAGATATGGGATATTAAAACTAAAAATTAGAGGGTTTTAAGATGGGATGTAACTGTGGAAATAAAGGCACAAAATCTACTGTGCCAGTCGAAACTGTGTCTGTTGCTCAACCTGTCGTGCAGGTAGCTCAAGGCAAGCCAGCTTGCAATCGCTGCGGTTGTAATCCCTGTGCCTGTAAAGAAGACCATACAGTAAAACTTATTGAGAGTTCATACACTACAACGGTTTGCACCTGTGGTTCATGGGTAATGCCTGCCGTTGGAGAGTCAGTTCAGTTACATCTCAATCAAGTTACAGACTTGCTTCCTGGAGCAATTCTGTATAATTCCAGTGTCGGCCACCTTCATGTGCAATCGTATGACAGAACTACGGGGTACGTTTTAGCTGTTAATCGAGGGGGAGATGACAATGCAGAGGGTGGCACGACCTTTCCAGAAGGAATGTGCTTTCACGTTGGCATCCCTGTAGAGTGTGATTGTGCAGCAGATTGGACTGGGCCTTGTCTTGCAGCAGACTTTACATCTCCTGCTATTGGAGACACTGCTCAAGCAGCAGTTACAACAGTTAGTGGTCTTTTCGTCTTTGATACCATCGACATCGGTGGCTATATGTATAAGATTGTAGAGATTACTGATGCTAACTCTATTACTGTAAAGAATGAGGGTTATGGTGCTCCTGTTGGAACAGTAATCAAAGCAGACCCTAAATGTAGTGGTAGACCTTGTCAAGTAAAAATTACAGTTATTAACAACGACAATCCTTGTATGCAAGAGCCTGTGAATGAAGGTTTGGTACTTGTCTGTGATGAAGGTACTCCTAAGCCTATCGTTGGTGAAGCAACAGGACAGGTACTTGGTTGGGATAACGAGGATGGTGTTTGGAAGTTAGTAAATGCAGGTATTACCGATAAGTGTACCTTTACTACTAAATGCTCTGTAACTCTTGACCCACAAGTTACAACTTATCTTATTTATCTAAGCAATCCTGGAATCTTTGAGGTTGGAGATACCTTTACTCTTGATACTGTATATACAGTAGCAGAGGTTCATACAGGAGATGATGAGGATTCTAACTATATTAGAGCTAATCGTTCTGCTCCTACCGAGATTGGTAGCATACCAAAAGGAACTACTGTCTGTAATGATGATGGTACTGGTTGTGATTTAGAAAATTGGTGTGACCAGATTAAGACTAATAGAGATAATATCAATATTATAATGGGTCCTACTTGGAGGCCTACTGCTCTTAATCCATTGTCTATTGCTGGGGCAGTTTCTCATACTATAATTGCTGAAGATGGTACTTCAAAAGATTTAGTAGAAGGAGATAACACATATACTCCATCTGGAATACCTAGCTTAACTTTGACAGTTCCAGCTAATTTACCTAGTTCATATAAGTTCGGTATTGTAGGTACTGCTTATGTTCATTATTGGGGAAGGGCTTTTTCTGACTCTCATTATGATAATTTTAATGACGCTTTAGGAGCAGGACATGGGGGTATTCTTCATTTGATTATCTCTAATCATATGAAATTAAGTTTAAGTGGTAGTGTTACTATAAATGGTAATAATACTTCTTTAGGTAGTTTAGACACTCATCAGGCATATGAATTTACTCCTAGAAAACCTACTCCTGGATATGATCCAAGTAATCCTTCTACTGGTACAAAAAGTTGGGGGCAGGTATCCCAGAGCTTAACTATACCATTTGCTTTGAATAATTTATCTGCACCAGGAGGTAGTAATATCACTATAAAGTTTGATACTACTGTTAGTTGTGTAAATGCTGCAACCGCTGGACACGCTACAGAAGATTATCATGTTATAGTTAATGAAGATATTCATACTATAGTTAGAAATTATAGTATTATTTATAACGCTATGTTGGTGATTCAATGAGAAAATGTGAATGTAAACCACAATGCCATGAGCAATACGATGATCCTTGTTGGGAGCATAAGTGTGCTTGTAAAGAAGACCATACAGAGGTTAAGCAAACATATGCTTATACCACTACGGTTACTTGTCTTACTCCGTTTAATATGCCAGCGGTAGATGAAGATTTGGCGTTACAATTTGACAAGCTAGAATCTATTCTACCAGGTGCGGTTTTATGGAATAAGAATGTAGGTTATTTACATGTCAAATCTTTTGAAGAGGAAACCTCTACTGTCTTAGTAGAGAACAAAGATGAGAACGGTAACAAAGCTATAGGAGCTGCGGTTTTAGCTAATGAAAAATTCCATGTAGGAATCCCTACTATTTCAGAAGGGGGGAACAATGACTACTCAAACACTCCCATGCTTGGAGCTGATTTTATTAGCCCTCATAGCACTACTACTGTATCAGTTACATCTATAAACGGTCTTAGAGAATCGGAAGAAGTTTCTATTCAAGGCTATGTTTATAATCTAAAAACCATTATTGATAGAAATACTATTGTATTAGAATACATTGACGGCAAGAGTGCTGTGCCTGGACAAGTTATAGAGTTTGACCCAAACAAATGCGGCGAGCCTTCTGTAGCTGTAGTTCCTTTTGCAGCTAATCCTTGTGAAGCTGGGTCTATTACAGAAGGTAAGATTATAGCTTGCTCTGATAATTTACTTGCTCCTATTGAAGGTACTTCTGATGGTCAGCTTCTTGTATGGGACGACCAACAAGAGAAGTGGGTTCTTAAAAATAACAACTTCCAAGAGATGTGTGCATCTCTAACAAAATGTCTTATTGTAGATACTACTGAGGTTTCTGATGATGACAATGAGGAAGAGGACATTACATATTTAACGTATGTAACAAAGACAAGTATTTTCTCTGTCGGCAATAAACTTAATATTGGTGGAACTACATTCATTATTAGAGAGATTCTCGATGATGAAAAGATGCGTATTACTCCAGAGGAAACTCCTTCTGCTCCGCTTTCTTTCAGCAGAGGAACTTCTGTCTGTATTGAAGAGTGCTGCACTTGGGTTCCTACAAAGTTAGACAATACAGTAGATAGTTCTACTTGGAGGCCTAAATCTTTACAGACTATTGGTGCTGCTTATATTTATGAATCTCATAAAGATGGAGATGAATTACAGAATATTCAGTTACAGTTAGGTTCTGGAAACACTCAAAAAATAACTGTTCAGCAAGATGGGGCTACAATATTTAATGAAGACCCTAGTTCTAAAATGATTGTATCTTGTAGATGTTATGGATTATTCAAAGCATTAAGTTCTCTTGTTAGTAGCACTTCTGATCCAGATGGAAACTTAAAGAAATTAAATTTTGTATCAAGATTGTTGATTTATAGAATTTTAGCAGATGGTACTCAAGAGTTAGCTAATGATGAAACTAATGCGGTTAGACATTCATTTTACTTACAAACTACTGGTAATTCTGATACTAAACAAGAAAAGAATCCGCACCATGTATGGTATAGTGATGAGGTTTTATATGAGCTTCCAGAGTATGATCCAGAGCGTCCAGATGATAGTAAAGTAACTTTCTCAGTCAAATGGGAAATTGAAATTTTAGATTCTTCTAGTGCAGATGCTGTGGTAACTTTTGCTCAACAGAATAGTAATGGATATATGTCAGTTAAAATTATAACAGAGGGGATTAGGGAATGACGAGTTATTGCAATCAAACTGTTTCAGTAGTTAAGAATAATGATTGTTGTTCTCCTACTAAACATACCGAGAAATACTCGGTTACTCTTACAGTTAGTGATACCTGGATAATGCCTGCGGTTACAGAAACTACGGTATTATCTATACCAAACTGCAATAATATTCTTCCTGGCTCTTGGCTTTGGAATCCAAATGTAGGATACTTAGAAGTAGTTAAGTATAACGTTGCAACAGGAGATACGGTTGTTAGAAACATTGGTTTTGATGGTAATGCTCGTGTGGGCACTGTTTTCCCATCGTGCATGGATTTTACCGTTACTGGCCCTATCTATTTGGATAGTATCGACGATAATGTCACATGTCTTGCCGCCGATTTTGTATCACCTGAAGTAGGTTCCTGTGCTTTAATGAAGGTTAAATCTACGGCTAATCTTAAAAAAGATTATATTATAGCCATAGAGATATATCAGTATAAAGTTGATGAAGTTATTGATAACTTTACTGTTCGTGTTTGTAACTATGGTTTAGGAAAGGTTGGCATCATAGAAGCTAACTGTGATGGTAAGTGTGTTCCTGTTCGTGCTATCAATGCTAATTCTCCGTGCCTTCAAGATGAGGTTCACGCAGCTAATGCCATAGCTGTTTGTGTTGGTGGAGAGAGCAAGATACTTGTAGGAACAGAAGAAGGACAGATTGCTACTTGGTCTAATGGTTCTGGTGAGTGGCAACTAATCAATTCAAATATAGAAGTTGATTGTACTGTTACTACAAACTTTGTAAACATTATATCTGGAAACGTTGGTCCATATCTTCTTAATGTAGTTTCTACAGCTCCTTTCAAAGTAGGAGATAGAATTACTTTTAATAATGACCATGATGCTTATACAGTTTCAGAGATTGTATCTGATACACAGATTAGACTTCTAAAAAAAGAAGCTTCATTAGCTGATGAGGTTATTGATGCAGGTGCAAGACTTTGTATTGTAGATTGCTGCGACTGGCTTCCTGCTGTTGTCGAAAATTTAGAAGCTAGAGTTGAAGATGTAGAAGATGTTAACGAGTTACAGAAACAGCAGATAATTACTATAAACGAAGCTATTACAGATTTGCAAGAAAACAAGATGGACAAAACCTCTTTAGGTACTCTATCTGCTACTCCTAGTAATGTTCTTGCTGTTACCGATGGAACGTATTGCTTAGTAGGTCATGATGTATCATTAACATTAGATACAGACCTCAATGCTTATGATAATACTACAAAGAATTTTGTAATTGATGGAGCGAATATTGGCACTGGAATTGCTGTTTATGATAGCCATACTGATGACAATATTACAGGAGATAGAACACTTAATTTTAGAGCTATCAAATCAGCAAACACTTCTAAACTAACAGTTACACAATCTGGTGGGGATATAGTTATAGATAATATTTATACTCCTACAATACCTTCTGTTAATGCTGTAGCTATCAATGAAGTTGTTACTATTAGTAATAGTGATATAAACTTAGGAGCTAATCATAAATCACAGAATTTAACAGGTAGTGTTATTATTACAACTTCACACACTGGTTCAGTGATGATTTTAGGAACTGCTGTAATTACTATTCAGGGCATAGCATATAATGACACACATTATGCTCATCCTTATTCTGGAAGTACAAAACCAAGTAGTGACTTTTCAGACTATAGTTTTGTAGCTAATGCTAAGAATTGTCGCATACTTTCTACCGCTGGTGTAACTATAGTTAATCCAGTAGTTACAGGAGTTACTTATGATGAAGGATATTTTCATATTCCTACTCCTAATAATCCTATATCAGCTCCTAACCCGACTAAACAATCTGGAGGAAGAATTACACAAACATTAACTCTTCCTTTTGCTGCAACGTTAGCATCGTTGTCTGCTAATACTACGATTGACCTTCCTATCACTGTGGAATGTCCTAACGCTACTGCCTCTAGTGTTCCTGCGGTTGATGAGGCTATTTGGGCACAGATACAATCTGTAACAGCAAATGTTTCGGCTATAGTTTATAAACTTTAATGGAGGATAAAATGGCTAAAGGTAAAAAGAAAGGTGGTTGTCGGTAATGGCTGATGCTTCTGATGTACTTTCAAAATTATCTTCTGCTTTGACACCTTCAAAGGTGACATCGGGAGGGTCTGCTTCATTTTATAAAGGACAGAACTCTTCTCTATTACCATCGCAGATTGATGATGCACAGTACCAGAAGGGAATCAACGTTACTACTAAAAAGGGGTATTTGTCCCCTCGTCCAGGCTATATTCAGCAGAAGTTTATTGTCATAAACGATGCTCCATATACTGACGAACATGGGACAAATACCACACTTCAAAAGGTGTTTGATAGAGGTAAGTTTCAGGGGGCTTGTAAATACGCTACACCTATGGGGGAGCGTATTGTAGCAGTTTATTCTGGACTTATTTTTATTCTATATCCTAAAAAGAAAACTGCACAGTATATTGAAGTCGAGAAGGAAGAATCATATATCACTGACTTGGAGCAGAGGTTTGAGCCAGACACTCAAAGACTCAATCAATATACTAGACGGCACAACTTTTCGCAGGCTGGTGATAAGCTAGTCATATTTGATTACCCAGATAGACCGATTATTTTAGATGGATACCGAGCTTATAGAAGTCCAATTGGAAAGACGGACGTTATGGGAAGACCTGTATACTATGTTCCTGCAACCAGTATGGGTTGTTATAATCACAACAGGTTGTTTGTGTGTACTCCTGCTAATGAGTTTACTGCTGGTGACCCTGTTGGTTCTCTCGTTGCCCCTAACGCTCCTGTTACGTTTGATGAGCTGTATCAGCAGGCTGGTGAGTATCGTGGCCAGGTATTTTCCTTAGGTTCTACAAACAAGAATAATCCTATAACCGCTATGGGATTCTTACAGGTGACAGATACCAGCACAGGCATCGGCCCAATGTATGTAGCTACAAAAGATTCTTTGTATGCTTATCGTACAGACCTCCCACGTTCTGCTTGGTCTTCTGGCGATACTGCTTTTGGTGTTATGGTTCTTTATAATGCTGGAATTGTTGGGCCTAAAGCTGTAGATAATCTTAACTCTGATTTATTCTTTATGTCCGCTGATGGGCATATCCGCTCATACACTGTATCAAAAGAATATACAGCCACTTGGAACAACACTCCGATTGATATGGAAGTTTGGGACTGGGTTAATACCAAGTCTGACCTTCGTGACCTCACAGTTATTAAATATTTCGGTAATAAGCTCCTCTGTACCGTTCAACCATATAGAACAAAAGCTCTTTCTCTTGAAGGAAAACCTATTGAAGATTTTGCTTTCAAAGGAATGGTAGTGTTAGAGCTTGATGGTATGAGTGGTTTGGATAAAGCTCTATCTCCAGCTTGGGCAGGCATCTGGACGGGCATAGCGGTTCAAGATATGGTGGATTGTGATGATGAACTGTACCTCTTTGCTAAAGACCCAGTATCCACAAATGACATATACAGGATGGATTTAGAAGCTACACAAGACTTCTACGAGGGTAAGAGTAAACCTATCGGATGTAGGGTTTACACAAAACAGTATGGACCAGACTCTATCTGGACAGATAAGAAGGAACGCTCCGTTATTGTAGGGTTACAGAACTTATCGGGCGATGTACATTTAGAGCTTTCAAGAAGTAATGATTATACTCAATATGCACTGTGGAAGACTTGGGACTACAACTCACCTGTCTGTACTAGACACGACCCCGTGTCCCTTTCTCCACACTTCTTTAGGGAGCTAAACTTTGGCAGCCCAGATGAAACTGAATGTAATCCAGTTACAGGGGAGTATGGAGATGTTTATAGAGGGGTACAGTTTAAGATTGACATATCAGCTCCAGATTGGAGAATGGATTATATCCTTTTAATCTCTGATATACAGAGTTCTGATTATAGTGATACAGTCTGTGACTTAGAGTCGGATGTAGAATATCCGCTTAAATGTACACTATCAGATTTAGACTTTTATCACACAGCAGATTTTGTGGAGGAATCATGGCGAAGATAGACAAAGCATTTGGTAAGCTAGTGCTGGCAGACCTGCCATCGGATGTATGCTGGACTACTCCAGAGAAGTTTATAGAGCAGCTTACTCACTACCTCTCTGTAGAGATAGACCCCACCTCCCTTGCAGACTTCATACTGATAGGGCCACAAACACCTTCTGAAGATGACAAGAATAGATTGTGGGTCAGACTGTATTCTAACGGTACGTTTGCTGGATTCTATCATTTTGAGGGTGGAAAATGGACTAGAATCTCTAACCATAGACCAGACGAGATTGTTTGGTTTCATGGAGATTCAAGGTCAATTCCAGAAGGATATAGGCTTATAGACGGTAGTTTAGGAACTATGACAAGTACGGTGAGAGAGCATATTATGAGCTTTTACCATCAAGATTTGTCTGTAGAAAATTCTACAGTCTATGACTATTTTGCGTGTATTTATATTGGCACTACTATAGCATAACGTGTTATAGTTATTGTGTAATTACCTTTAGGAGGGCACTATGGCAGACGTAAAAAATCTTGCTAAGGCAAAAGTTAGGGGTGGGAGTTTCCAGACCAAAACGGTTCCTGTAAACACTCGCTCTATTTATACACCGTTGGGGTATCAAAAGAAAGAAACCCCGAAGGTTCCAAAACTTGGTAAATAAAGGAGGGTACAATGGCAAGTGTAAGAGCTACACATTGTGAACTTTGGACTGCTGATGATAAATCGGGTTTGAAGTTTACACCTTATGCGTATGTTGTAATGCACGGACTCGTTGATGAGGAAGGCACTACACTTCGTGGCACAGAAGGTGAAGGTGACATGGCAGGCACAACTCAAAGTGGCTGGGCGTTATCTACATCTGCTCCTAAGAATTGCTGCGGAAAACTTGGGAGGCCGTAAACTATGGCTTGCTCTTCTTGTGGGGGCAGGATTCGCAGATTGGCTAAGCAGTACCCATATACGGATGCTAAGCCTGTTTCTAAAGAAACGATAGAGGAACGTAAGAAAAGACTTGCAGCACTCAAAGCGTTTTCTATTGTAGTTGAAGAACCTGACTCTGAATATACAGAACAAGTGGATGACTTATCCACAATTCATACGGTGTAGATATGAACGCATTAACATTTAAGGATGCAAAGATTGCATTGGCTAAGTACTCTGGAAAGGCAGGTAAGTGTGCCGATGATGAAACGGTATCCTTATTTGTTATAGAAGTGCTTCAGCAATTACTCTATAAAGGTGAGTATGGAAACCTTCGTACTTGGGAGTTCTTTACTCATAATGGAATGATCACTGCACCTCCAGATTTAGAATTACCAATCAAAGTTAAGATTGATAAAACTGTAGAAACGGTAATGGACAAGTGTTACAACTTTTATAGTAATACTACATTAGACCATTGTATGCCGTTCGAGCGTGGTTTGGTAGAAGACCCAAACAGATATTACACACAATTAGATTTACCAGAAGGTGGGGCACACATCATCGCTATTCCATACTGTGAAGAGGATGAGGATGCACACTTCATTATTTCGGGGCTAGATCCGTATGGGAAAGAAATTTATTATCCCCATAAAGGGGAAGTTCTTAAAGGTGAGTATCTGTCTATTAAAGAAGGTTCTCCCAAATATACTCAAGCTCGCTTTTCTAAAATTATTGGAATTGAGAAAACCAAAACGAATCATTATGTCCGACTCTACTGGTACAAACCAGAAACAGGAGAAAAAGGATTGTTAGGTGAGTATCGTCCAGGTGACAAGCATCCATCATTCAGAAGGTTCAGAGTGATAGGTGCACACTGTAAAGACTGGTTTAAGGTTACAATACTTGGACGTATCAGACTGTATGACAGTTATTCCGATAATGACATTATACCTTTTACGAATATTCGTGCATTAAAGCTCATGGCACAGCAACTACAGAATGAAGATAATAATGAGCTTGAAGCGGCACAGTATAAGAATGCACGCATAGAACAAACTTTGAATGATGAGAATAACTATAAGCGTACACCAAGTCAGACGCTAGACCATATTCATGTAGTGTCTGCTGGAAATATTTTTAATTTGATTTAGAGGTATTATGGCAAACGGTCTTTGGAAACCTCAGTCTGAAAATACAGGTAGAGTTGCTTTTCTTGGAGATGACTCTTGGGGCAACGGGCAGATTTGGTTAGTGGATGCGGATACTGGAGCTATCTTAACTATTGGAACGTACGATAAACAGTATGCCGAGGATGGTAGATATATTTACAGATTTGATAAACCTGGGAGTTCTATCCATAGTAAGAATACTTTATTAGTCGGGCCACAAGGTCAATACTTATGGATTGGAGATCCTTCTAAAAGACAAGAAGGATTAGCAGGAACTCAAGGTAAACTTCCAAGAAATGCTAATGCTAGTAAAGAAGGATATACTCAATTTGACTATACGGCTGCTGATAGAACATCTACTGCTACAAGAGTTACTATCCCAGAAAACCACATGAGTAATTATAATGGTATTGAAGGTGTAGGTAATGTAGCAAAGCCAGAGTTATTAGATCCAAACTTAAATGTTCTTACACAAATATCAGATACACAAATAGAGTTTACAGACCCTATCTCTACACTTAGAGAGATTGCAAAAGAGAATAGAGGTCAAGTCGATGATAATTTACTCAAGTCTATGGAGTATGCTGGAAAGATTAGTGAAGCTAATACACAGCAACTTATAGATTATTTAGACCAGATGTCACCATATCAACGTCAGTTGATTGGTATTGAGAATGCATTCAATCAACAAGAAAAACTAAAGGCAGCAGAGACAGCGATACCTGGTGTTACAGATATGCTGCGTGGAGAGCTAAAGAATGCACAAACTTTAGCATCTGGAAGACTTCTTACTGATTCTGAGGATAGAGCATTAGAACAAGTTGCTCGTTCTGCTGGAGCGGATGCAGCTTGGACTAGAGGTTTAGGAGATGATTCTCTTGTAGGACAAACACTAAGTGACCAGTTATCTGTAAGCCAAAGACAACAGGTAATGGCACAAGGGCAGAATTACTTAACACAAGCTCTTCAAAATGCTACTGGGACTTTGATGGACACTCCACAGAAAGCTACCATGGGTAGCAGCATTCCAGCACAACCAACACAAACATTTGGAGATATTGCTAATACACAGCAACAATTATTAAATCAATATACTACAATGTCTCCAGAAGCAGCTCTAAATTCTTATGTGCAGCAACGTCAAGCACAAGCACAAATGGATTACAATACAAAAGCACAAAATGCTACATTACTAGAAAACTATACACAAAGAGGTATTGATATAGCTGCAAGTAATATTCAAGCTATAAATAACTACAGACAAGCTATTGTTACAGACCAGGCACAAACTGCTGCTGCACAATCTAATTCAGAACAATTAGCAAAATTAGCTTGGGCATACGACCAAAAACTAATCAATAAAGAAAGATATCAAATGTTATCCGAGTTAATAGCTAATGGAGGATATGTAGATTTTGAAGCTCTAGGAAAGTCTAAGTATGGTAATGATTATAGCTTTACAGCTAAATATAACGAAGCTCATGGAATCAAAACACATAATCCAGATAACGGTAAGGGCGAGCCACAATATATAGATGATGTACCGAGTAATGTAAACCAAACTGGAGATACTTATGGTACTACAGAAAACTCTTTTGGTGCATCTTCAGAAGAACCTGCATATTTAGAAAGTCCTTCTGCTTCTGGAAAGATGGATTCTTATGCTGTGTTACATCCCTCGAATATATACAAAGCTGGATACTCACCAAACCTACTTGTACAGGCGGATGGTGCAATAACTATTCCAGAACCAAACTATGAGTATTCTAATTCTGCATACTATACAATGATGGAGACACTGGCACACCTAAGTCCAGCTACATTAGCTCAGTATAATAGTATGTATAGAAGTTTATCACCAGATTCAGAGACTTATTATAGATCAACAAAGGAAAGTAACAATGGCAATAAATAAGACAATTTATAGTTATAATATTGGCCCTGATTATAGCAGCCTTTATAAGTCGTCTCAGAATGTTCCTGCTGAAAGCAATCAAAGTGCAGGTGGTGGAGAAGACTTAGGAGAAACTAAGAATAAAGCTAACGAACAATTAGGCATGGTTACTAATGTAGGCAATACTATAAGTAATGTAGTGGATGCTTATGGTGCTTGGAATGCTGGACCTAAAAGAGGAAGTAATTTAGACGATACTCGTGCAGAAGGTGTTAATACTGGAGACAATATTACTGCATCTCAAAATAAAGTAGTAGCTACAGATACAACTAAACTAGAACAGCAGGAGCCTCCCACTCCAAAAATAGATGCTACTGCTACAGATAAGCAACGAGGTGATTTATTTAATAAACAGATAAATAATCTTACTAAGACAAATATTACAAATGAAGAACTTAATAAAGAACAGCCTCAAGATTTTAGTGAAGTACCTAAAAATAACGGAAGCTCGCCTGTAGATAAAATGTTCAATGTAAAACGAGATGGTGATAAAGCATCTATAAAAGATAAGCTAATGAACTTTTATGGTGAGCAATATCGTACACATAATTTAGGTGATGTTGGGTTAAATGCCTGGACTGCACAGAACGTAGCGTTACCTGTACTTAATTATGCTGCTCAATATAATATGCTTGATTCTAAAAACAAATGGATTCAAGCAGGCTTGACTACACAAAGAATCATGCAAAATTTTCAAGGCAGGGACAGGCAAACTAATTTGTTTAGACCTACCGTACTAGATAACTATTACATATCAAACTTTGTAGAATTAGCAGATTTGACTACAAACTGGAATGATAGAAATGCCTGGCAAAATGCTATGGCTGGTGCTCAGTCTGCTGTAGATATGATTAAAAATTTTGGATGGGAAGATGCTGTTGGTGGCAAAGAAAATTTAGCACAAATGGCAGATGGTTTAGCGTACTTAAACTTTGGTAATTCTATTTATCAGTTAGGAAAGAACTGGAGTAATATGAATGCTGAAGAGCGTACTGCTGCTATGGTTCAAACTATGTATGCAGGAGTACAAGCATATAATGGTGGAAGTCTTCTTATAAATTCTTTTGCTCCTGCTGCGGAAGCTACTACAAATACAGCAGCTCTTGGAGCTGGTGCTGTTAAACAAGCAGTTGTTCAAGGCACAGAAAATGGTGCTCCTTTAGTAGAAGGAGGTGCACAGCTAACAAACACGGGTGCTAACATATCTACATTAGGTGGTAGTTTTATGGCTGTTGTTGGTGCATACACCATGTCTAAAGGTATAGAAGGATTGCACAAAGCATTTGGTCAAGGTACTAATTCTTCAATGAAAGCCAGCACATTATCTGGCATGAGTACTGGTATGGGAGCAGCTTCGTTAGGATTGGGGGCGGCTGCCCTTGCTGGAGCAGAAGTAGGAGCTGCATTAGGTGCTGTAGGAGTAGTTGTTGGTGCAGCAGTTGGGGCAGTAGTTGGATTGGCTACTGGTGCTGCCAAGACTGGGGCTTCTAAAGAGAAGCATGCTAGAGATAATTGGAGAGCTATGTACGGACAAGTAGGTGTATTTTCCAGAGCACCTGTTGCAGAAGGAAGCGACCATCACACGTATGCTATGCAACTAGCTGATGGAAGATGGTATGATGTTGGACATGATGGGTCTGGTTCTCGTGCTACATTTATAAACGGAGAAGTTAAGTATATAGCAAATCCTGACAAACTCACTGCTGAAGACAGGCATCGTATGGTGAATGATAAACATGGTACAGTTAGAGCTGTATTACCATACAATGTAGACTATACTAACGATTTGGATGTAGTTGGTAGTCTTATGGTTAGTGGTATGATTGTTCCAGTGGGAGGAACTTATCAGAAAGAGCGTACCGCTGAGGTTCCACAGATGTTAGGATACATGACTAATGGCATTACCAGTAATTGTGGGCGTGAGCTTACTGAGAAAAATTATAAAATAATGGCTGATAATGCTAAAACATTATATGCTAAGATTGGCATAACTAACAAGACACAAATGGTAAATTCTATGGGAGAAGCATACTTATATGGTCAGATAGATTATCAAGACTATATGAGCTCTTTAACCGCAGCAAATCTTATGTTTGATGATAATGGATACCAACAAGCACAAGCTATGATAGGTACTGCACAAAATCAACCACAGGTTCCAAGTAATAACTAAAGGAGAATAGTATGGCACAATATAACTTAGTCGGATACAATTCAGCTCCTACAAATGTAGAATACGAACAGATGAAGATTGGTGCTGAGAAAACTCCCAGAACTAATTGGGCAGAATATTCTCTTAAAGAAAAGCAACTCAGAGAAGAAAAAAAGAGCAATAGATTTAAGAATGTTCTTAATATGGTAAATACTGTTGCAGAAGGTGTGAAAGCATACGAGTATGTACAAAACTCAGAACTTCAAAGAGACACACAAGAATTACAAAATACAGAAACGGCTTTAGATATTCAATCTAAAAGCATTGATGTAAATAAAAAACTTACCGAAAATAAAAAAGATTTAGATTATATTTCCAAATTAAGTCAATACCAAAAAACAGGAGATCTTAAAAGTGCTTTAGCATTAGCATTAGAAGACCCAGAAACAGCTATAAGAAACGGTCAGTCTACAAAAGCTATTATTGCACAGGCTCGTTTTTCTAAAACTCCAGGAGCAGATGATGTTTATGAATCTTTATTTTTTGATGAAGCTAAACAAGAGCGTCTTGATTATGCAAAATTTCAAAAAGATATAGATAAAGAATATCTGAAACGAGATACTAAGTTAATGGAACTTAATATGAAATATGGTTCCAACGGAACTAGTAGGTTAGAACAGCAAAAAGCATTTACTAAAGCACTTAACAAATCTGTTAATTCTATAGAAGCTAATCCTGCTGCTAGTGATGGTTTTGCTAAAAAAGGTTGGGATTGGAACCAAATTCTATCTGATCCAGATAGCAGTTGGGATGTACGTGTATATGATACAGAAGAAATATTACAGCAATTAGATGCTTTTAGGAACTTAGAAGAAGCTGGGAAAGGGGACACGTTTCCTGAATCTCAAATGGGAATGCTTAGATCTGTCTTTGGAAACAATCTTCCTGAAGATTCTTATAACGCTCGAAATACTATGAGTAAAACATCACAATTAGTGGAGTTTACTGTAGATGGTGAATCTCAAATGTTTATGATGGATAGGCAAGCAGTTAAAGATGTCATAGCTGCTAAAAATTCAGCTATACAAAGAATTAGTGAGGTAGCACAAAAAGAATTGACAGAATCTTATAATGGAAGCCTTGAACATTTTGGTACAGCTAAGTTATATGCTTTGGCAGCTTTGCCTAAAACCACTCTCAAAGGTTTTGTTGAGAAGTATCCACACATGTTAGAAAGTGCCACACCAGCACAAAGACAAACACCAGCATTTCAAAAACTAGCTTCTGCTGTATCTAGTGTAAGTCCAGAGTCAGGAAGAGCTTTAGAAGCTACTACATCTGCTCAAGATGTACAAGATAACCCTGAAATGGCTTCTTGGTTAAAAGACGCATACAATACAGCTACTACTATGTATAAGGAAAATCCAAGTGGAGCAGTTCAATCTATGGTAGCTGCCGTAAGGCAAAATACTCCAGAAAAAGCAAAACAAAAACTTATAGACAAACTTAGTGGCACAGAAGGTTCTCAAAACTTTAATGAAATTGTATATGCTTATTATGATGCTAAATTATCTGGAAAACCAGAATCGGAGGCATTCAAGGCAGCAAAAGCGGTAGCTACTGGAGGGACTCCTACAAAGAATACTACAAAGGGTACTACAAAAAATAATACCTCTGCTGTAAAAGAAACCTCTAAAGAAACAAAATCAGAGAAATCGTCTGGAAATAAAAAACTATTAGAGCTTAAAGAACAATTCAATAAAGCTAAAGATAGTAAAGAAAAGAATCTTATAGAGAAAGAATACACTAATAAATTTGCTGGTAAATATTTAGATACTAATTTAGATAGTGCTATGTCTAACGATATGCATCGTCTACTAAGTAAAGCTGGGGTAATTCCTAGTGAGTTTGATACTGTAGATAATAGGAAAGACATAATACAGATGATGGTTAAAAAACGACTAGCTGGAGAATCTGATGAAGAAATAGCTAGAATAGTTAAGAATGTTACTCCAGAAACTGTATGGAAGAGGGAAGCTCCAGTTGAAGTAAAAGATACAGAGAGTTTTATTAAGCGGTCTGCTCAAGATTTTGAAACAGCAAGTGCCTCTAAAAAATCTAAGATTAAAGAAGATTTACGTAAAAAAGTCGCAGGAAATACTACTACATACGGCAGGGATTATGCTACCCCTACATTAAAGAAATACTTGGGTAAAGCGGGTATAAAACAAACTTTAATCGGAAACATAACTAACCTTGATGAGGTAATAGATGTAATTGTAGATGGTCTTGCAAATAAAGTGGCAGACGCTAATATTGCAGCTAAGGTAAAAGAAGTAGTTAAATTAAAATAAGAGGGCACATGGCGGATGAATCTTTAGAAGATATCTTAACCAACATCGAGAATATTGGTGATAGTTATGAAGAGGATGAGGAAGATTCCGAGATGGAAAACCTCGGAGAGGATACGTTAGATTATGTAGATGAAATAAATACGTATGAAGAGTTTGATAATATTTTAAGTGCTATCTCTACACAAGATTCTCCACAACCTACCGAAGACAATTCTGTAAGTTATGTTGGAGCATTTGCTAGAGGTATTAAAGATGCGTTTACAAATAAAATTGATTACGCTTTAAGCAGAGCTTCCAGCCAATCTCTAACTACAGCTGGTGATAGAGTCAAGTCAGGTGAGCTAGATACAGAAGGTAAACAGATTTTATATAGTGTTGGTCACGAGGTAGAGAACTTTGCACAAAATGCTTTAGCGGCGGTTAAGCTCGGTAGTGCTGGTGCTGGCGGTGGTGCTTTGACAGGCCCAGCGGCTCCTGTAGCTGTTCCTGCTGGTGCTATTATGGGAGCTAGTTCGGGATACGCTGCAAGTGCAGCGTACAACTCTTTAGTAATGGCAGGAGAAGTTTTTAAGGATGCTTATAATGATGCTTTAGATAGAGGATATAAAGAGTCGGATGCTTTATGGGAGGCTTATGAAAAATCTGGAGCTACCATGGGTCTGGAATATATAAGCCAGTTCGTACCAGTAGGTGGAAAGTATGCAGGAAAAGCTATCTCAAAATTACTTCCAGATTTAGTAAAAAATGGTATCGCAAAAGTAAATAAAGGATTTGTACAAATTATTGATAAAGCAGCTTTTAGAAAAGTTGCTGCTGGAGCTTCTGCTAAAGAAGCTGTAAAAGATACAGCTAAAAAATCTGTTGTAGGTACAGTTCTTAAAGAAGGTGTTAAAGGTGGTGTAGAAGAATATGCAGAAGAATCTGCCGAAAGTATAGCACACCAATTATTTGAAATAGGAAATGACCCGAATAAATCTTTAGAAGACTTTGACTTTAAGGATGTTACACAAAGCGGAGAGGGAGGTGGTATTGCAGGTTCCATACTTCGTGTAGCTGCACCCCACATATATAAAGGAGCACAAAGAGGTGCTAGAATACCTGGAGATATTAAAGATAGATATAAGTATGGTAAGAAAGTTACAGAAGAAGTTACTACCATAGATGACAAAACAGCTACGGTTAAAGCTAGAGAAAAGACTATCGAAGAAGCTAAAAAATATGCAGAGTATGATACTGCTGCTGATAAAGAATCTGTTGCTACGACAAATATTCAAAATACTATTAGAGATTCAGAAGATAATGTTGTTCAATATAAAGATATAAAAGACGACGAACAATACACTTTCAAAGATAAAGAAGGTGTAGAAAAAACCATGTCTGGAAAAGAAGCAAAGCAGGCGTGGAAAGCAGAGTATCAAAAAAATAAAGAGATACATAAAAAAGATATTGTTGCTAATCTAGCTGGCAAAGATTCTTTCAATGAACTTTTTTCTGTAAAAAATTCTAAAGGTGAGGATGTTACCAATAATAAAACCTTTAATGATGATGAAGAATATTCAGTATCTTTTGCAGGTAAAACAGAAAACGTTTTTGGTAGGGATATACAAAAAATAAAGGATAGATATTTAGAAGAAACAATATCTGCTGCTAGAAATGAGTTAGGGATTGGACATCTTAATAAGAAGTCTGATAAACCAGTAATCTCTCAACAGATGGCTGATGTTATAACTAGACATAGACAACAGTTAAATAACATACAAGATTTCTATGAAACACATCAAGTAATAGATTTAGACACAAACGCAGCAGTTAATCCTAATGAAGTTAGACCAGAAGGAAGATACAGAGTAGTCAGGAATGACGGCACTGTAGTTAATGAAGACACGTCTGGTCTTGGTGTATCCATACTAGAAAAATATGCTCCTGTAAAACATCAAGGATGGAGTCCTATAAATATAAGCGAAGCCGAAGCTAATCTTATTCAACGAGGGAATGCTACAGTTAATGGTAAATACTTAAATCTTTCAAGACAAACAGACGGAGATTTAATAGACCAATACACGTTACACGAACAGATTGGAACTTCTGGATATATCGGTACTGACTGGGGAAATCTCTCAAACGATGACAATAGATTATATACTATTAAGAATCGTAATGGTGATATTGTAGTAAAAGATTATACAGGTAAGCAGATAAATACATTCCTAGACCTTGTTACAAGAAACGCTAGTATGGAAGATGCTGACTTCTTATCTGAGCATACTATACAAACGATGGAAGGTGAGGAGGTTGATTGGAATAATTTAGATGAAAACGATATAAATACTAGATATAAGATACTTCATAAAGGAAATGTAATAGGAGAAAACCTATCCTCAAGTGGGGCTTCTTTATATAAAAGATTAGCTGCAAGACAGTTTATAAAAACAGAAAACGGCCAAACTTATATATACATAAAAGCATCTTCACAATATGATGGTGCTCCAGGCACATTATTTGTAAGAGCTAATGACCCTACAAACACCACATATATTGGTGATAACACTGACTTGATGGGAGATACTAATTTTGATTTTGAGCGAGATATTTTAAGTGCTAAGCAAAAACAACAAACAAGATTAGCTGTCTTAAAAGCTATTAAAAATAAACAAGATGCTCAATCTAAAGCTAATAATGCTGAATTAAATGCAGAGGAAGCTGGTAACTTAAACGAATCTCAGAAAGAGTACAAGTCTAAATCTAATGATGAGGCTTTAGAACGTCAATCAGAATTTTCTGGAGGAGCTAATCCAGAATCATTCGGACAAGTTATTGAAAGCGAATGGTCAGATGACTTTATATTTTCTAAACCCGATACTGTACCATTATCTTCAGAAGAAGTTGCTAATACCATTCAATCGGATGTTGATAAACTAATCAGTATTTATGGTGACGATATAAATAAAGTTATTAAAGGTGAAGACGGGCTACTTATTAGTAAAGAACATATAAGAGCATTACTAAGTACTATGGCTAGAAATCTTAGTTATAAAATGCTCAATGATTTAGGTGAGCTTGGTATACAAGGGGCTCATGTAGGTGAACAGACTTATGGTACAATAGTGCCAAGATTACGTTATTTTAGAATACGAAACTCCAGAGACTACAGAGCAGGGTTCCATGAACTAGCACACGGAATATTCCGAGATGGCTTATTTGGAAAAGGAACCAAAGGTATTGCTTCTAAAATGAGTGCTACGGGAGACGCGACTGTATTCATAAATGAAATGGATACTTTGTTTAGTCGCAAAGTTAGCTCAAAAAGTAATATTGATTTATCATCGTATTCAGATGAAGCTATTCCAGAAGAACAATTTGCAGAAGCCTTTATGGTATTTGCAACAGAACCAGCATTTGAAGCTGACTTTAGAAAGTATGCTCCTAAAACATTTGCTGCATTAGACGCTTATTTGACAGAAACAAAAACATGGAATGATATAAAGAAAGCTCGTACAGTCGCACAATACTATGTAAATCAGACTCCTTTACAGAGGGCTATTGCAGACTTGACCCCACCTACTAGAGACATGTTTAGACAAGTATTTTCTCCTACATGGTGGAAACGGGTATCATTAAGAAGAGCGGCTGCGTATGTAATGTCATACACTACAGATGATATGGCTGGAGTTAGATTTGCTATCAAAGATTTAGGTCTTGAAGAGGGTACAGATAGGTTAGAATATCTACGTTCCATTGGTAATGATATGGCACATAGATTTATATCGGGAGACGGATGTAATTTTGCTGGACAATCATTAAGAGGTTTTGGGCATGTAAATTTAGTAGAGCTATTTGCTCCATTAAAACAATTTGGGAAAGATGGAGAAAACAAACTAGCTGCTGCTTTATGGGCACAGGCTACATTAGGTGAGTACATTGGAAACGAGAGAGTTTTAACTAAACTAATAAACATCAACAATAAGCTAGAGAAAGATTTTATTCGCACTTTCGGTATAATGAGAAACATTTCTCTACAACATTGGGATGAGTTTATAAAGCTGGAAGACACACAAGCTGGAGATATTCAAAATGCTGATAAATGGAATATGTCAGCACAAGAAGTTGCAGACTTAATAAATAAATATAAAAAAGAAGCAAGAAACTTATTATCTTCTGGAGATATTGCTAGAGCTGAAAATGATAAATTACTTCATAAAGAATACGAAGCAATCATGGCAGAAGATTTATCTCTTCCTGGTGTAGACGCTAATATACGTAAGCAAAAGTTAGCTGCTTGGAAAGAGAAAGTAATTAAAGAAGCATTAAGACAAAACTTCAAGCAGAGAGCTTTTAAGGAAGTTGCTGCTACTGGACAGTCTTTAGCGGATGCTATGAAGATTTATAATGAAGTTCTTGTAGAAGATAAAAATGCTAGCTTGTATGCACAGGCAGCAGAAAACTTTCATAAGTATCAAACAAATCTTTTACATAGTATAGCTGGAGCTTCTCCAGAAATGCAGTTCTATGCAGAACGAATACTAAACAATGCTTCTGGGTGGCACGCACCACTTCTCAGACAATTTTCTGAGGATGAAAATCCAGCTTCTCCACATTACTTATTAGCTAATAGAGAAGGTAGTGACAGACCAATTCAAAATCTGTTTGATAGTACAATTAAACAAACAGTTGCTATGTTTGATGCAGCAGCAAGGTCAGCTATTAAAAATTATATGGTTAATCTCGCAAGCAATTCAGGAAGTGGTTTGTATATACGAGAGATTACAGAGCCTTCCGAGCATATCTCTATAACTATGAAAAACTTTAGAGAAGCTGCATTAGCTGCACGTGACGAGAAGTTACAAGAGCTTAGAGATAGGGGTGTAGAAATTACTACAGAGGTGGCCTCTAAAGTCAATGCTATGATAGAGGAGATGGAAAAATTAAACATATCAGCTTTTGATTTGTTTACTCCTACAATGAAAGTTAATAATGACTTATGTCAATTCTCTTACTTTGACCCTTACCAAAACAAAATGCGTTTCTTTGAAACAGAGAAAGAAGTGTACCAAGCTCTTAAAAAACCTAAAGATGTATCCGCTTTACCATGGTTATCTAAGCTCGGTAGAATGGTTACTATGGGAATGAAGCTAGGACTTATTACATATAATCCAGCATTCTTAGTATTTACTAACCCTGTTAGGGA
>Ga0265301_10000468_pt1 | contig 59898 bp, 49 predicted proteins | sample AusTroGonzalo_MG_2_FD_193488 | JGI IMG/M metagenome (GOLD analysis project Ga0265301, IMG submission 193488) | Bovine rumen microbial communities from tropical cattle in Woodstock, Queensland, Australia - Gonzalo_04 | ecosystem: Host-associated > Mammals > Digestive system > Stomach > Rumen ... | reverse complement strand
CTAAAGTTAAATGTGGGTTGAGAAACAATCCGCAGCAATGTGAGTGCTCACGACAGAGCATTCTATATATCTTGTCGCAACTTGAACCGGACAGCCAATTCGATGTTCGGATTGAGAATACGATTCTCAGGGGAAGCGACCGCTGTACATTCCGAATAACAAGACATGAAGGTTAATTATTAAATAAAGAATATATGAAACAAAGATTTTGTCAGAGCTGCGGAATGCCGCTCACCAATGAAGTGCTTGGTACCAATGCCGATGGCAGCAAAAATGAAGAGTATTGCATATATTGCTACAAGGACGGTAAGTTCCTGCAAGACTGCACAATGGATGAGATGATAGAGCATTGCGCCCAGTTTGTCGATGAAGTGAACAAGGGTCTGCCCCAACCCATCACGAAGGAAGAATACATCGGCCAGATGAAGATGTACTTCCCGCATCTGAAGCGCTGGCGCAAGGAGATGACTCTCGCGGATACCAGTGTTGAAAACCCTGCCTTGGCGGGTGTTAAAGACCTCATTGCCAAGATGGCCGACAAGCTGCCCATTACTGAGATTTCTTCCATTGACGAAGAAGGTTATCCCTGCATCAAGGCGATGTTGTCGCCCCGTGTCCGCGAGGGTATCAAGGTGTTTTATTTCACCACCAACACTTTCTCATTGCGCGTGGCACACTACAAGGCCAACCCCAAGGCCAGCATTTATTTCTGCGATGCCGAAGGCTTCAAAGGCATGATGCTGCGCGGCACGATGGAGGTGCTGACTGATGCCAAGAGCAAGGAGATGATTTGGCGCGACGGCGACGAGCAATACTATCCTGAAGGCGTCACGGATCCGAACTACTGTGTGCTGAAGTTCACTGCCACCGACGGCCGTTTCTATAGCGATTTCTACCCGAGGAGTTTTGTGATTGGGTGAATTTTTGAGAAAAAAGTGCCACCGATGTCACCTTTTGCCATTCAGACTTGTTATATGGGCGAACTGGTTCAAGAAAACAGAAGTCTAACACTAAAAACAAAAGAAAATGGATAGCAATTTAGTTTGGTTAAATTTTGTCGACACGATTCCCGTTATTGCATGTGGATGCGTACTTCCCATTGTGTTTATTTGGCTGGAAACGCGTCGTAAGATTAACGAGTCAAGAGACCGTATGCAAATTGTAACAACAGCTATCGAGAAGCATCCTGATATGGATGTCGAAGAGCTGATGAAAAAGATTTCATCCAAGAAAAAGTCGTTGAAGGAAAAACTGCTTTCGAAACTGCTTTGGGGCTGCATCACCACCATACTGGGCATCGGCTTGATTGGATTTGGCATCTTCCTTATTAATACAATAAGCAAAGATACGCAGAAGATTCACATGGCAGACGATGTTCAAACCGCCATTGCTTTCGGCGTGGTTCTGTTGGGCATCGGCATCGCTTTCCTCATCAATTACGGTATAGGCAAAAAGATGCTTGCCAAAGAGATTGAGGCCGAGGAAAAAAACATGACCACACAGGTTAACCCGTGACACGCCAAGATTTTATAGCAAACGTGGAGCGTGAGCAAGAGGCTCTTCGGGGCTTCTTGCTTGCCCTGTGTTGCGGCAACAAAGACGAGGCCGACGACTTGGCGCAAGACGCTTTAGTGAAGGCTTACCTCTCATCGGCAGGCTATCAGGAAAAGGGACGATTCCGCTCGTGGCTCTTCAAGATTGCCCACAGCACCTTCCTCAACCACAAGGCAAGTTGCCGAACAACGGAAAGCCTCGACGAGGCACGGACACTCGTCAGCAGCACCTCCGCCGACGCCTCCTTTGCGCATCAAGACCTTTATCTTGCCCTGCGCACCCTCCCACCCAAGGAACGCTCGGCCATCACATTATTCTATCTCAATGGATACAGTATCAAGGAGATAGCAACGATTACCGACACATCGGAAGATGCCGTCAAGAAACAACTCTCACGCGGACGTGATCAATTAAAGGAGAAACTGAAGTTATGAACAAAGACAAAGCCTTAGAGGATCTTTTCCTCGCCCAGCAACCTCATTTCGATGACAACGATGCTTTTATGGCATCACTCCAAAAGCGTTTGGATGCCGTGGAGTACATCAAGCAGCATCAGGAAGCAGCGATTCGTCATTATAAACTGACCATGGTGTTGGCCTTTGTTGTGGGACTCATCAGCGGAGGGGTCGCCATGGCGTATGTTCTCTTCATGCCAGCCAGTGTCCCGCTCTTCACGTTCCGTGTGCAGACAGGCTTTTTCGGATGGCTTGCCGAGAACTCCCGACTCATTGTTGTCACAGCCCTTTCATTGCTGATGAGCTTTGGTCTTATCAGTATTGTCAAAAACGTGCTGGAGATTGTGCATATGCGTAGACGCCTTGTTTAAATCCAGTTTATTTCACAATGAATTTGGTCGTCTCACAGAAGGTTTTACTCTTGATTTGCAAAAAGTAGAGTCCTTTTTCTAATCCAGCAATAGAAACAGTTCCACAAGAGGAACCCGCAGCCACTTCATGTCCCAAGATGTTGAAAACGGCGTACTCCACCCGTTCACAAGGGAGATTCTTCAGATAGAGCACATCGGAAACGGGGTTGGGATAGACTTCAAGCGGCTGCTGGAGGGCGGATTCGTGAACGGTTAAAGGCCCGTCTTGGGGAATGATATTCAAAATGATACCTTCCAATTTGGTCATTCCGTAATAGAAATTGGGGTCGGGGATGTCGTACCAGTTGTCCAAAGATCCCCCATAGCCGAAGTTGACGTGAAACTTGCCGTCCGATTCGCGATAGCCATCTACCACGACGTTGTGTCCGACCGTTCCTGCTGGATTTTCAACAGCCAAATGAGCAGGATAACCGGCTTGCAAATTTGAGATTAAAGTGGCATACATCACCGAGTCGGGGTCACGAAACAGCAAGCAGTCCATGAAACCAAAGCGTTGGTAGGCCGCAAACGCCTGGTCCACGGTATAAGTGCCGGAGCCTTCCGAAGTATAGACCTGCGTGAGGGCCGTGCCGCAAGCAAACACCAAGGCGGCCGCCAACTCGTCAGTAAGGTCCTCGCCGCGCTCGAAGGCGGCATCGATAGAATCCAACAGCTCATTCAACTTCGGAAATGACGGGAATTTCAAGGTCTCCCAATCATCGTCAATCATATAATTGCGGCCGGCGTAGTTGTGGTAGTAATCGTCATCATCGGTAAAGCGGGTGTCTTCTGTAGTGCGCAGATAATTGATAATCTGTCCCATGGCAATAGCAGGACATCCGGCATAACTGTATGCATAGCCGTTCACCGGGTCTCTTGGGCAGAGTTGGTTGTAGGGGAAATCCTGTGTCCAATGTGAGGTGAGTAGTCCTTCTGCACGAGGCAAAGACGTGGCGGCATTCGGGATTTCCACGGTCTTAAGGAGCGGGGTTTGTGCCCAGCCGGTCAAAGCGCAAAACAATAACAAAGAGGTAAGAACTTTCGACATGCCATTCAAATTTGGTTCGCACCGCAAAACTACGACATTTTTGCCTAAAAAGAAAAAGTCCGTAATTTTGTAGTCGATTTCAAAAGAGAAATGAAAAAGCTACCCAATATCATAACGTCATTCAGGCTAATAGGGGCGTTTTGCCTTTTGTTTTTCGGAGCCAGGAGCTATGGTTTTTGGATTATTTATTTTGCTTGTGGCCTCAGCGATATGCTGGACGGTTATCTTGCCCGAAAACTCGGATGCGAAAGCAAAACGGGAGCCTTGTTGGATAGCGTGGCGGATATTGTTTTTGTAGCTTGTTGCTGCTGGCAATTGATTCCTGTTTTGGCTTTCCCAAGATGGCTATGGATTTGGGGCGGTGTGATTGTCGCCATCAAAGTCATCAACCAAATATCCGCTTTAGTGATGTACAAGAAATGCGTTTTTCCTCATACCATTGCAAATAAAGTGACCGGAGGATTGCTTTTTGTTGGAGTTCCTTTGACTGTGTTTTTGGAATCATTCGTTCCAATGATCATCATTGCTGCTGTCGCGACATTCGCAGCGGTTCAGGAGGGGCATTTCATTAGAACAAATAGGTATAATCAACCAATGTAAAGAACATGGAAAGATTTAAATTCAACACCGTTGGGCTTTTTACACGAGATAACAAGGCCACAGTGGATTTCTACACGAAGACTTTCGGTTTTACCACAGATTGGGACGGTGAGCAGCCCAATGTGGAAATGACCTTGAACGGCATGCGAATCATCCTTTTTCTCCGAGAAGCCTTCGGGCAGATGATTTCATGGGATTTCCATTATACCGATGGTCTGAATGGTACGATGGAGCTGGCCTTTGATGTGCCGACTTTCGCCGATGTGGACAAGGAATACCAACATGCGCTCGACAATGGAGCGAAGCCGGTTTTTCCGCCAACGACCGAACCTTGGGGGCAACGCACATGCTATGTGGCAGACCCCGATGGGAATTTGATAGAGATAGGTTCGTTTACTAAATGAGTAAACGTAAAGGCTGATTGTTAGAATTGTGAATGAAATAATAGTATTGAAATGATGACGCTTGAAACTGATAGAATCCTACTTCGTCCCTGGCGCGACGATGATGCCGAGGCTTTGTTCAAATATGCCAGCGACCCAGAGGTGGGGCCTCGTGCCGGCTGGCCGCCCCACAAGAGCGTGGAAGAGAGCCTGGAAATCATCCATACCGTGTTTCATAACGACACTAACTGGGCCATTGTGCTCAAAGCTACAGGCGAGGCCATCGGCGCGATAGGGTATCTTCCTTCGCCCGAAAGCAACCTCCCGGCTCGCGAGGGCGAGCCATTGATAGGTTATTGGGTGGGCAAGCCCTACTGGAACCAAGGCATTTGCACCGAAGCGCTTGAGTTGATGCTTGACCACATCCGTAAGACCACCGACATCAAATCACTGATTAGCAGCCATTACTACGACAACCCGGCCTCGGGGCGCGTGATGGAGAAATGCGGCTTCTTGCCCACCGGCGAGACCTGCATCGACGAGCAACTGACCGGCACGACGAAACCCACACGGGTGATGCGATTGGAAATCAATAGATAGATGGCAGAAAAAGTGTATCTTTGCGAAAAATAATCCAAACTCTTATCTCTATGAAAAACAAAAACTTACTTAAAATCAGCGTTTTATCCGCTTTTCTAATGCTTTGCGGACCACTGTTCTCCCAAATTCAAACTTTTGAATGGCAAGGCACGCAACGCCAATATCTCATCAAAACGCCGTCGGTAAACCGAGATGGAATGCCCATCTTGTTTTTCTTGCATGGCTTGGGTGACAACATCACGCGCTTGGACAACGAGTTCCATTTCCAGCAGATAGCCGACCAGTTCCATTGGACCATTGTGGTGCCGCAGGCGTTGAACGAAGGCTACGGCACGATGTGGAATGCTGGACTGATGGCCAGCAATACCGACGACTCGGGCTTCCTCATGGCACTCCTCGACGCGCTCTCCGAGCAATATCCCATCAATCTCGACAGTGTGTTCTTCACGGGCTTCTCGATGGGTGGCTTCATGACACACCGCATGGCCATCGAACATGGTGACCGCATCACGGCATGTGCACCTGTTAGCGGGTTGATTACCAATGCGATGGCTGCTCTTACTCCAGTGGCTCCCGTCAGGATGCTCCACATCCATGGCACCACCGATCCCGTGGTGGGCTATGACGGCGGCTCGCAATACTTCGGAATGAATCTCGGCCTTAGCGTAGATGCCATCCTCAATTACTGGAAAAACGCCAATGGTTGCGTAAACGAGCCGGTTATCGACACGTTACCTGACCTCAAGAACGATGGCCTGCGCTTTATACGGTACACTTATGAAGGCGAAAAGGAACTGCAGCACATCAAGGTCATTGGCGGCACCCACAACTGGTATATGAGCGAAGACCAATACGACATCGGCTATCTGACGGAAATCCACAAGTTTTTCGTAGGTGAAGGAGGTGGCAATGTGGGCCTTGTCGAGCCAGAGCAAAGCCATCTGGGTCTTTGGCCCAATCCGACCTCGGGAAGTCTTACCATTGAGTTGAAATCGACTACCAACGTCGAAGTAATGGATGTTCAAGGCCGTTGCGTGGCCAAATATGCGTTGGAAGCCGGCACCCATCAAATTGACTTGGGCGACCTCTCGGAAGGTGTATATTTCATCAAGGAAGAAAATGGCGCCGCAACCAAGGTGTTGCTGACAAAATAACCTCATCACCGATGCTGAACCCGAAATTCGATACCTGCTTCTTTGAGCGTTATGCCATGGTCTCGTTGGCCACGCTGCTGGGCGAGCATTACGCCCATTTGGTTAACCGCGACAGGCCCGACTTGCAGGACGAAGCCCAGGGTCTCGGCATCGAAGTGACGCGCGCCATCCGTGAGAACAAAAATGTAGCCAACGCATTGGTGAACGAAATGGCAGGGGAGGACATCATAGAGGTGAACGCCCAAGACCTTCGCCAAATCAAGCAGAGCGGTTATGCCTACGGTTTGGGCGACGGCAGCATCATCGGTCGCAACGAGTACGATTTCTGGTCGCTGGCCTTACCCCTGAAGCGCATCCTTGAGATCAAGATGGACAAGGTGAACAATGGCTTCTACGGCGATTTCAATGAGTTCGGCCTTTTCGTCTTCACCAAAGAGGACCTCGACATCGAGCAAATCAAACAGACCGTCGCTTTCATGATGGAGAGACAGGCCTACCAGAACCGCTGCTATTCGCGGCTCTTTATCTCTCAGATTCAAACGCTGTTCGACTGCGATCTTGAGACGGGACAATACCGTAAAATTAGGGTCAACAAAGAACAACGAAGGTCATTTTACGAGAAATCCATACAATAGGCTTGTAGGGCTGTCGTATTACGGCAGCCGAAAACCATACGCGGCTGCCACAGTGTGACAGCCCTACAAGCGTGTCATTTTACGATTTTGGCCACAAATGTCCTTTCTGGTGTTCTGACCACGAACAAATAGGTTCCGTCTGCCAGGTCTTGGGACAATTCTCCGATTTCGATGCGATTAAGCCCTGCCTGGGTGTTTCCCAAACTCTTGCTGACCATCAGCTTGCCATCGATGGAATAGACATTGGCCAACAAAACGCCACCGCTTTCACATTCGATTTCGGCATAGCTCGAAGCCGTAACGGGGTTGCCAACGACATGGATAAAGCTCTGATTTTGTGTGCTTTCCTGAATGCCTGTGATGTCGAATTCGTAGGCTCCGATGTCGATGCGGCTGTCGCTGACACGTTGGTGATTGTCCAAGTCGAGGCCGTTGAGGATGGCGGAAGGTGTGTCGAGCGAACCGGTGTTGACGCAAGGGCTGTTTGGACTCAGCCTATAGTTTTCGTTCTCAGGGTCGGCAAACATCGGGTCATCGTCAAGGCAGTTTTCATAAACATGGATGGCCTCATGGTTGGAGATGTTTTCGAAGCCATACTGAACCAGGCAGTTATGGAATTCAGGTGCATATTCATCAAAGGTCCAGGACCACATCTGAACTGGCTCTTCTAGCGGGGCTTCATTAGTGTTGCCGTAAACGATACAGTTCCACAAAACGGGTTCGCTGTATTGGTAGAAGAAGATGCCGCCACAGTTGACGCCGATGGAGTGGTTGTTGACCACAGTGAGGTTGCTGACCAAGGGTGACGAGTCGCTGATGGCCAGGCCACCGCCAAAGTGACCAGAGATGTTGTTGGCAAAGAGCGAGTTGGTGATGCTGCACGCCCAGTCGTTGCTTCGAATCAGGTAAAGTCCTCCACCATTGATGCCGTAGTTGTACTCAAACTTGCAGCGGTCGATGTTGACGGCACAACTGTCGAGGCTCAAGGCCCCACCGATGGCTGACTCACCGATGTTGTAGCGGAAGTCGGTTTCGATGATGTCGACCTCGCAGTTGATGAACCGCAGTCCGCCGCCGTACATGAAATAAACGGTATCCAACTCGGTGTAAGTCAGGTTGTTGTAAACCTTACAGTCTTGCATCACCACTTTCGACCACTCGGCATTCAAGGCACCGCCGTGCTCACGCGAGAAGTTGCAGAACATGGTGCTGTGTTTGATTCCCACCGCATCGCTGTCATAGATGCGCAATGCCCCGCCGTCCTGGTCCTTGTCCAAGGCCGCCTTGCCGTATTGAAAGCGGCAATAATCGAATTCGCAGTTGCCGGCTTTGTCCATGCGGATGCCGTTCCAGCCGCCGCGACCCGAATTGAAGATATGAAATCCCGTGGTGTCGGCTACGGTAAACAAGATGGAGTCGTTTTCGGTGCCAATGGCGTTCAAGGTGGCATTATTTTCCACATTGATGCAGTAATAATCGTTGAAAAGCACCGTGGTTCCGGGAGCGATGCTCAACGCCCCCTGCACGGTAACATTGTCGGTGACAAAGACCGTGTCGGCCTCCCAAACGCCCGATTGCAGGCCGGAAACTTCAATGTTTTGCGCTTTAGCTAACAATCCGCAAAGCAGTATGAGCAGTAAAAATCTTGTTTTCATAAGTTTTTGTATGGTTGTGATGTGCAAAAATAGGTGTTTTTCGTTTTAATGGACTAAAAAGGCACGCTTTTTGACGATTTGTTGTAACTTTGCCCCCGAAAAAGAAGTAAGCGATGAAACGCCCCATCTTGAAGAAGAAAAGATTAGCCATCCCCATTGTAGGAGCTATTGTGAAAGCCGCCGCAGAGATAAAGAATATCCCTGTAGAGATTCGTCAGAACCACACCGACCCGATTCGTGCCCAGAAGCGCGAGTTGCGCAAGTTGTTGGTCAAGGCGCAGTTCACCGAATTCGGCAAATTCTACCATTTCGATGAGATTTTGCTGTCAAGGGACATCCTTGAGGAGTACCGCAAGCGTGTGCCTGTGTTTGACTACAACAAGATGCACGATGAATGGTGGTACCTCAACCTGCAAGGCAAGCGCAATATTGCTTGGCCCGGCAAGATTAAATACTTTGCGCTCAGCTCGGGTACCTCGGAGGCGGCCTCGAAATACATCCCCATTACCAAGGGGCTGAACAACAGAATAACCCGTGCGGGCATCCGTCAGCTGGTGTCGGCCACGCGCTACGACTTTCCCGTCGACTTCTACAACCGTGGCATCCTGATGATTGGCGGCAGCACCGACTTGCAATACAACGAGGAGTTCGGCTACTATGCCGGCGACCTCTCAGGCATCTCCGCGGGTAAGATTCCTGGTTGGTTCGAGAAGTTCTACAAGCCCGGACAGAAGATCTCGAAGGTGAAAGACTGGGCCGAAAAGATGGACCTCATGGTGAAGGAAGCCCCCAAGTGGGACATCGGTGTCATCGTGGGCGTGCCGGCCTGGGTGCAGATTCTGCTTGAGCGCATCATCAAGGAATACAACCTCAAGACCATCCACGACATTTGGCCTAACCTGATGGTGTATGTGCATAGCGGCGTGGCCTTTGCACCCTATGAGAAGAGTTTCGAGCGTATCTTCGGCAAAGAGGTGCTATTTGTTGAAAGTTACTTGGCTTCAGAGGGTTATATCGCCTATCAGGTCGACTTGAAGAAACGTGTGATGCAGCTTTTGGTCGACAACGGCATCTACTTCGAGTTTGTGCCTTTCAACGAGGAGAACTTCGACGAGGACGGCAACATCGTGGCGAACCCCAAGACTTTGCTGCTCTCCGAGGTAGAGACAGGCGTGGACTATGCCTTGCTGCTCTCCACCTGCGCTGGCACTTGGCGTTACCTCATCGGCGACACCATCAAGTTCTTGGACACGGAGGATTGCGAAATTGTCATTACGGGTCGCACCAAGCAGTTCCTGAGCATCACGGGCGAGCACCTCTCTCAGGACAACATGACCCGTGCCGTCGACATGATGGCCGAGGAGTTGGGTGTCACCATCACGGAGTTCACCGTGGCGGGCATCCGTCACGACACGATGTATGCGCACCATTGGTATCTGGGTTGCGATGAGCCTATCGACAAAGAGTTGGCTATCAAAAAGATAGACGAGAATCTCTGCAAGTTGAACGATGACTATGCCGTGGAGCGTACTGAGGCCATCAAGGAGTTGTTTATCGATGTGCTGCCCACCAAATACTTCTATGAGTTCATGGAGCAGAGGATAGGCAAATGGGGCGGTGCCACCAAGTTTCCTCGCGTTCTGAAAGGCAAACGCCTTGAGATGTGGGAGGAGTATGTGAAAACTATTGAATTATAAGGATATAGACATGGAGAATAGTTCCGGAATATTTGAAAGACTACCAGAATTTAGCCGCATCGGGTCGTTCAGTTTCCTTTTGTGGGCCGTCTTGATAGGCGTGTTCCTTTCCGTGGTGGTCAACATGGGTCCGGCATTCATCACCTTGGTGCAGACCAGCCTTCACCGTGGTTTCAAGACGGCGGCATGGTTCGTTGCCGGGGTCATTCTCAACGATGCCATGATTATCTCCATTTATATCATGACCTCGGTACAGGTGGTGATGCGCTCTGATATGGAGGTGACGCTGTTTAGCATCGGGGCGGGTATCATTTTGGTGCTATTCGGCATCTTCACCTTCCGACGAAAAGTGGAGGAAAAAGAGTCACTGATTGAGAAACGCACCAACGAAATCATAGAAAAACGAGATGACAAGCCTTCTTGGCTCTTGATGCTTGGTAAAGGCTTTCTTATCAACTTGTTGAATCCTTTTGTCTGGATTTTCTGGTTCTCGGCCGTGGCAGTCGTGGCTGGCAGTATGGGGGGCGACAAGCTGAGTACAATTGTCTTTTTTGCCATTATTCTTGGTACCACTTTAACTCTGGAGTTGCTGAAAGCTTGGGGTGCGGCCAAGCTCAAAGTGTTCTTCAATCCTCAACGCACCACCATCATGAACCGCTGCGCGGGCGTGTTGCTCGTGCTCTGCGGTGTCTATTTCATTGTCTTTAGGGGTATCGTAAACTTCTTCTAGTAAGCTCACACATCGAATGCCGTCCATGGCGCGACTTCTGGTAATGGAGCCGTTATTTCCATTTGCGCCTTTGTCACGGGATGCTCGAAGGCGATACGCCAGGCGTGCAGGCTGATGGAGACATCAGGATTGCTGCGCGGATAGCCGTATTTCAGGTCGCCACGGATGGGACAACCCATGTGTGCCAGCTGACAACGAATCTGATGGTGTCTTCCTGTAAACAACTCGACTTCAAGCAGATAGTAATTCTCGGATTTGCCTACTACACGATAACTTAGGCGTGCTAGTTTGGCTTCCTTTGTCCCTTCGGGCACGACGAACGACTTGTTTTGTTTCTCGTTCTTGACGATATAGTCCTCAAGCACGTCGGCTTGCTTGGGCGGGTGGTTCTTCACGAGGGCCAGGTAGGTCTTGCGGAAATCGCGGTCTTTCACTTTCACCGTCATGCGCGACAGGGCCTTACTCGTCTTGGCGAACACGACAGCGCCGCTTACGGGGCGATCGATGCGGTGGACAAGACCAGCAAACACATTACCAGGTTTATCGTACTTCACCTTGATGTATTCCTTCACGTCGTCCAAAAGGCAAACATCTCCCGTCTTGTCGCCTTGCACAATTTCCGAGGGGAGTTTATTCACGATGATTAGATGATTATCTTCGTATAGGATTCTGCTGTCGATATTACTCATAGTATTGTGTTTAAGAGCAGGGACTTACGTCGCCTGCTTATAGGTCTGTCGTCCCTACAGGACTGGGTTAGATGAGATAGCGTTCGTCAAATTCGATTCCGTTTTCTTTCAAAAACTGTATAAACTCGTCACGAACCGATACTTCGTGATGATGTTGCTCTTGGGTTTCTATATAGCGGATGGTCTTTTTCAGTAGCGAGGGGCTAACACAGAACGCACCATAGCCTTCTTGCCAGGAAAAGTCTTCATAGTATCTGTCAATAGTCTTTATCCACTTGCTGCTGTTCGCCTTGATTTTCTGGACAAACTCGGAAACGCTCATGGTCTTAGGCATGGTTGCTAAGATATGGATGTGGTTGGTGATGCCGCCAACGGTGATAGGATACCCACCTACATTCTGTATTATGCCTCCGATATAGGCGAATACTTGACCGAGGTCTTCCTTGCGGATAGTAATACCTGTGCTTTTGACGTGGAAGACAATATGGATGTTGAGTTTTGTGTAGGTGTTAGCCATAGCTTGCTGTTTTGTTTGTCATGCAGGGACTTACGTCGCCTGTTCATCGGTCTGTCACCCCTACGGGGTTCCGCCCAGTCCCGTAGGGACGGCATATCATTATGCAGGCGACGTAAGTCCCTGTTTTTTGAGTCTAGTCCTACAACCCTCTAGTCCCGTAGGGACGGTAGAAAGCCCCTGCACTGTCTAGTCCTTACCCAGTTACTGCTTCCTCCGACTCGCAGATAACCCCACTCCCCACAACGAACGGCTCTACCTCATGATACACCACCCCAAACTGTCCAGGTGCCACACCTGAAATGGCCACCTCCGAGACGATGTCGGCACCGCGTTCCGTTAGACGAATCGTGCCGTAGGTAAACTCTGGCTGGTGACGGATCTTGAAGCGGATGCGTTGTCCGTCAACGAACTGCAAGGCATGGTTCATCGGCTGCAAGTCGCCCATGGGGACGATGTTAGTGTATTGCGCCACGGGGTCGTAGCCCTGCGACACATAGACGATGTTGTTCGGAATGTCTTTCTTCACTACAAACCAAGGCCCACCGCTGAGGCCAAGGCCTTTGCGTTGACCGATGGTATGGAACCAAAAGCCTTTGTGATGACCGAGTTTCTTGCCTGTCTCTAATTCCACGATGTCACCAGGCATCTCGCCGAGGTATTCGCGGATGTAGTCATTGTAGTTGATTTTGCCCAAGAAGCAGATGCCTTGGCTGTCGTGGCGTTCGGCGCTCGGTAGCTTGTATTGGGCAGCCAGACGGCGCACCTCGGGCTTGGTGATGTCGCCAATGGGGAAGATGACCTTGCTCAGCTGGGCGTAAGTGATGCGACCCAAGAAATAGGTCTGGTCCTTGAAAGTGTCGGCTGCCGTGCCGAGCCAGAAGATGCCATTCTCGTCTTCCCAAGAACGGGCATAATGCCCCGTGGCGATTTTGTCGAAGTTGTGGCCTTCCCTTTCCTCGAAGGCACCGAGCTTGATCCAGCGGTTGCACATCACGTCTGGGTTGGGTGTGAGGCCCTTGCGCACCATCTCCATGGTATAGCGTCCGACGGTCTCGAAATACTCATGCTGTAGGTCGACGATGTCGAACTTACAGCCGTATTTCTTGGCGATATAGGTCGTGATCTCGATGTCTTCCTCCGACGGGCAGCTCGACAGGTCTTCCTTGCCTTCCATACCAATCTTGATATAGAATATATGCGGGTCGTACCCCTGCTCTTTCAGCAGCGGCACCACCACGGAGCTGTCGACACCTCCCGAAACCAACGCAGCAATGTTCATAGAAGTTTGTTCGTCTAGTTACAATTATAGGACTGAATTTCAAATAGATTTAGAAACCCTGTCATCCTGAACACGTTGCGGATATCGTCGCAAATGTTACGGACGATGATTTTTCCTCCTTTGTCGGTAGCAGCTTTGCGTAAGATCAAAAAGATTCGGAGGCCCGAGCTGGATATGTAGGAGAGATCTGTACAATCCAGAATGATGGTTTTATCGGCTTCCTCGACCAAAGCGTCCATTTGAGGGGTGAATTCATGAGCGCTGGGGGTGTCCATGCGTCCAGAAAAACGGACTATGATAGTCTGACTTTCGCGAGAGATGTTTACTTCCATGTCGTTAGTATCATTTTGTAGTTGTTGATTCAAGCATTATCATATTGCAAAAATATGCATTTTTTGGGAAACATAGCCATATAGCCGCAAATACCACCCTATTCCGTCATGGAATACGGTTTTTCCTCAGGCCTCAGGCCTCGTTCCAGATTCGGCTCGCTGCCCATCTCAAAGACCAAATCCCCGCCTTGCATCAGTTGCTCATGGGTGAGGTATAGCGTATTGATTTCCTGCCCGTTGAACGTCACTTTTTGCACATAGCGGTTCTCGTCGCTTACTTCGGGTGCCTTGATTTCCAGGGTCTTGCCGTTACCCAAACGCACTTTCAGATTGGGCAAATAAGGTGCGCCTAACACATATTGGTCGCTGCCGGGACAGACGGGATAGAAGCCCATCGCGGAGAAGATATACCATGCCGACATCTGTCCGCAGTCGTCGTTGCCGCAGAGGCCGTCGATGTTGTTCTTGTAGAAATGGTTCATGATCTCGCGCAGCCAATATTGGGTCTTGTATGGCTGTGAAGTCCAGTTGTAAAGGTAGGCGATATGGTGCGCAGGCTCGTTGCCGTGGTTGTAGCAGCCCATCAGGCCTTCCTCGGTGACATCCTCGGTGTTCTCGAAGAACTCCTTGGGAAGCTGCATGACAAAAAGCGTATCGAGGTTATGGATGAACTGCGCATCGCCACCCATGGCCTCGATAAGACCTTTCACGTCTTGTGGCACATAGAAGGAATACACCCAGGAGTTGCCTTCCACAAAGCCTTCACCTTCCGTATCCATTAGGCTGAAAGGCTCCTTCCAAGTGCCGTCGCTCATCTTGGGTCGGGCAAAGCCTAAGTCGGTGTCAAAGGTGTTGCGCCAGTTGGCGGCGCGTTGCTTGTAGAAATTGGCCATTTCGGTGTCGCCAGCTTTCAATGCGGCTTGGTAGATGGCCCAATCGTCGTAGGCGTATTCCAAAGTGATGGAGACGCAACCTCCGTTCTTGTCGAAAGGCACATAGCCGAGCTGTTGGTAATCGTCGAGGTTGACATAATACGGACAAGTGGAACTCCGTTGCATGGCTTTCAGCATGGCATCGTGTTGGTTGGCAACGCCTTTGGTGTAGGCATCCGAAAGCACCGAAACGGCATGGTAGCCGATCATGCACCAGTTATCGTTGCCCATGTGCGACCACACAGGCAATAGTCCGTGAACGCTTTGCTCGCTGTGTTTCAGCATGGATTGCACCATGTCGGCATTACGCTGCGGTTGTAGCACATTGAACAATGGATGCAAAGCGCGGTACGTATCCCACAATGAGAACACGGTGTAGTTGGTGAAACCCTCTGCTTGGTGGATGTTATGGTCGAGGCCACGGTATTGCCCGTCCACGTCCATATAAACGGAGGGGTTGATCATCGTGTGATAAAGCGAGGTGTAGAGCATGGCTTTTTGGTCCTCAGTGCCTTCCGCTTGAAGGATGGAGAGTTCCTTGTTCCATTTGGTTTGGGTTTCGGCAAGAAGTTGCTCGAAATTGCGGCCATCAGTCTCGGCATGTAAGTTGCGCAAAGTCCCTTCGGTGCTGGTGGCCGAGAGGGCGACTTTCATCTCCAAGGTTTGAGGGTTATCGAAGGTGAAATAGGCCACAATCTTGCGCCCTGTCATCTCGGGGAAGTTGTGCTTGACATCGAACTTACCCCAGCCCCCGTTGTATTTGGGCTTCTCAAGTTCACGGTAGCCGTAGTCCTTGATGGGTTGGTTGAAACTGATGGCGAAATAGGTGTAGTTCGTTCTCGCCCAGCCGTTGGTGATGCGGTAGCCCGTCAACAAGGTGTCGTTTTCCACGCGGAGGTTGGCCCAAAGGGTCTTGCCGTCGTAATTATAGATGCCATGCTGCAAGTCCAAAATGATACTGCCGTCTTGGCCTTCAGGATAGATATAGCGATGGATGCCTGCATGTTCTGTGGCCGTCAGTTGGGCTTTGATGCCATAATCCTGTAAAAAGACTTCATAATAGCCTGGCACGGCAATCTCCGATTCATGGCTGAAACGCGAACGATAACCTGCATCAGGGTTGGTCTGCGTTCCTGGATTAAACTTGATTTCCCCCGTGACGGGCATCACGAGGATGTCGCCCAAGTCGGAATGGCCCGTTCCACTGAAATGGGTGTGGCTGAAGCCCACGATGGTGCTGTCCTTGTGCTGATAACCAGCACAATACTCATACACTTGGGGTTGGTAAACACCATCAATATTATGCGGCACCGTGTCTGTGTCGGGGCTGAGTTGCACGATGCCGAAGGGCGCACAAGCCCCTGGAAAGGTGTGTCCCATGCCATTAGTTCCAATGATGGGGTTGACATATTGGATGTAATCTGTGGTGGGTTCCGGTTTGGTAGTCACAGCGGGTTTTTCGCTACAACCGAAAACCATTAATCCTATGAAAACCAATAAATAAGGATGAATTTTCATTTATCTGATAGTTTTAAAATGGCAAAATTAATATAAATAATGAAACCTCCGACAATAAATGAATAACGGATTTTGACTACCTTTGCGGCTGTGAAACTGCGTTTTTACATAGGAATCGTTATTCTGATAATGGCGGTGGGCTGTGCCAGACCCAATGACGACCTTGTAGAGACGCGATTTATCGCGTCTCCCGAAAATATGGCCTCCTCTGAATTATCCGCCATTGACAGCCTGATGTGGGAACAGCCGGATAGTGCTTTGACTTGTCTTGAAAAGTTTGACAGCATTGGTTATGGAACGGTTGGAGCGCCCAACAAACATTATCTTGACCTTTTGCATTCGGAAGCCATATTCAAGGTGCGTGATGAGTTGGTTTTGGCCGAAGAAGTTGAAAAAGCCGCTGTTTGTTTCGATAGCATGGCCATGGCACATCCACAAGCCGACAATTTGGTTTTCCTTTCTGCTCGCGCCCATTACATGAGCGGCAACAGTTTGAACAAAGAAATCATAGCCAATAATGACTCTCTTACTTTGAAGGCTCTGCAAGAGCATTATAAGGCATTAGAAATCATGGAGAGCCATTTCTCGGCCAAACAAGCGAACAGGCATCAATTGAAATTCATGTCGATCGTCTCAAGCAAAATTGCAAGCATATATTCCATGCTTTTTATCCACAAACCAACGGTATACTTCACGAAAAAATCGCTTGAAATCGACCGCAGCATGGCACCTCCTCCGCCCTCATCCATAGCCAGAAACCTCTTTTTCTTGGGCTATGAATTCGACAAAACCGAACAATATGACAGTGCCCTGTATTATTATGACCAAGCCATAGAGCTGATTCCCGACACCAGCGAACTGAATTTCCAAATAATCAATTTACGACGCACCATCAACGCATACAAGCTGACCCTCGATGGGGAAACGGCTATCGAACAATTGAAACGCAGCTTGTCTTCCTGCCCGAGAATACTGACGTCAAATGTGTTGTCGACCATAGGCTGGGTTTATTTCGAAGAGAAGCAATACGACTCCGCTTTGGCTTATTTGCGACCCGTGTTTGACAATTCGACTGATGAGATGCAGCAAATGCAAACAGCGCAAACGCTCTCTCAAATCTATGAAACTTTGGGCGATAGTGCAAACATGAACAAGTATTCGCGATTTTTCACCCAAAATGTGACGTTGGAGCAAGAGACACTGCCACAAAAGGTTGAATATGAGCGTCTTTTCAACGATTATATCCAGCGACGAGAGGAACTAATCGCTCAACAAGAAAAACAGAAGACCATAAGAACAACCCTCGCTGTGGTGTTGCCAATGGCTGTTGTGGCAGTCGTCCTCAGCATTGTCGCGATGAAACGCAGAGGGAAAAAACAGATGGAGCAGGAACGCTACGCTCACCGTATGGAGCAGACCGCGATGTCGGGACGACTGAAGCGAAGCAACCAAGAGCTACGGGAGCTGAAAGACCAAATGCTACGACAGAACGACACGGCACCGAAGCCGGAAACACAGGCGGCGAGCTTTGCCGAGGAGTCGATATGCCGCTTGATCATAGAGCGGGTGAACGAGGGGCAGTTTAAGTCAAAGGTGAGCTATCTTGACTATAGCGATTATGCGTTAAGCAAGGAGCAAATCACGGCGTTGCGCGAGGCTGCCGACCGACACTTCGGCCGGTTCACCATCCGTCTTGCCAAAGCCTACCCCGACCTCACAAAATCCGACCTCAACTACTGCTGCCTCTATCTGCTCGACCTGAACGATGCCGACATTGCAGCCCTGATGCAGCGTGCTTACAACACGGTGAGCGATCGTAGCCGCAAGCTGAAGACCCTTTTTGGTAGCGAAGAGCCGCTGTCGACCATCCTTCGTGGCTTGGCTATAAAGGAACAATTTCACTGATTTTCAGGATATTGCTTAAAAACTCGTACCAAACCGCACCCAGTTTTTCTTGACAGGTTTTTATAGTGAGTCTACTTTTGCATCAAAAATCAAACACAAAAGTATTCACGATAAAAAACTCAAAGCAATGAAAAAATTATTCGTAACCTTAATGATTGTGGTCGGCTTCGCGATGCAAGCTCTGGCATATGATTTCCAGTCGGGGAATCTGCAGTATTCAATTATCTGGATGGACCCGCCACAGGTGAGCGTTGACGGACACATCGACGGGCAAACCGCACAAGGCGAACTCGTCATTCCTGGAACCGTGACTTACGATGGAACGACTTATAGTGTAACCGAAATCAAGGAAGGCGCGTTTTATTACTATACTGGTCTTGAACACCTGACCATAGAAAACGGCGTTGAAATCATTGGCAGGTCCGCTTTTGAAAGATGCTCCGGCCTGACAGGCGACCTTGTCATACCAAGTTCAGTAAACGAAATCAGACTCAATGCATTTTATCTTTGCTCGGGTCTAGAAAGTTTGACCATTGAAGAAGGCGTTGAATTCATCGGCAAGTCTGCCTTTAACGGATGCACAGGCCTGACGGGTGACCTTGTTATCCCTAATACGGTGTATGAAATCGGAATAGATGCGTTTTATGATTGTCATGGGTTAGACGGAGACTTCGTTCTTCCCGACAATCTTGCCATTATCAGCACTCATGCTTTTTATAATTGCCATGGGTTTACTGGGCAACTCATTATACCAGAGTCGGTTGTCATGATAAATTGGGGTGCCTTTGAAGGTTGTAGTGGCTTCACTGGTGATTTGGTGATACCCAATTCAGTGGAAGACATTGGCCCTCTGGCTTTCTCCGGTTGCAGCGGTTTTGACGGAAAACTGACCATCGGCAATTCCGTCAGAGTAATCGAAGGGCATGCTTTCGAATTCTGTACCGGCTTTTATGGAGATTTGGTCATTCCTAATTCCGTTGAAGAAATCCAAATGGCCGCCTTTGAGAATTGCACGGGCTTTGACGGTTGCCTTAAACTCTCATCAAATCTCGCCACAATAGGACGATCTGTATTTAGGGGTTGCAACGGATTTATTGGAGACCTTGTCATTCCAAACAGCGTAACGACAATGGGTTGGAGTGCATTCATGGACTGCAGCGGCTTCACGGGCAACCTGGAAATATCCGACAACCTAGAAGAGATTGAAGAAGCTACTTTCCGTGGCTGTAATTTCACGAGCCTTGTGATGGGGAGTTCTGTCAGCAAGATTCACAGCAGCGTGTTTAAGGACAATCCTTTGCAGTCGATGACGATTAATGCGGAAACGCCACCGGCCTTCATCAATGCCGACCTTTTCCCTGCTTTTGAGAATGTTCCCAAAGACATTCCTGTCATCGTTCCCTGCGGCACCTTGGAGGCATATCGCAACGCTGAGGGCTGGAACGAGTTCACCGACATCACCGAGGATTGTGATGGCTTAGATGAAACTGCCGAAACAATAAGTGTGTTTCCCAATCCTGCACAACAATTCGTGCATGTTGAAGGCATCGATGCCAAAGAGATACAATGTTACAATGCCCTTGGGCAGATGGTGAAGATGGTGCGCGACACGAATGAAATCAATGTGGCGGATTTGCCCTCGGGAACCTACTCAATTCGGGTCACAATGAATGACGGAAACCTATTTTTGAATAAAATCATAAAGTTATAAAACCATGAAAATCTTGAAGAAAACAAACCTATTTGCATTCGTTTTGTTGCTCCTGACTGCATTTTCAGGATGCGACAAAAAGAAGCCAGAAGAGCCAGTAGTCATCTCGCTCGTTTCCACGACGGAAGTCGAAAATGCCGATGGGACGATTGTCGAGGCCTTGTACTCCGACAGCACAAGAATGTATTTCCGACTGCTCGACGAAACCACTGCCGAGGTGGTCAGTTACTACGACTTCTACGACTATGAGCATGAATCGGCGGGGTGGATCTATCGGGGCAAAGTAACCATTCCCGAAAAGTTTTCCCATTCTGGGAAAGACTACACCGTTGTGGGCATTGGCGACCATGCCTTTGGCTATTTCTTTGATGGGCATAGTCTCTATTATGCCAGTTTTGTGACCGAAGTGGAATTGCCCAATACTATCACCCGTATCGGTGACCAGGCATTTTACAGCTGCGACGAATTGGTTTCCATCAATCTTCCCAACTCTTTGACTTACATTGGCTATGCAGCCTTCGACAGAACAGGTCTGACTTCTGTAGAAGTGCCTAATTCAATGACGGAAATCATGCACAGTTGCTTTGCAGGTTGCGAACACCTGAGCACCGTGAAACTGCCCAATACAATCGTGTGGATAGGCGACTGGGCTTTTGGCGAATGTCCTTCCCTTACCACCTTCGAGATTCCAGAATCAGTTAAATCCATCGGCATGGAAGTGTTCATGCATTCCGCACTGAAGTCCTTGACTTGTCGCCCCATGACACCCCCAGCAAAATCTCCGTATGGTATCATTTATGAAGGTCCTTTGTTTTTAAGCGACTCGCTCGAAACCATCTATGTGCCTATGCAAAGTGTTGAAGCTTACAAGAACGACTATGTTTGGTCGCGCTATGCCGACATTATCACTGGATTTTAACCACATAAAACATTGAATATGAAAAAGATGAGAAAAATAACGAGTATCATGCTTCTATTGCTTGCCTTGGTCGTTACAGGATGTGTAAAACAAGACGAGAATAAAACCCTCAAAATCGTTTCCACTAAGGAAGTGACCAACGACGGGCGTATTATTGTGGAAGCTACTTTCGAAGACGCAACAAGAATGTATTTCCGTATCATTTCAGCAACGGAAGCCGAGGTGACATACGCCAACATGTTTTATTTCGAAGATGAATCAGACTGGAAATATGAAGGGGATGTCGTTATTCCTGAAGAGTTTACGCATTTCGGACAAACCTATCGTGTTGTAGGCATTAGTGGAGGTGCGTTCAATGCTTGCGAAGGTCTGACATCCGTCGAAATTCCAGAAACGGTCAACAAATATATTTATGGCGGCGCGTTTGCGGAATGTGTTGAGTTAGTGAGGGTTAAGATGCCTTCCCATATCGAGGAAATCGACGATGCTGCTTTTTATGGATGCAAGAAACTCACTTCCATCACCCTTCCCGAAGGAATGAAAACGATTTATAACCATACATTCCAAGGTTGCGAAAGCTTGGCTTCAATCAACGTTCCCAATTCCGTTGAGACCATTGGCCTTATGGCGTTCGCCTTTTGCAAGAACCTGACATCGGTCGAGATGCCTTCGGTGTATTCTTTGGCTTCTGGGGCGTTTACTTCTTGCGAAAACCTGAAAGAAATCAAGATGCCGGCCATGAAACATATCAACAGGACTTCTTTCGGCAATTGCACCAATCTGCAATCGATCGAACTACCTGAAACTCTGGAGGAATTGACGGATTATGCTTTCAGGGACTGCACGTCCTTGACGTCAGTGACCTGCCATGCGACCACGCCACCCGTAACCAATTATCCTCCCCAGGCCAGTGATAACCCGTTTTTAGGCTGTCCTTTGCAAGAAATCAAGGTGCCATCAACAAGCGTGGACGCCTATAAATCCGCTTGGGGATGGAGTCAGTTTGCTGATATAATTGTAGGGTTTTAAGAATAACCATTAAACAATTGAACAAAGAATACAATGCTCTCGGGCAGTTGGTGAAGACCGTGCGCGATGCGAATGAAATAAGTGTGCCTGGTTTGGCGGAAGGGGTTTATTTGGTGAGGATTACCGATGATGAAGGGAAAATGCATGTGGCACGGGTGGCGGTGAAGAAATAGGATTATGTATTTTTTTGCTAATGAAAAGAGCCATCGAAAACTTAAGCTTCCTTATGGGCGACAAGGGAGGAACTGGGGAGGTCGGTGGCTTTTTCCGTAATTCAACGGTTTATTCCAAAATCTCACAATCTTAAATGCCGAAATATTCCATTTCCTCAGAAATTTACAAACAAGGAACCATATACTAGACAACTATTTTCCAAAAAAAATTCGTAGTTTTGCCGAAAAATCACAACGATGGCCATTCCAAGGGAAACGGTAGAACAAATCCTGCAAGCCGCTCGTATCGAGGAGGTTGTGGGCGAGTTCGTCACGCTGAAGAAGCGCGGTGCGAACCTCATCGGTGTGTGCCCTTTCCACAACGAGAAGACGCCGTCGTTCAATGTGAATCCTGCACGCAACATCTTCAAGTGTTTCGGCTGCGGCAAGGCGGGCGACTCGGCCAAGTTCCTCATGGAACACGAGCATTTTACCTACCCCGAGGCTTTGCGCTATCTCGCCAAGAAATACAACATCAAAATTGAGGAGAAGGAGCAAACTGCAGAAGAAATCATGCAGCAGAGCCTCCGTGAGAAGATGTTCAATATCAACGAGTTTGCTGACAAGTTCTTTGTTGATACGTTATGGAATACCGAGGAAGGCAAGACCATCGGCCTCGAGTATTTCCGTGAGCGCGGCTATTTCGACCCTATCATCCAAAAGTTTCATCTTGGTTATAGTCCTGCCAAATGGGATGCCTTCACCGCTCATGCCAAGCAAAACGGTTATTCCGATGAACTTTTGGAACAAATCGGCTTCTCCATCAAGGGGCAGAAGGGCCTTTACGACCGTTACCATGGCCGTGTGATGTTTCCTATCCACAACCTCACGGGTCGCGTCATCGGCTTTGGCGGTCGTATCCTCATCAACGATCCCGAGAAGAAAAGCCCGAAATACCAAAACTCGCCCGAGTCGGAGATTTACGACAAGAAGCAGACGCTCTACGGCATCTACTTCGCCAAAAATGCCATCGCCAAGCAAGACGAATGTATCCTTGTGGAAGGCTATTTCGATGTTCTGCGCATGCACCAAATTGGTATCGAGAATGTGGTGGCCAGTAGCGGCACCTCGCTCACGATGGAGCAAATTCGCCTCGTCAAGCGTTACACGAAGAACATCACCATGCTCTATGACGGCGACTCAGCCGGTCAGCATGCCGCTTTGCGTGGCACCGACATGATCCTCTCCGAGGGCATGAATGTGCGCATCGTGCTGCTGCCTCCCGAGCACGACCCCGACACCTTCGGCAAGGAGTATTCGGTGGAATATGTCACTAACTATTTGAAAGAGAATGCGAAAGACTTCATCCGCTTTAAGACGGAGTTGCTGCTGAAGGATGCCGAAAACGATCCCATCAAGCGCGGTCAGGTCATCCGCGACATCGTGGAGACCATCTCTGTCATCCCCGACAGCATCTTCCGCATCACCTATGTGAAGGAGTGCAGCCGCCTGCTTGACATGCCCGAGCAGACGCTCACCAACGAGCTGAACAAGATCCTAAGGGCGAAGTTGAAGAAGACCTTGGGTATCGAGGAGAATGTGGTACCCGAGACGGAAACCACAACCACGCCCAAGCAGGAAGAAAGCGTCGAAGAACAGCTGCCTGCGGGCTACTACCAGGAGCGTGAGCTGGTGAAGTTGCTGCTCATGTACGGTCAAAACATGATTGCCGACGAGCGCACGGATGAGAATGGCGAGAAGGTCTACGAGCAAGTCTCTGTAGCCCAGTTGATTGTTGACGACTTGAAGATGGATGAATTTGTTTTCACCAACGTCGTCAACCGAAAGATTTTCGACATCTTCGACCAAGCCCTTGACGAAGGCCATATCCCCGATGACCAGTTTTTTGTCTCCCATGAGGACGAGACCATCGCCCAGCTTGCCGCCGACCTGCTCTCCACGCCTTACAAACTTGACCAATGGGAGAAGTTTGGCATCTTCGTGAAGCAAGAGGAAGATGTGCTGCGAGCCACGGTTCTGTCGTCGATCTACCGCTACAAGGACCTCATCATTGAGGAGCGACGCAAAGCCATCGAAGAGGAGCTGAAGACCACCACCGACCCCGACGACCAGCTCATCTTGCTCAAGCAGAAGAAAGACCTCGATGAAATCCGCAGGCAGATTAATAAGGAGTTGGGAATTGTTATCGCGAAATAAAATGCTAAGGTCCCTGAGCCTGTCGAAGGGCCGTATCTAAAAAATCAGTATTTTTGCAGCCCAAATCACAGCATCATGTTTAACAGGCGTAGAAAATGGCGTGTGCCGGCCGGACAGGAACCGACAGCATTGGACAAAAAGGTGATGGCGATGGAGGCCAAGGGCGCGATGGTGCCCAAACGCAGCCTCATCCGCACCCCTGAAGAGATTGAAGGCATCAAGCGCAGCGGCGTCATCAACACCGCCATCCTCGACCTCGTGGGCGAGCGTATCCATGCAGGTATGAGCACCTTGGAAATCAATGATTTGGTACACAACTACACCATTGAGCACGGTGCCATCCCGGCCACTTTAGGCTACGAAGGTTTCCCCAAGAGTGTGTGTGTCTCCGTCAACGAGGTGGTCTGCCATGGCATTCCCTCAGCCAAAGAAATCCTGAAGGAAGGCGACATCGTCAATGTGGACTGCACCACCATCTTGGACGGCTTTTATGCCGACGCCTCGCGCATGTATGTCATTGGCAAGACCACGGCCCGCAAACAGAAGCTGGTTGATGTGGCCAAGGAATGCTTGTATATCGGAATGGAGGCTGCCAAGCCTTTCGGCTTCGTCGGCGACATCGGCAACGCCATCCAACAACACGCTCACAAAAACGGTTTCAGCGTGGTGCGCGACCTCTGCGGCCACGGCGTGGGCCTCAAGTTCCACGATGATCCCGAGGTGTTGCACTACGGCAAGAAAGGCACAGGCATGCTGCTTGTCCCAGGCATGGTGTTCACCATCGAGCCGATGATCAACATGGGCACCTGGAAGGTCTTCGTTGACAGCGCCGACGGCTGGACTGTCATCACCGAGGACGAACTGCCCTCAGCCCAATGGGAGCACACATTCCTGATGACAGAGACGGGTCTGGAGATTTTGACGCATTGATTATGTACGGACGCACCGCGTGCGTCCGCAATAATAATGTATTTACCATCAGAATTGGAAATAAATAAACGACTGCAAATCGGCCGTGATGAATTGGTAGATCACGAAGACGATAAGGGCGCAGGCCACCATCATCAGCGGCACTGGCATCTTGGCAAACCACAGGCGGTAACGGCGTTTGAAGTTCTCAGGCAGCCAGTGGATGATTAAGCCTATCACGATGAGGATGAACACATTCCTGTAGTGAAGGGCGATTTCGGGAATCTTGTCTATTTCCCATTGGCTACCCATCTGGTTGACCATGCTCTTGGCGGTGTTCCAAGCCGTTTCATTGGCTTCGGCGGGGTCGAGGTTGGAGCCGCTGCGGAAGAACAGTCGCGTGAAGGAGATGAAGGTGAAGGTCTGGAAGATGGCCCAAGCGTCTTGCAGCCATTGCAGTGGCTTATTGCCGCCAAAGAGGTTGTAGAGCATCCGCAGCATGTTGCCTCCCAGCACAATCAAGCACCAAACGAAGAGCACATTGAATACGGGCTTAGGCACATAGACACACAGGATACGCAACAGGAATGTGGTGGCCAAGATAAACAAGGTGCGGCCATACACGCTCCAGTCTTTCCAGAAACGGTAGAACAGCATGCCGATGCCGTTTAGGCCGCCCCAAATCATGAAATTCCACGAGGCGCCATGCCACAAGCCGCCCAAGAGCATGGTGTCCATGCGGTTGATTTCGGTGGTGATGGTCTTACGCGACTCAGGCTTGAAGAAGGCAATCAGCACGATGACCAAGGTGACGACACCCACGCCTAAGCCAACCCACCAGCTGCCCGAGAGGAACACGGCGATGGCGGCAATCATAACGATGATGCAGTACGAGCCAAAGGTGCCATTGCGGTTGCCTCCCAGTGGGATGTAGAGGTAGTCCTGCAGCCAGCGTGAGAGGGAGATATGCCAGCGTTTCCAGAACTCGCCCGGGTTCTTGGCCTTGTAGGGCGAGTTGAAGTTCTTGGGCAGGTAGAAGCCCATCAGCATGGCCACGCCGATAGCGATGTCGGTGTAGCCCGAGAAGTCGGCATAGACTTGCAAGGAATAGCCAAAGAGAGCCATCAAGTTCTCGAAGCCTGTGTAGAGCACTGGCTGGGCAAACACCAAGTCGATGAAATTGACGGCGATGTAGTCGCTCAAAACGATTTTCTTCACCAAGCCATTCATAATCCAGAACACAGCGATGCCAAACTGCTTGCGGCCGAGGAAGTATTTCTTGTGGAGTTGTGGGATGAACTCGTTGGCCCTCACGATGGGACCTGCCACCAGCTGCGGGAAGAAGCTTACATAGAAGCCGAAGTCAAAGATGTTTTTGACCGGGGCGATGCGATTACGGTACACATCCATGATATAGCTGATGGCTTGGAAGGTGTAGAACGAGATACCCACTGGCAGGAGGATGGTGTCGACGCTGAAACGGTTGTCGCCTGTGATTTGGTTGCCTACCCAAGAAAACACATCGAACACGCGGAATTTCAAGCCGGTCAGGTTGTTAACGACATCGGTGATGAAATAAGCGTATTTGAAGTAGCACAGGAGGGACAGGTTGACGATGACGCTGAGCGCCAATACGAAGTTGCGGCTCCGTTCTCGCTTTCGCGTGTGTAGCCACTTGCCTGCGAAGAAATTATATATGGTGATGAATATCAGGATTAAAACGAAGAGGCCGCTGGTCTTGTAGTAGAAGAACAGGCTGACGAAAAACAGGAAGGTGTTGCGTAGCAGGCAGCGGTTCCTGACCAGGCAGAACAAGGCGAACACGATGGCGAAGAAGGCCCAGAAGTAGAACTGGGTGAACAGCAAGGGATGCGTCTTGTCGAAGGAGAAGACCTGCGTCAGGAAGTCAAGCACGATGTCGAGGTCGATCTTCATGGTTTTGCTGTTGTCGCGTTGTTTTTGATATGTTCTATATACTTGCTAATCAAAGCATTGTATAATAAATTGCCAAGTAATGTGTAGCCCTCGTTGGTAAAGTGCACCTTGTCTTTTTTGGCAAGGCCGGCATGTTCCCAGTCTTGCATTGATCTAAGGCCGCCCATGATGTCAAACTGGTCCCACACGGCGGCATTGTATTGTTTGCCCATCTCCATGAAGGCTTCCTCCACGATGGGACCGTTGGGGTTGACCTCGTAGTGCTTCTTCTTCCTACCTTTCACGCGCTTGAAGCTGTCGTTGTTAGTCACGAAGAGCAGGGCGCAGTCGGGGTTGACGCTTTGGACGATGCGAATGAGTTCGCCATAGTTTCTCATGAAGGTGTCCTTGTTGAAGTTGTCCCCCACAGCGTCGTTGATGCCGATACTGAAGATGACGAGGTCGGGGTGAATCAGCTTGAGGTCGCGCTCGAAGTCGTCGCAGCGTAAGTAGGACGGCACGCTAGCGCCATTGATGCCGACGGGGTTGACGCAGATACCTGGCATGCCATTTTCGAGCAGCACGCCCGTCAGGGTGAACTCGCCCGGCACCGAGTCGAACCGGATGCAGATGGAGTCAGTGTAGTCGGGCAGCTGAAAGGTGTAAGTGGAGCGGTAGTCGTCGTGTTCACCCACGATGATGGTGTTGTTGTAGCTCACTACGGGTTGCGTGTCTTCAGTCTCCGAGAATCCGAGGATGGTCACTTTGTTGAAGTTAAAGCCAGGGCTGATGGAGGGGTTGCGGCGCGGACGACTGATGATGCTCACCGTGGCCTTATTGTCGGTAGTGGTGATGGCGGCGCCAGACAGACCCATGCGTTTGTCGGTCTCTTTGCGCACGGCGTTGCGGCAATAGGTCCATTCGCCTGTCGAACTGATGCGGTAGTGCGTGGGATTGTTGGTCCCGCCTGCCGAGAAAGGGAATAGGAAATGCTGTCCCCCCATGAGGTCGGTGCCGAGGTCCAAGAGGTCGTCACGAAGCTGCTGGGTGAGCACGCCGGCTTGCACGTGTGAGCCGCCGATGTGCATGATGCTGATATTGCCTTGGCCGAGGAAGACCAAGGAGTCGAGCTTGGCGAAGAAACGCTCCATGGCAAGGCTATCGCCGGGATACTGGAGGCGGTTGCGCTCAAAATGCGCGAAAGGCAAGTCCTCCACGGGCTTCAGCAAGGGCAGGTTCTGGGCCAAAAGCCAAGGACATAAAAGCAGTAATCCTATGGTGATCAACAACTTCCTCATCTTATTATCCTGTTGCTGTAAGGGTTGTTGTAAACGGGTAGCTTGATGCGCCTTGCCGTGCGAATGGAGTCTTCGGCAGCGTCGAGGTTGATGAATTCGATGACTTTGTCGCTTGGCACATGTTTGCGTAGCTTGTAGAAGTCGTAATAGGTGGTGAACGAACGGGTCAGGTAGGTGCCGATTTCTTGCGCGCCGCGGAAGGTGAAGTGGATGTGGTCGGGACCGGCCAAGGGCGGGTTATGTTTCACCCATTGCGCCATCGAGCCTTTACCGCCCATCACGTTGAACATGTCCCAGTAAGCCACATGGTTGCGTTGCGACATCACACGCAGCGAGTCGTTGAGTTCGGGCAGGAAGAGCTTCGTGGTCCGGCCCATGTCGGAGGGACCGATGAAAAGTATTCGGGCTTCGGGCGCGACGCGATGCAAATACCGGATTTGTCGCTCCAGGTCGGTCATATACTTGGAGATGACTTTCGTCGATTTGATGCTAGCCATGTAATTGCCGCCAAACTGCATAATGATGAGGCGGGTGTCGAGCAGGTCGAACGACTGACGCATGACCTCTTCGTTGATGCGGGTGAAGATGGTGCCCGAACAGCCGCGCAATGGCACATTGTCAACGGCCACGCCTGGCTTGCCGTCCAAGAGCACGGCATAGATTTCGGCGTTGCCCTTAAAGGTGAGGGTGCCTTTGGCCACCTCCGTGGGCAGCTCCCAGGTGATGAGCGACACGCTTTTCTTGGCCGGCAGAGTCTTGGTCTTATAGGACTTGCCATCGCAACGCAGCGCAGCGGTGAAGCCTTTGCTGGTGCGGCCCAAGAGCACGGATACCTTCGTGATTTCTTTCGCCTTCTCAAAAGCGTTGGAGTTGCTGGTCTTCACAAACTTGATGCTGCCGCTGCCCACCACTTGGCCAAATTGCGCCATCACGCCGTAACGGTTGTGCGGGGCACGCAAGTTGTTGCCGATGATGGTGTAACGGTCCAGGTTGTCGGCATTTTGCGACACCGAAATGGTGCCCACGGGTTGTATGGCCGGAATCATGCTAGGACCTGAGCCACCAAAAAACTCCTGCAGCTTCTGGCGCAACACCGACGAGATGCGGTCCATCTCGATTTGCGAGTCACCGTAGTGCATGATGCGGAAGGTCTTGCCTTGGCGTTGGGCCTGTTCAAGTTGGAGAAACAACGTGTCGAAGTAGGTGTAGTCATTGTCGGGCAGGTAGATGCGGTTAGGGTTCTCCTTTAAATAGCTGCGAAAGAAGCGCATGCTGTCGAGGATGTTGTCGGAGCAAGTCATTTCGAAGCTCTTATCGACGGTGTTGAGCACGCGGTCGACATCAACGGTCGGCTTTGTGGCATTGGAGATGTCTTCGGCATACGACGGGAAACGCAGCGTTCGGCCGCCAATGGCCAACCCCTCTGCGGGGAAGAAATACCAACCGAGGCAGAGGATAACGATGATGGAGAAGATGAACAGTAAGGTGCGTATTGTTTTCATTTCTTAATAATCAATATTTGGTCTTCGAGGATGAGGTCGCTTTTCAGGTTGTTCCAGCGCTGGAGGTCGGCGACCGTGACATGGAACTTGGCGGCAATCTTGGTCAGCGTGTCGCCTCTTTTGACTTTATATTTTGTGGTCTCTGAGCTTGTCGAAGATTCCGTTTTTGTAGAACTTGTGTCCTTGGCAGGCTCAGCAGTTGTTGTATTCGTTGTATCGCCCAGGGTCTGCAGTGTGTCGACCGGCTCAGCCAACGAAGGGGTCTTGGTGATGGAAGGCGTTGTATCTTTGGCCGTGAAGTGGAGCAGACCTTGCTCGCCGAGATAGGCGCAAGCGATGAAGTTGACGATGACTTGGGTGTGGGGCAGGAGGTCCTGCTTTGTGTAGTCCCAAAGCGCGGTCTCGGTGCCGTGGCGGAGCAGGGTGTGTTGCAAGGCGGTAGGGCTATTGGTGTAGGCCAGGAGGCAGAGCCACCAGTCGCCGTATTGTTGGTAAAGGTCGTTGAGGTAGTCGAGGGCGACCTGGGTGGCGGCTTTGATGTCATAGCGTTCGTCAGTGGTCTCGTCGATGCAGAGGCCGTAGTGCAGACCCACCAGTGGGGGCAGCATCCACACGCCGCAGCGGTCGTCTTGTTGACTGTTGGCTTTCATGCCGCTGAGGGCCACAGGCAGGTAGCGCAGCTCGTGGGGCATGTCACGTTGTGCCAAGGCCGAGTCGATGTATGGGGCGTAGGACACGAAGGTCTCGGAGAGCGGCATGGCGGCATAGCGTCCCACCACGTTGTCGAGCATGGCATCGTAGGGCAGGGGAATGCTCTTTTCGACGGTTTTCAGGCTTTGGGTGAGTCTGTCGTTGTCCGTCGACATTGTCGACATGCAACAGTTGTTCGCCGTGAGGCAGAAAACATAGCACCATACAATATATAACGCTCTAAATTTCATTGTTTTACATAAATCCTTCCACCGAAAAGGGCAGTTTTCAAAATGAACGGCAAAAATACAGAAATTAATGGTAATGGGGAAACAAATCAAACAGAAATCTTTTTGGGCACAAGGTCGGGGATGTCGGTTGCCGACTTTTTACTATTTTTGCACCCTCAAAATGAAGTAGCCCATGAACCCCGTTGACCGCACAAAAGAACTGGAGACGCTGAGCATCAAGCGTTTGCTGTGGATGTATGCCCTGCCAAGCATCATCAGCCACATTATCGCCTCCATCTATAACATCGTCGACCGTGTGTTTCTGGGCCAGTGTGTGGGTGCACTTGCCATCGCGGGTTTGGCCATCACTATGCCCATCATGAACATCATCCACGCCTTCGGCTCGCTCGTGGGAGCAGGCGCCTCAGCCCGTATGTCGATTATCCTGGGCAAGAAAGACTACAACTGGGCGGAGAAGATTCTGGGCAACAGCATGTTGCTGACCTTCATCTTTGGCTTCCTCTTCGTCACAGGCGGCTACCTCTTCATGGACCGCATCCTGACGGCCTTCGGTGCCTCAGCCGACACCATCGCATACGCCCGCGAATATATGGATATCGTACTGCCCGGCATGTTCATGACCACGCTGTCGTTCAACCTCACGGGACTGATGCGCGCCACAGGCTATCCCAAGAAGTCGATGTGGATCATGGTGGGTGGTGCCATCCTCAACATCTTCCTCGATGCGCTGTTCATCTATGTCCTCGATTGGGGCATCGTAGGCGCAGCTTGGGCCACCACTATCTCCATGACGTGTACGGGCATCCTGGCCGTATGGCATTTCCTGCAAAAAAGCTCTTTCATCCGCTTCCGTCGCCATGCCTGGAAGCCTAAGGGCTACATCTTCCGCAACATCCTGATGATTGGTCTGAGTCCCTTCTCGATGAATCTGGCCGCTTCGTTGGTGGTCGCGCTGCTCAACAACCAATTGTTGCGCTATGGCGGCGACTTGGCCGTGGGTGCCTATGGCCTCGCCAACACCTTCGGCAGCCTCAGCGTAATGCTCATCTTAGGCCTCTGCCAAGGCATGCAGCCCATCGCGGGCTACAACTACGGTGCGGGTCATCCCTTGCGCCTGAAAGAGGTTTACACCCTGACAAGGCGAATCAACATGCTGATAGGTGCGGTAGGGGCTTTGCTTGCCCTGACGCTGCCTCATGTCATGCTACGGATGTTCACCAAAGAGGAAGAGCTGATACAAATCGGTATCCCTGCCCTACGTTTCATGTTGGTGATGTTCCCCTTGGTGGGTTTCACCATCACCAACTCCAACTTCTTCCAGAGCATTGACAAGCCCTGGATTGCCATCGTCACCAGCCTTTCGCGCCAGGTGCTCTTCCTCATCCCGCTCATCTACATCGTGCCCATTTTGTTCATCAATGCGGGTTATGACGGTCTGATGGGTGTCTGGGCTTCGTTGACTATCTCCGACGTGTTGGGTGCGGCCTTGGCTTTCGTCCTGATGCTCACACAACGTCATGTGTTTCAACCTACTGAGTGATGAAATGCCTTTGAAATCAAGATTATTTTCTTTTTTCCAAAAAAGGCATTACTTTTGCAGAGCAAAACGCTTTGTGAACATTCATTATTATTAACTAAAACCATACTATTATGAAAAAGACCAACCTTTTATCGACTTTGGCTTTGGTAGCTGCTATGCTGTGGAGTACCACTGCATTTGCCCAATTTGGCAGCATCGGCCGGGCCATCCGACAAGAAGTAAAGCAGGAAGTCAAGAATGAGGTGAGAAACTCCTCCGCCTTCTCTGAAAAGGTGAGCATCGACAAGATCCCCGCCACGCTTGAGGAGTTCCAGACCCTGCAAGCCAAGTTAGGCACCACGCCCGAGGGGTGCATCATGCTGCAGTTGGTGGCCATGGAGATGTACCGCCGCGACAAGGCCGTGGGCCTCGAGTGCCTGAAGCTGAACAACACCAGCACCAATCTGAGTTTTGTTACTAGCCGCCTCAACGAAATCTTTCGCGAGAATGACACCTATGCCCGTCCTTATCTTGTTTCGACCTACTTCAGCGGTGCCAAGCCCTCCAACGGCTACAACCCCGACAAACCATACACCATTCAGGTGCGCCGCAACCCGGCTCATCCCAACGACGAGCGTTCACAGGCTTTGAAAGGCTATGTGAAGTATTTCCAGGTGTATAGCGATGGTTACGACACCCCGTGGCGCAGCATCGAGGTGGTGCAGCAGAAAGGCGATGACTACTATCGCGTGTCGAACTGCCCCGCTGTCTACATACAATGCAAGGAAGTAGATTTTGATGCCACGGAAGATTGGCGTGAATTGGAATAATCTCCTAAATCCTCGACAAACCAATGAAACGATTCCATTTTTTAATGACCTTTTTGGTCCTCTTCCCAGCTTTCCTTTTTGCCGGTGAAGGCATGTGGATTCCTATGTTGCTGCAGTACAACGAGAAAGAGATGCAGGAGATGGGCATGAAGATCACTGCTGAAGACATCTATTCCATTAATCACAGCAGCCTGAAAGACGCCATCGTGCTCTTTGGCGGTGGCTGCACGGGCGAGATCGTTAGTGACTACGGCCTGCTGCTCACCAATCACCACTGTGGCTACGACTACATCCAGAAACACAGTTCGGTGGAACACGACTACCTCACCAAGGGCTTCTGGGCCATGAACCGTGGCGAGGAGCTGCCTTGCCCAGGTCTCAGCGTCATTTTCCTCCGCGAGATGCGCGACGTGACCGTCGAAGTGCTTGAAGGCGTCACCGACGACATGTCGGAAGCCGAGCGTCAAGCTAAGGTGGAGGCCAACATCAAGGTTGTCACCAAAGCCGTCGAGAAAGAGACACCTTATAAGGTCAGCATTAAGCCGTTCTTCTTAGGCAACCAGTATTACATGCTGCTCAACGAGGTCTACACTGACGTGCGCCTTGTGGGCTGCCCGCCGAGCAACATCGGCAAGTTTGGCGGCGACACTGACAACTGGGTTTGGCCCCGCCACACGGGCGACTTCTCGATTTTCCGTGTTTATGCCGACAAAGACGGCCATCCAGCTGTGTATGATAAGGACAACGTGCCTTACAAGCCTGCCAAGCACCTCGACATCTCGTTGAAGGGCGCAGAGGAAGGCGACTTCGCCTTTGTGTTCGGTTATCCCGCCCGCACCAACGAATACCTGCCCGCCGTGGCCGTTGACCAGGAAGCTAACGTCATCGACCCCATCACCGTCGACCTGCGCGGCAAGGTGCTCGACATCTATAACAAATACCAGGAGCAAGACCCCAAGGTGCGCATCCAATACGCCTCCAAGCACGCCAGCCTCGGCAACGGCTGGAAGAAATGGATGGGCGTGACCGAGGGCATCAACCACTTCCATGGCATCGAGAAGAAGACCGAATACGAGAGTCGCTTCCAAGAGTGGGTCCTGGCCTCGCGCAGCCGCCACATGTATATCGACGTGCTGAAGCAGTTCAAAGACAACTACAAAACCTTGGAGCCTTACGAACTGGCCTATACCTATCTCACCGAAGCAGGGTTGCGCATCGAACTCGTCAGCTTTGCCGGTCGTTTCGCACGCCTCTCCGAGGTGACCAAGGACACGCCGCAAGACAAGGTCGATCAGATGGTGGCCAACCTGAAAGCCTCAGCAGCCAGCTTCTTCAAGGACTACTATGAGCCTATCGACCGTGAGGTGGCCGCCATGTTGCTCAAGGAATACATGAAGGCCCAGCCCGCCGACTTCCGCCCGTCGTTCCTCAACGACATCAAGGACGTGGACAAGTTTGTGGATGAGCTTTTCTCCAAGTCGATGTTTACCGACGAGGCTAAAGTGACCGCTTTGTTGGATAATTTCAAGGTAAAAGATGCCAAGAAACTGGCCAACGACCCTGCCATGAAGGTCTACCAGAGCCTCATCAGCTTCTATCGCGACGAGGTCTACGACCACATTTCGAGCCTTAACGCTGACATCGACCGTCTGCGTCGCATCTACATGAAAGGCCAGATGGAAATGGAGCCTGAGCGCCGTTTCTCGCCTGACGCCAACTTTACGCTGCGCGTCACCTATGGCAAGGTGGAAGGTTTCAAGCCTAAAGACGGTATGCGATACAAGCATTTTACCACCCTCGAAGGCATCATGCAGAAGGAGAACCCTGACATTTACGACTATGTGGTGGAGCCCCGTCTCAAGGAGCTGTATAATAATAAGGACTATGGCCGCTACGCCGACAAAGATGGCACCATGCATGTGGCCTTCACCGCGAGTGTACACACCACGGGCGGTAACTCGGGCAGCCCGATTCTGAACGCCGAAGGCCAGCTTCTTGGCCTTAACTTCGACCGCTGCTGGGAGGGCACGATGAGCGACCTCATCTACGACCCCGACATCTGCCGCAACATCAGCGTCGACATCCGTTATGTGCTCTTCATCATCGACAAGTTCGCTGGTGCAGGGCACCTGATTGATGAAATGACGATTGTGGAATGAAAAAAAGGCGGTCAACGACCGCCTTTTTTCATTAGTCTTCTACCAAGACCCGTTTTGTCACCATTCCGTTTTTCGTCTGGACCCTGACGAGATAAACGCCAGCGCCAAGGCGACTAAAGTCGTATTCAAAACTATTGCCGCTTGCTAAGGTGTCAAACATTTTTTCGCCCAACACATTGTAAATGTTGATGCCTTCGATGTCTTCAGCCTCGATGGTAAGCATTCCACGAGTCGGATTGGGGTAGACCTCTGCCCACTTTCCGTCAAGCTCTTGAACGGTACTACAATCGTCGAGGATGGTGGTGAAGTAGTCATGCCACTCTGAGTTTTCGTAGGCGGCGATGCAACCGCAAGGCACGGTGATCGTGGTGCAGCTGAAGCCCTCAAACACGTCCTCAAACGAGAACCCAGGCGGTATTGTGGCCAAGGAAACAACTTCAGCGAAGCCATTACAGCCTCGGAAGGCTTCACCACCAATGCTGTCCAAGGCCCTGCCGAGCGTTAACGTGCCTGAGAATCCGCTGCAATTGCGGAAAGAGTTGGCCTCAATGTGTGTCACGGAATTGGGGATGGTCAGCGAACCAGTGAAGCCGGTGCAACCCCAGAAGGCGCAGGAGCCGATGGAGGTCAAGGCGTTGCTGAGGTTCAAAGTGGTAAAACCGGTGCACTTGATAAACGCCCCTTTTTCGATGCGTTTCAAGCCGTCGCCAAAGGTCAGGGCACCCGTAAAACCAGTGCAGCCATAAAAAGCCCCCATCGCGATATACCTCACCGAGTTGGGGATAGTCAGCGGGCCGACAAGGTGCTTGCAGCCATAGAAGGCCGCAGCCCCAATGGTGTCTAAGGCACTACCAAAGTGTAACTCTGTGAGTCCACTGCAAGCCAAGAATGCATTGTCGGCAATGACGGTTACAGTATTGGGAATGAACAAAGGTCCTGTCAGTCCTCCACACGAGATGAAGGCGTTTTTCCCGATTTTGGTCACGGGATAGTCGTGCCCGTTGTAGCTGATGGTCTCTGGGAGGCTTAATTCGCCGCTTGCATCGTAGCCGTTGACATGCCCGACGAGCGTTACGGAGGCGCTGTCGGCATTGATTTGATAATACAAGTCACCTACGGGGAAATAGGTTTGCGCATGCAGGCTCGTCATTCCCATCATGCTTAGGATGAGAACGGATAGGATAGCACATGCGGCTTTTTTGCAGAGTGAAAAACTGTTTTTCATAAAGGCAATGGTTATTCAGTTGCTTTCCCCGCTGGGAAAGCCTTCAAGGATGCAAATGTAGCAAAAAACATGAAACGGGACGCAAAAATTTGGCTTTTGTAGAGACGTGCCATGGCGCGTCTCTACAGGATATTATTCCCACGGCAGCGTAAACCACAGCGTTTCCTTTGTCATGCCGCCCACGATGCCGTAGCCGCCTTCCACGTTGGTGTGGGTCTGTACAGGCTCGGTCAAGATCTGCATGACTTCGTCATCCTGCTCACAGGTGTTCAGGTAGAGGTAATAGTCCTTCGTGATGTGCTGCATCGTGATGGGAATCTGCCGCACTGTCGTGTCGGGGCGGTTTTTGAAGGTGGCGTTCATGCTGAGAGGCAGCTTGATCTGGTAACTCTTGCCGTCGAAGAGCAGGTCGGTGAAGGTGCCTTCGTAGTTGCCGTTGTCGAAGAGTCCCAACTCCGATTCGACACTGCCGAAGACAGGGTCGTCGTAGGTCGGGTAGACGAACAATCGGAAGTCGTTCATGTAGTCGTCATAGTCGCCAAGTCGGGCCAAGAGCTGGTAATAATCGGTTTGGCCGGGGCTGAGGTCGCGGATGTTAACGGTGAGCTCTAGGCTGCCAACAAGGCTCCAAATGGTGTCTTCCTCTTCGTCGATGTAGTAATCGATGTCCCACATTGTAATCTTATAGTCACCGAGGCTCCAGTCAGCGGGATATGGCAGAGGATTAGAAGTGCCTTCCACATCGTCGAAGCCGTTGGCCGAGGCCGTGACTTTGACGATGTCACCCACGGCAGGACGGTAGTCGCTATGGTAAGCGGTCATCAGCTTGTAGGTCAGGTACATTGTGTCTCCCTCGCCGTATTGGTACCAATCATACCAGACCGTATCCACGCTTGGTGTCAGCTCGCCGATGTGGTTGTCGTTGACATAGAGCGAGGCTGCGAGGTCGGCGGGCGCGTCGGTGTTGTGGTCGTCGTCGAGGAAGAAATAGCTCTTGGAGATATAGGCCGTGACGGGCTGTCCAGGCTCTGCAAGGCAGTTGATGACCAGCTTGGGGTCGGTCTCTTTGCCGTTGAATTCAATCTGTTTGGCGCAAGAAGTCAGTAACACGATGCCAAATATGGTTATTATTAATCTATTGATTCTCATGGTCCTGAATTAAAATTTAAAACTATAACTCGCTGACGGAATAATGGGGAAGAGACTCGCTTGCATCAGCACTTTCTTGGTCTTGCCCGAGGCAAAATCGTAGTCGTAGTCGGTGTAGACGATGAAGGGATTGTTATGGTTGTAGACGTTGTAGACGCTGATGTTCCAGGTGCGGACGCCGTGTTTTTTCTGTTTGTGGAAGTTCACGCTGAGGTCGAGGCGGTGGTAGTTGCCCAAGCGGTAGTTGTTGCGTTCCAAGGCATTGATTGACGGTACATAGCCGTCGGCGTCTGGCATGCCGTCGTAGATCTGCGTCCCGAGGGTGCCACAGTTGCCGCTGCTGAAGACCCAGGTGCCGCTGATGTCAATCTTTTCGTTGAACTTGTGCTGCACCGTGATGCTGAGGTCGTGACGGCGGTCGTATTTGGCAGGAAACACCTTGCCTCCGTTGATTTCCATACCTTCACGGTCAAACTGCCGGTTAGCATGTGCCCAGGTGTAGCCGATCCAGCCTGTGGTTTTACCGAAGCTGCGTTGCACGAGGAACTCGACGCCGTAGGCCCAGCCGCGGCCTAAGCAAACTTTCTGTTCCCAAGTCTCGCTCGAGCCGAAGAAGGTAGCACCGTCTTTGTATTCCAGAAGGTTGTCCATGGTCTTGTAGTAGCCTTCGAGCGAGATGTCGAAGAGGCGTGGCAGCTCATAGAAGGCGCCGAGCGACCATTGATGGGCGTTCATTGGGAGGATGGTGGCCGTGACGGGCACCCAGAGGTCGGTGGGCAGGCTGAGGCTGCTGTTGGAGAGCAGGTGTACATATTGCGTCATGTAGGCATAGCCAGCCTTGAGCGAGAGGTTGGAGGCCAGCATCACACTGGCGCTGAGTCGCGGCTGCACGCTATGGTAGGTCTTGCCTTCGACGGTGAAGGTGGAGTAGTGCACGCCTGCGTTGAGGCGGACGATGTCGCCGAAGGTCATGTTGTCCTCGGCATAGAGGGCGGTCTCATGAGCAAAGATTTTGGGCGAGCCTGCCGTGGTGTCGTAGCTGTAGCTCGCGGGGCCTTCGCTGGCGTCGTAGTGCATCGACTGCACGTCGGGCCTAAATTGGTGGTAGGTATAGCTGCCGCCGAAGCGGATTTCATGGTTGGGCAAGGGGCGGTAGTCGAAGTCGACTTTGCCGGTCAGGTCGTAGATGCCCGACTTGTAGGTCATGCCCATTTCCTGCTTCTCGATGAAATTTTCTATGAGATTGGTGTCTTCCTCGCTGACGTCGAGGCCAAGATTGTGGCGGTATTGCGTGTAGTTGACCGAGGCGTCCATGAAGAGCTTCTGCGACATCACATGGTTCCAGCGCAAGGCGGCCACTTTGTTGCCCCAGGCCCAGTCGAGGCGCTCTTGGGCTTCGTATTTGTAGGTTTCGGATTCGTAGTCTTTGTATTTCACGCCGAAATAGATGGCGTCGTCGCCGGTGTAGAAACTCAGGTAGAGACGGTCTTTGTCAGAAATCTTCCAGTTGAGCTTGGCATTGAAGTCATAGAAGTAATAGCCTGCGCTCAGCTTGGCCATGTCGGGGTCGGTGGCGCGGGCGATCCAAAGGGTAGGCTTCAGCAGCAGGTCGCTGTAGGTGCGGCGGAATGAGAGGTTGAACGATAGTTTGTCCTTCACGATGGGGCCTTCGAAGTTGAGTTTCGATGAAATCAGTCCTACACTCACGTTGCCGTGGTAGTGTTGCATGTCGCCTTCCTTCATGCGGATGTCGACCACCGACGAGAGTCTTCCGCCGAAGTGGGCAGGGAAGCTGCCTTTATATAAGGTGACGTTTTTGAGCGCGTCGGGGTTGAAGACGGAGAAAAAGCCCATCATGTGGTTGACGTTGTAGACGGGTACGCCGTCGAGGAGCAGCAGGTTCTCGTCGGGACCGCCGCCGCGCACATACATGCCCGCTGAGCCTTCCGAGCCGTTCTGCACGCCGGGCAGCAGCTGTATGGCTTTCAGCACATCGGCCTCGCCGAAGAGGGTCGGAATGCTCTTGATTTGTTGCACAGGTAGCTCCACCACGCTCATCTGCGGGCTGCGGGCACTCACCGTAGCGCGGGTGCCTTCCACCACCACCTCGTCTAAGGTCGTGTTGGAGGCGAGCGTGAAGTTGAGGCTGAGGTTTTCCTTTAGGTCAAGGGTGAGCGTCTCTTGGGTGTAGCCCACATACGACACTTGCAGGTCAATGGCGCCTTGGTCCAAAGTCAAGGTGTAGAAGCCGTAGCTGTTGGTGGCGCAGCCTTTGCCCGAGTTCTTGTCGACGACGGTCGCCCCGATGAGGGTCTCCTTGCTGGCGGCGTCCATCACATAGCCACTGATGGTCCGTTTCTGCGCAAGAGCAGGCAGACAGGCCAGCACCAAGCCGATGACGACGAGCCATCGGCGGAAAAAAAGAGGTTTCATCTCACTAATTATCAATTATCAACTATCCATTATCAATTACCTATGATCCAATCCGCTGCAGCCTCAATCACATTGTCAATACCTTGTGCGGTGCTGGCGTCGTCGATGAGGACGCGCTCTTGGGGCGGAACACCGTTCTCGTAGTTGCCGCCGTCGATGGCGATGGTGCGTGTAATGCTGAAACGGTAGGTCCAACCGTTGGGCAGGGCACCGCCATTGGGCAGGCCGAGGCCGCCGCCGCTGTAGTCGCCAAACAAGCGGATGTTGGGATAAGCCATGGTGCATATTGAGAAGAACGAGGTAGCGCTGTAGGAGCCACGGTCGATGAGCACGGCAACGGGCTTGGTGTAAGGCGTTGCCAGGATGCAGGTGTCGGAGGCTTTGACGGCTTCAAGCGCGGTGAATTCGTTGTGCTTCGGGCCCGACTTGATTTGTGTTCGGTATAACGGCTGCTCGTAGTTGTCAAAGATGCTGAGCAGCATGCCGATGTTGAGGATGCTACCGCCGCCGTTTTGGCGCAGGTCGAGGATGACGCCGTCGCAGTCTTTGTAACGGTCTTCAAACAGATACTTCAAATCTGCCTCGCTGATGTCGTTCATAAAAGAAGAATAGCGCAGGTAAGCCACGCGCCCGTCGCGGATGGCGTTGTGGGCGATGCTGCCCGTAGTGTGGTAGTTGACGGTCAGGTAGTTAAGCACTACCACTTGTTCGTTGATGTTTTTCTCAGCATACATCTTATAATAGACCGAGTCGTTGTGCGACACATCGAAGCTCGACACCAGATTGGTATGGCCGTCTTTCAAGGTGTTGAGTATGGCGGCGCACACGCGGAAGAGGCTGTCGTTGTCCATCTCGTCATAGACTTTTGGGCGATAGACTTCATAGACCGAGTCCCAGTCGACGCCTTTCACGTCAAAGAAAGCGTATTGCTGGTCGACTTTGTTCCAAAGGTAATCAAACACGTTGACGGCATTGGAGGGTTCGTCGGCTTCCATAAAGGCGCGTTCGCAGGAAGCGAAAGCAATCGTGGCGAAGCAAAGGAGGAGGATATGCAGTTTTTTCATGGCGTGAATCAAAAGAGGTTAAACATAAAGTCGAGGGAAAGGGTGTGGAAGGCGTTGTCGAAACGGTAGTAGCCGTGGCTGCGCGTGGTCAGGTAGTCCCAGCGGTAGGAGAGGCCGATCTTGTTGCCGTTCGGCAGGTTGAAACGCAGTCCGATGTCGGTGCTGACACCGGGAAACAGCATGCCCGACATCTCGTAGCTTTGGAGGATGGTGTTCATCAGGTTGATGTCGGAAGTGTAGTTGTCCATGAAAGCGTAGGGCGGGCGTTCGATGATGCTGCCAAGGGGCAGGGTCAGCTTGCCGTAGACCGACAAGAGGTTGTGCGTGCCGTTTTTGATAAAGGCGAAGTCATATTGCACCATGCCCTCGGCGTTGAGGTTGAGGAATATGGCCGTGCTGGTGGAGGCGTTGCCCAACGAGGGGATGATTCGGAAGAAGGCGTCTTCTTCCAAGCCGCCGCCGACCCAGAGATGCAGGCGGTTGCGTTGGTTGTCGTGGATGCGGTAGAGAAACTCCACGCGTTCTTGGGCATCGATGTTGTAGCCGCTGAGAGGCAGTACCAACAGGTTGCCCAAGGCGCGCATCTCGGTTTGGATATGGCAGCGTCGCCATTCAACGGTGGCACCGAGCTGTGCGGAGCCGCCCAGGCCCCATAGCGACATTGGGGCGATGCCAGCATCGTAGGCATCAGCCAGGCCGAGGCCCACGCCGCCGTTCAGCCAGACGGAGACCTTGTTGTTGGGTACGGACTGCGATTTGGATTCTTCGTCTTGTGCGAAGGCTTGCGTCGTCATGAGGAACACGACCGCAAGGAGAATAGGTTTTAGTTTCATTATGATAAGTTTTGTTGATGCTTGAAAAGTGCTGCAAAAGTAAGGATTTCTTTGTTTTTGCGGCAAAAACCTGATAAAAACAGGGCTGATTCAAAAAAGATGTATAACTTTGCAGCGTTAAACCAATAACGCACAAGGAAATGGAAGCAACGAAAACGACAAAATCGGATAACCTCATCATCCGCCTGCTCCAGTTCAAGCGTGAGATGAGAGAATGTATCCAGAATGGTGCCGACCCTGAGGAAATGAAACGAATTGCTGACAAGTATGGCTTCACATTCGCTACTCCCATATGAGGTTCGGAAGACAGACGAGTTGAACTATGAGTTTGTCAACAAACATGGCATTAAGTACCATCTGTTTTTTCTGCCAGTCTATGATTTATATCCCGACTTGGTGAACACCTATTCTTTCAGCATTGAACGCGAGGGTACAAATCCTCATCCACTCGACCGTCGTATTGCGGCCACCGTCGTGGATGTGTTGCGTCGTTTTTTCCAAAATGTCGAGAATGCCATGATTATGGTTTGCGACAGCACAGACGGCAAGCAACACCGTCGTCGTAACCTCTTCGACCACTGGTTCCATTATTACAACGATGGAACTTTGACTGCCATTAATGCTGAAGTGGGAGAAGGCGACTACGAACTATTGCTTTCCATTTACTTCAAGAAAACCAACCCTTATAAGCAACAACTAATTAAAGCCTTCGGCGACTTGCTGGCCCAAGACCTTTACGATATCGTTATCTGAAATGAAAATCGCTATGCCTTTTCTCATTTCAACAATAATCACTATTTTTGCAACCGTTTTCCTCCCCCTTCTAAGGGGGTGCCGCGAAGCGGCGGGGGATTCAAACGTCCCATTAGCCCGCAGTCCCGCGTCAACTGAACAACTGAACAACTGCAAACTAATAACTTAATACAATGGAATCAACGAACAAACACTTCAAGCGTTACACGGTAACCACAGCCTTGCCTTATGCCAACGGCCCTGTCCACATTGGCCACCTTGCCGGCGTCTACATCCCTGCCGACACCTACGTCCGTTATCTGCGGATGAAGGGTGAGGAGGTCCTGTTTGTCGGTGGTTCCGACGAACACGGCGTGCCGATTACCATCAAGGCCGAGAAGGAAGGCTGCACGCCGCAGGACATTGTCGACCGCTACCACGAAATCATCAAGAAATCGTTCGAGGAGCTGGGCATCAGCTATGACATCTACTCGCGCACCACTTCGAAAATGCACCGTGCCACGGCCCAGGAATTTTTCAAGAAACTCTACGACGATGGCAAGTTCATTGAGAAAGAGACGGAGCAATACTTCGACCCCGAGCGCCAGAAATTCCTCTCCGACAGATATATCGTGGGTACCTGCCCGAAATGCGGTGCCGAGGGTGCCTATGGTGACCAATGTGAGAAATGCGGCTCTTCTTTAAGCCCCGACGAACTCATCAACCCACACTCCCAACTCAGCGGCGCGGCCTTGGTGAAGAAGCCGACCAAACACTGGTATCTGCCTTTAGACCAATATGAGCCTTGGCTCCGCGAGTGGATCCTTGAAGGCCACAAAGAATGGAAGTCGAACGTCTACGGTCAAGTGAAGAGCTGGCTCGACGGTGGCTTGCAGCCCCGCGCCGTCACCCGCGACCTCGACTGGGGCGTGCCCGTCCCGATCGAAGGCGCCGACGGCAAAGTGCTATACGTGTGGTTCGATGCCCCCATCGGCTACATCAGCAACACCAAGGAAATCTGTGAACAACGTGGCGAAGACTGGGAGAAGTGGTGGAAAGACCCCGAGACCAAGCTGGTGCATTTCATCGGCAAGGACAACATCGTGTTCCACTGCATCATCTTCCCCTGCATGATGAAAGCCTATGGCGACTACATCATGCCCGAGAATGTGCCCGCCAACGAGTTCCTCAACCTCGAGAACGACAAAATCTCAACCTCGCGCAACTGGGCTGTGTGGCTGCACGAATACCTCGAAGAGTTCCCGGGCAAGCAGGATGTGTTGCGCTATGTCTTGACCGCCAACGCCCCTGAGACCAAGGACAACAACTTCACTTGGAAGGACTACCAGGATCGCAACAACAACGAACTGCTTGCCATCTTCGGCAACTTCGTCAACCGCACCTTGGTGCTGACGCATAAATATTATGAAGGTGTCGTGCCCGCCATGACAGGCCTGAACGAAGCCGACCAAGCTGTCATTGCCGAGATGAACAGCTATCCCGACAAAATCGGCTACCTCATCCAGAACTTCAAGTTCCGCGAGGCCCTCAACGAGCTGATGAACTTGGCCCGCCTCGGCAACAAATACCTCACCGACAACGAGCCTTGGAAGCAAATCAAGACTGACCCCGAGCGTGTGAAGACGGTGATGGCAGTCAGTTTGCAGATTGTGGCGCATCTGGCCATCCTCAGCGAGCCTTTCCTGCCCTTCAGCGCGAAGAAATTGCAGCAAATGATTGTTCTGTTCTTCAAGGATTGGGACGATGCCGAAAAGACCGTCCTGCTGCCTGAAGGTCTTGTCATCGGTCAGCCCGAGCTGCTCTTCGAGAAGGTGGAGGACAGCGTGGTGGAGGCTCAGCTGCACAAACTGGAAGAGACCAAGAAAGCCAACCAACTCAATGCTTGGAAGCCTGCTGAGGTGAAGCCCGTGGTCAGCTTCGACGACTACATGAAGGTGGATGTCCGTGTGGGTACCATCCTCGAGTGCCAGAAGGTGCCGAAGGCTGATAAACTCTTGCAGTTCCTCATCGACGACGGCATGGAGAAGCGCACCATCGTGAGCGGCATCGCCAAATACTATACCGAGCCGGAAAAGCTGGTCGGCAAGCAAGTGTGCTTCGTCGCCAACTTCGAGCCGCGCAAGCTCAAGGGCGTGGTCAGCGAGGGCATGATTCTCTCCGCCGAGGACAAAGACGGCCGTTTCGTGCTGCTCACCCCGAGCGACTTGGTCGCTCCGGGATGCAGCGTTGGCTGATTTTTATCGATAATGAAAAGATATTTCGTTTTACTCTTTTTGTTGACCTCAGTATCCCTATTGGTAGGACAGCCGATAGAGGATAAAGGGTTGATAAAGAAAAAGTTGGAAGTCGAGCGATTGCCCGACATGAATCTGCCGCGTGCTGGCCACAATGTGTTTTATGCTAATGGTGAGCTGACGGTGGTAGGCGGACACACTTCCGGATTTGTCCTGACACCTACTGCCGAGTATTTCAGCGAAAGCTCGTGGCATATAGTACCTGCTGTGTATCAGCATGATAACGGCATGGCTGTGGTGTTGAACGAAGGTCAACGGGTGCTTATTGCTGGAGGACACGAAAAGAATCTGGGCATTGGCCAGAGTTTCGAGGCGGAGATGTATGACCCCAAGTCACATACTTTTGAAGGTTTTGGCTACCTTGACCGTAACCGAGCCTTGGCACAAGGCGTGGAAATGGATAGCAGGTGGGTGCTCATTGCAGGCAATCACAAAGGCAACGATGCTTTCGAGAGGTTTGATGGAAAGAAAACGTTTCACCATCTGAAGGATGTGGCCGTGTGGAGAGCCGCGCCCTATTTGTTCCCCGTGGCCTCTGAAGATGCCATCGCCTTCGGTGCGGTGTGGCGAGGGCAAGGTTTCGAGCCTTGTGACACCGTCGACCGACTGAAGGGCGAGCCGTTTTGTGTTCCATTGTTGAAGGAATGGATGCCTTTCATTTATAACCAAGGCAGCCACTTCCAATCGGCCTTTATCGGAGACAAAGCCACTGGCGACTACTCTTATCTTATCGCAGCGCAGGATTCCCTTGGCAAAACGGCTTTCATTTGCGTTCACGATACTGTTTTTTCGCTGCTGCCAACTATAGATCCCGTGCCTGTGGCGGCAGAGTGGGGGCGTATCAAGTATGACCGCCCAGCCATTGCTGACAGAGAGGCTCACCGCTCCTATTTGGTGGGCAATGATACGACAGGGCGAGTTTACGTTGTCGCTGTGGAATATGACAAGCAGCCGGCCCCCATCACCTTATATTATACCGACCCGCTGACTGACGTGGGCAATACTACGCCTGTGCTGACCCCCGATGGCGACCTCATCATCACCGGAGGCATCACGGATGACAATTTCTTACCTTTTGCTTCAGTGTGGCTGTTGCATACGGGTACTCCACAAACCACTATCCTTGTTGATTCTGATTCCCAGTCAGGTCGTAATAAGGCTTGGCTATGGGTGCTTTGTGGGTTGTTGGCTGTCACTGCCGTGGTGGTAGTTGTATGTCGCTTTAAGTCATCGACTGACGTCAAATCTGACGTTAGTCAATCTATTTCATCCGCCCCGATGCCTCAACCTGACAATGTCCCCGACGACCTGCTGCTCCGTATCACCCAATTAATGGAAACGCAGCATCTCTATTTGAATCCCGAGCTGAAAATCACGGATATGGCTGAAGCCCTCGGTGTCCACCGCAATGCCGTTTCTGCCTGTATCAATGCGCAGGGCAGCACGTTTAACCAGTGGGTCAACGACTACCGTCTTCAGCACGCCAAACAAGTGTTATGCAAGGCCTCCGATAAAAAGATTTCCGTTGTGGCCTTGGAGTCGGGCTTTGCCAACGAACGGTCCTTCTTCCGCGTTTTCAAGGATGCCACAGGCATGACTCCAAAAGAGTGGGCGGCGCAACAGCAGTCCGTTTCCTGACCCAAGCGACTGACAAATCATCAAATTCGACTGACAATTTGCAAATTGTCAGTCGTTTTTCGTGTTTCGCCACAGGCATGGTTGTGGCTTTACGTTACTTTTGCATCAACAAAAGAATTACCTATTTATTAACTAAAACCAACAACACAATGAAAAAAGTTTTTTTTTACTTGCTGCTTTTGCCAATGATGGCTTTCACGATGAGCAGCTGCATCAAAGACGTAGCGTGGGTGACCCCTAGTTCAGTCCACTTTGGAAGTGAGCCCTCCTCGCAGACCGTATGGTTTTACGGTTCCTATAATTATTATACGGCTGAGGTCGATGCCGACGGCCAAGGCTGGTGTACAGTGGATGACCTGGGCGACGGCCTTGTGGACATCGTTACGACGGAAAACACAGGCGCAGCGCGCTCGTGCTATGTGAACTTCTATATAGACTACGAATCCACCCCACTAAGATCCGTCTCAGTGATGCAGGATGCCGGAAACGGCGGCGGCGGTGGCGGCGGCGGCTCCAACGGCAACACCTGGAACGGCCACGAATTCGTTGACCTCGGCCTGCCAAGTGGCACCCTGTGGGCCACATGCAATGTTGGTGCCCAAAAACCTGAAGACTGGGGCTACAGCTTTGCCTGGGGAGAAGTTGAGACCAAAGCATCGACCAATTTTGATTGGGAACACTATAAGTATTGCGTGAATGACAAGTGGAAACTTACAAAGTATTGCCAAAGCTCGGAGATTGGCTATCTCGGCTATACCGACGACCTGACTGAGCTGGAACTCTGCGACGATGCAGCCACAGCCAAATGGGGCAACGGATGGCGCACACCTTCATTAGACCAAATAAGAGAACTCTCAAGAGAGTGTTCGTGGTCTTGGGAGACGGTCAATAATGTCAAAGGAAACAGATATACAGGCCCCAATGGCAACAGCATCTTTATTCCCGCCGATGCCGACGGTCACTACAGCACCATTTGGGCAAGGAATCTATACGCTGGAGGAGTAAACGCGTGGAAGTTCACCCAAGGCGGCGACACTTATGGCATAGATTGGAATTGGCGTTGTTATCAAGGTAAAGTCCGCCCCGTGCGCGAATAAACGAGAAGGAAATTAAATCGACATCGAGACACGGGACTTCGGGACTTCGAGACAAGCCAATGTCCCGTAACCTCGCGTCTCGTGTCCAATATGTAAATCCTATTTGCTCATCTATTTATTAACCAAAATCAACAACAAAATGAAAATAAGGAATCTATTCTGCCTGCTGCTTTTGCCGATGATGGCTTTCAGCATAAGCAGTTGCGACAAAAACAAGGTCTCGGTGACGCCCGACGAAGTCACCTTTGAATGCGACGGCGGCACGAAGACCGTAACGGTGAACTTGGCCGACAATACCTATTACGATGCACGGGTCGATGAAGCCGGACGGAGCTGGTGCACGGTGGAATGTCCGGGAGACGGTGTCGTGAACATCACCGTAAGAAACAACACGGGCGAGGTACGCACCTGCTATGTGAACTGCTATGTGGCCCCATCGGAAGGCCTCACCGAAGAGGAAATGACCAAACTACCCGTCTTGGTGACACAGGACGCTTATAAGATAGAAGTTACTGAGCCTACTTTCGTAAGGTTCAATTTCGAAACCGAGGCACACAGACATCACACTGACTATGGAGGCGGTTTTGATGCCTATGAGATGCTTTATTTGTGGCACAGAGAATGGAACGAGATGACGGTTGATTGTTCGCAGTCAGGCGACAGACTCACCTTCTGGGCTCACGACGATGCGGAAGCAGCACCGAATGGCGACCTTTTATACAACCATGAATGGGAGGTGGAGATTCTTGTCACAGGATTTGAGGAGCCTTACAATCGTTGCGAAGTGAGCCAGGTCACATATAGACATCACAAAATAGGAAGGAATCCCGACCCCGATGCTTTCTGGCAGTCGTCCGAGACTGATGAAGTCGTTACGCTGACAAACATCCCGCTCAAAGACCACAATATCAGTGTCAACGGAAAAACGGGACACCTTTACTTCGAATACACAGACGAAGTTCTGCAGGTGTCGCAGTGTAAGGTCACCAGTCGTTCAGAAGCTTTAAATAACGCTGAATGTTATACAGAAGATTATGAATATGTAGGCAGCGACAAAGATATTGGTCTGGTGGAACTGAAATTCAAGCTGAAGTAAAAGTCCTTAATTTTACAACTTAATTAATCTCAAAAACTATGAAAAGAATTCTGATGATTATCTTGGCTATAACAGCCATTACATTAGGTGCACATGCGCAAATCAGCGAAGTGAAACTGATTGGCGGAAGCCAAAGCGAAGTCAACAACTTAAAAAGCACATTCAAGAAAAACGGTTGGACGATCATTGAGAGCAACCTCAATGCAGGCACTTCCGGCGATTGCATTTATTTATGCTACAAAACAGCTGGTGACGGATGCATCACCGACTTGTACCTGAGTTCTGGCAGCAATCCTGTCTCCAATACGCTTACAGTGAATGGCAAGACCTATACCCTTTGCCCGTATGAAGGCGGTGGCCATTTCCTGAGTGTGCGTGGCGACTTGAACAGCAACTGCGGCGGTGATGACATCCATCTGTACTACACAAAGTCGGGATTCAGTGACAACCGTTGCGTTTCCAGCATCTGGTTTGATGCCAAATCTGGCAACGCCGTTTGCAAGGACAAGACCTCAACACCCTATGATTTGAACAAAGGTGCTGGCGGTGACGACATCTTCATGCACTTTTCAACCACGGCAGGCAACTCTGTCACACCGACATCGAAAGGAGGTATCAGCGAAGTGAAACTGATTGGCGGAAGCCAAAGCGAAGTCAACAACTTAAAAAGCACTTTTAAGAAAAGCGGTTGGACGGTCATTGAGAGCAACCTCAATGCGGGCACTTCCGGCGATTGCATTTATTTGTGCTACAAAACAGCTGGTGACGGATGCATCACCGACTTGTACCTGAGTTCTGGCAGCAATCCTGTCTCCAATACGCTTACAGTGAATGGCAAGACCTATACCCTTTGCCCGTATGAAGGCGGCGGCCATTTCCTGAGTGTGCGTGGCGACTTGAACAGCAACTGCGGCGGTGACGACATTCATCTGTACTACACAAAGTCGGGATTCAGCGACAACCGTTGCGTTTCCAGTATCTGGTTTGATGCCAAATCCAGCAATGCTGTTTGCAAAGACAAAACCTCAACGCCCTATGATTTGAACAAAGGTGCTGGCGGTAATGACATCTTCATGCACTTTTCCGTAGAAAAATAATAATTCAAAGTGAATAGCTATTCTGATACTCATTTGGAAAGCAACGACTATATCGGTACGAAAGTCCGCCTTTGCAAGGACGGCAAATACCGCTGGCGGTTTGAAATGCCCATCCTCACCAACCCTTCCCTCTTTCTGACTGTTTTCAAAGTCTTTTTCTTCATCATCTTGGCGGGTTTCGTGATCTTCGGACTGCTTCCCAACTTGTTTAGCGGCAAATGGGACAAGATGTTGGAGGTGGCGGTGGCCGACCTTATTGCGTTGGGCGTTCTCACAGGGCTTTCCATTCTCGGTATGTTGGTGATGGCCGTTATGTATAAAGGCAAATATGTTACCCTCTTCGAAATGGACGAAAACGGTGTGAGTCATATCCAGGCCGCTGAGCAGTTCCGCCAAGCGCAAAAAATGGGCAAGCTTAGCGCAATAGCGGGTTTGGCGAGTGGCAACCTTACTGCCGCAGGCATGGGACTGATGATATCTTCGAAAGACAGGTCTGTCTCGGAATTCACCAAAGTGCGTCGCGTGAAGTCCTGCCGCTGGATGAATGTCATCAAGGTGAACAAGAGGATTGGTTGGAACCAAGTGTATGTGACGGACGAAGACTTCGATTTCGTCTACGACTACATCACGTCACATTGCGTGAATGCGAAAAAATAAAAACTTAATGCGCTTCCAACCAGTTGTCTCCAGTATTCATTTCAACGACGACCGGCACCGACAGCGGCAAGGCATTCACCATCTTGTCTTGAACGATGGCCTTCAAGGCATCGAGTTCATCAAGATGCGCGTCGAATACCAATTCGTCATGCACCTGCAAAATCATCTTCGACTGCATCTTCAGGCGTTCCAACTCCTGATGGATGCCAATCATGGCAATCTTGATCATGTCGGCAGAGCTGCCTTGGATGGGTGCATTGATGGCGTTGCGTTCGGCGAAGCCACGCACCACGCTATTGGCTCCGTTGATGTCGCGCAGGTAGCGACGGCGACCCAAGATGGTCTCGGCATAGCCGCGTTCACGCGCCAAGGCGATGCTGCGGTTCATGTATTCCTTGATGCCTGCATACTCCTCAAAGTATTTCTTGATGATGTCAGCCGCCTCGCTGCGCGACAGCTCCATGCGTTCGGCTAGACCGAAGGCCGACATACCATAGATGATGCCGAAGTTGACAGCCTTGGCGCGGCTACGCTGCTCCTTGGTGACTTGCTCCATGGGCACATGGAACACCTTGGCAGCCGTGGCCGCATGGATGTCGTGGCCAAGGTTGAAGTCGTTAACCATGGCAGGGTCTTGGCTCAGATGGGCGATGATGCGCAATTCAATTTGGCTATAATCGGCGGCAAGGAGGGTGTATTCCGGACTACGCGGCACAAAAGCACGACGAATTTCACGACCTTTCTCGGTACGTACGGGGATGTTTTGCAGGTTGGGGTTGTTGGAACTCAAGCGCCCCGTGGCCGTAACGGCTTGGTTGTAGGAGGTGTGGATGAGTCCGTCCTTCGGGTTAACCAATGCCGGCAGTGCATCCAAGTAGGTCGATTTCAGTTTGGTGAGTGAGCGGTAGTCCAGGATCAATTGGATGATGGGGTGCTTGTGCGACAGTTTTTGCAGCACATCCTCGCCTGTGGCATATTGTCCCGTCTTGGTTTTCTTGGCCTTTTCGTCGATGTGAAGCTTTTCGAAGAGAACTTCTCCCAACTGTTTCGGCGAGGCGATGTTGAAGGGCATACCTGCTAGCTCGTAGATCTTTTCCTCGATTTTATGGATTTCAATGCCGAACGCCTCGCTGATTTGTTGCAGGTTTTCCGTATCGATGCGCACGCCGTTGGCTTCCATGCGGCTGAGCACGGGCACAAGGGGCATTTCGATTTCGTAAAACAGTTTCTCCACCCCGCTTTCTTTTAGCAGGGACAACAGTTTCTCATAAAGTTGCAGCGTGATGTCTGCATCCTCAGCGGCATATTCCTTCACTAATTCCACCGGCACCTCGCGCATGGTTTTCTGCATCCTTCCTTTGCCAATCAAGTCCTCAATTGGGATGGTGATGTAGTTGAGGTAGACTTCGGCGAGGTAGTCCATGTTATGGCGTTGCTCAGGTTCGAGGAGGTAATGGGCCAGCATGGTGTCGAACAACGGGCCTTTCACGCTGATGCCGTATTGCGCCAGCATGGAGATGTCGTATTTCAGGTTCTGCCCGATCTTCATGATGTTTTCGTCTTCAAACAAAGGACGTATCAATTCCAGCTTCTTCTGGCATTCTTCCTGATTGGCAGGCATGGGCAGATACCAGGCTTCATGTGCCTTGATGGCGAACGAAGCGCCCACCAACTCGGCGGAATACACGTCGATGTTGGTGGTCTCGGTGTCGAAGACGAATTGTTTCTGCTTGGATAATAACTCTACCAATGCTTTGATGTCGGCCTCCGACTCCACAAGTTTGTAAGTATGTGCCACCGTTTTAGCCGAGTCCTTGTCGGAGAAAGCCAACAAGTCACCCGTTTCGCCGCCTTGGTGGAAGAGGTCGAAGGCGCCGGATGGGGTAGGGGCTTCGTTGGAGAACAAGTCGGGAGTTTGACTCCCCCCTGCCGCCTTTGCGTGTTGGCCCGTCCCCCTCTCTGAGGGGAATGTGACCCCGGTAGGCTTCCCCCTCTGAGAGGGGGGCAGGGGGGAGTCAAACACACTCCTCTTATTATTATAATCCTCCAAAAACCGTTTCGCAAATGTCCTAAATTCCAATTCCTCAAACAACGCCATCAGCGAAGGCACATCGGGCTCCTTGGCGCGGAGTTCTTCCTCGTCGAACTCAACGGGCACATCAAGCATGATGGTGGCCAGCGCTTTCGACATCAGTCCTTGCTCGGCAAAAGCGATGACATTCTCTTTCTGTTTGCCTTTCAGCTCGTCGGCATGGGCAATGAGGTTCTCCACGCTACCGTATTTGCCCACCAGTATGGCTGCCGTCTTCTCACCTATGCCTGGGATGCCTGGGATGTTGTCGGCGGCATCGCCCCAGAGGCCGAGGATGTCGATGAGTTGCTTAGGCTCTTGTATGCCATAGCGTTCGCACACTTCTTTTGGGCCCCACACCTGCGCCGGCTCACCGAATTTGGCGGGCTTGTAGAGCAGGATTCTGTCGGTGACGAGTTGCCCGAAGTCCTTGTCGGGGGTCATCATGTAGGTGGTGAAACCTTGCTGTTCCGCCTTTTTCGCCAGCGTTCCGATGACGTCGTCGGCCTCATAGCCTTCCACGCCGTAGACGGGGATGTTGAAGCCCTCGATGAGTCTTATTATATAAGGTATAGCTTCACGGAGGTCGTCGGGCATCTTCTCGCGGTTGGCCTTGTATTCGCTGTATTCGGCCTGTCGCTGGGCGGTGCCAGCCACGTCGAAGGCCACGCCGATATGGGTAGGCTTTTCTTTTTGCAGGATTTCGTAGAGTGAGTTGAGGAAGCCCATCACCGCCGAGGTGTTGACCCCTTTCGAGTTAAGGCGCGGGTTCTTGCTCATGGCGAAGAAAGCTCGGTAAATCAATGCGTAGGCATCCAAAAGGAAGAGTTTTTTCTCTGTGGTTTCCATAGTGGTTTGTTTAAAGGTGTAAAGATACAAAGAATTAATGCACGTCCTGCGCGTTTGGTCCAAAAAGAGGCCAAAAAACTGAAAAAATCTTTGGTTATAAAAAAAAGTTGTACCTTTGCCGCCGAAAACGAGTTTATTTATTCACTAAAAATTGAAAACTATGCAAGAAATTTTGAATGAAATCGTTCCGATCATTGCTGAGAAACTCGGCGTGGATCCTTCGGAAGTCACTATGGAAGCCAGCTTCACCAACGACCTTGGTGCCGATTCTTTGGACACCGTCGAACTGATGATGGAATTTGAAAAAAACTTCAACCTCTCCATCCCGGACGACCAGCAGGAGAACATTCAAACTGTTGGCGACGTTGTGAAGCTCATCGAAAAGATGCGTGCTGAAAACAACTGATTTTTAACCAAATAGAGTAATTTATGGAATCGAAACGCGTAGTTGTCACAGGTCTCGGTGCCATCACCCCAATCGGAAACAATGTCAAAGATTTCTGGGAGGGCTTGGTGAACGGCAAAAACGGTGCTTGCGAGATTACTCGTTTCGATTCTACTTTATTCAAGACCCATTTCGCCTGCGAGGTGAAAGGGTACAACCCCGACGACTATTTCGACAAAAAGACGGCCCGCAAATACGACCTGTTTGCGCAGTTCGACATCGTGGCCGCTGATGAGGCCATCGCTGATTCGGGCATCACGCCGGAAAACACTGACTTCGACAATGTTGGCGTGTTTCTGACTTCGGGCATCGGCGGTGTCAATCATTTCTTCAATGAAATGAAGGAGTTTTTCCTGAACGGTGACGGCACGCCGCATTTTGGCCCCTTCCTCATCACTAAGATGATTGCCAATATGCCTGGTGGCGTCATTTCCATTAAATATGGTTTCAGAGGTCCTAACTATGCCACCGTCTCGGCCTGTGCTTCTTCGGCACATGCCATCATGTCGGCTTTTGACCTCATCCATTACGGAAAGAGCCAAGTGGCCGTCGCTGGTGGCGCTGGAGCGGCCATCGGCGAATGCGGTATAGGCGGCTTCAATGCCATGAAAGCCCTCTCGACGCGTAACGATGACTTTATGACCGCTTCGCGTCCATTCGACCTCAACCGTGACGGCTTCGTCATGGGTGAGGGTGCAGGTTCTCTCGTTTTGGAGGAATATGAACACGCCATCGCACGTGGTGCCAAGATCTATGGCGAGATTGTGGGCGGCGGCGCTTCTGCCGATGCCTACCACATCACAGCCCCACATCCTGAGGGTAAAGGCGGCATCCTCAGTATGCAACGCGCCCTCGACGACGCAGGCATCAGCCCCGAGGCCATCGACCACATCAACACCCACGGCACTTCGACGCCGGCGGGCGACTTGGCCGAGCCTATCGCCATCAAGGAAGTGTTTGGCGAACATGCCTACAACATCAGCATCAACTCCACCAAGTCCATGACGGGTCACCTCCTTGGCGGCGCAGGTGCAGTGGAAGCCATCGCGACCATCCTGGCCCTGAAGAACGGCATCATCCCGCCTACCATCAACCACTTCGACGACGACCCGAACATCGATCCGCGCCTCGACTTCACCTTCAACCAAGCCCGCAAGCGCGACATCGAATACGCGCTCAGCAACTCCTTCGGCTTCGGCGGACAAAACGCCACCCTGATTTTCAAAAAGTTCGAATCCTAAGATGGCTTTTTTCTCCCGTCCCAAAGACCCACAAGACTTAGCACTCTACGAGTATATCCACAACATCTTCGGCTTCTATCCGAAGAACATCGCTTTGTATCATGTGGCGTTCACCCACAAGTCGATGGCTGAAGAGAGCGTTGGCGGTTACCACATCAGCAACGAGCGCATGGAATACCTCGGCGATGCCGTGCTGAGCACCGCCGTGGCCGACTACCTCTTCCATACCTATCCCACCCAAGCCGAAGGCTTCCTCACTGAGATGCGCTCGCGCATCGTCAGCCGTGTTTCCCTTAACAAACTGTCGGAGAAACTTGGTTTCGCAGACTACATCCGACACGCCCCCGACAAGGGCAACCAAGCCCGCTCAATGGGCGGCAATGCCTTCGAAGCCCTTATGGGTGCCATCTACCTCGACCGCGGATTCGACTTCACCAAACGCATCATCATCGAGCGCATCGTCAAAGTCCATATCGACATTGATGAACTGCAACAGACCGACGTCAATTTCAAGAGCAAGCTGCTCGAATGGTCGCAGAAACACAAGAAAAACACCGTGTTCAGGATGTTGGAGGAGATGGGCGAAGGCCACAAGAAAGAGTTCCACGTTCAGGTCGTCATCGACGGGAAACCCTACGCCGATGCCATCGACCGCTCCATCCGTGGGGCCGAGCAGCTGGCCGCCGAAAAAACATGGAAACAATTGTTCGGCGAGAATTGATAGCCTCCTATGTCATTCCAGCGTAGGAAAGTGCGTTGGCATGGAATCTATAGGAGGCGGCATAAAAAAGCAAGGGTCATACATGACGGCCTCATCAGGTATAGATCCCATGCCTTTGCCCACAAGCCTTCACTGGGATGACATACCTGTTGAGGCCTGCATCTAGCATTGGAATGACATGCTTTCTGAAGCCTGCAGCTGTCAATATCATTGGAAAATTAATATTATCTTTGCGGCATGAAACCCAAAAGCAACAAGATACAAATCGCCTCGTTTGACGACACCACCGTCGTCGGCATCAACTCCACCTTGGTCGACTACAAGCTGGCGTGGGGCATCAACGACAAGCTCTCCCTTGACCTTGCGCGCTACGACGACCTCGTCTTCGAGGGTGCGCCGTTCTCCTTCTTCTATTACACGGCTGGCGAGAACTACAACGTCTACAACCTCGTATCGCTTGTGAGCAAGGACCGGGTGCTCTATCCTTTTTCTCCGCGTTTGGACTATCTCTTCCTCATCCAAAACACCCTCTCCGCCGAGAAACAAATCAACATCATGCGCGGACTGCGCGAGGTGGAGGGTATCGTGCATGCCTTTGTGCTGGAAAAGGACAAGAACCTGCGTCAGGTGCTGGAGACCATCGCAGGCTGTGAGCAGCAGATGATGGATAAAAAGAAGAAACAGAACGACATCCATGCCGTTAGGGAGCAGATGCGCGAGCAAGAGGAGCAGTTGGCCTCGCTTAGGGAACAATCATGATTTCCATGCCGCTCTCTTCCGTCACGAAGGATGAGATGCGGTCGCCAATGCCGAGGTTGAAAAGGTGTTTGCCACAGCCAATCTCGTCATTAATGATGGTGTAAAGTTGTCCTTTGTAGGTCTCCCCGGGCCCGATTTCCGAAATCTTATCGTAACGACAATAGCCTGAAGGCATCGCCGGGCAGGTAATGCGCCTTGATGCTCTTGGCGAAGTCGAGGTGTTGGAAATCGATGGCGGCATCACAAGGGTTGTAGATGGAGAAATCGATGCGGAGGGTGTCGCCGTGATGGAATACTGGCACTTTTTCGTTCCCCGCATTGGTGATTTTGAAGGTGGTCACCTGACGGTTGGCAGAGGAGAAATCGTCAGTGAGGAAGCCTTCAACCTCAACATCGCCCATTTGATAGACTTCCGACCGCCCATTGACCGGCCCGCAGACGAACACAGACTTCCCTATCCAAGCCTTGTCGAACTGCCAGAGGTCGTATTGTGTCATGCGGTCGTAGTAGCATTGCAACGTCGAACTTTCTTTGCCCGTGAAATAATGGTAAAGCGCCGGCTGCTGAAACGAGCCACGGAACACCACAGGGCGGTCGCCCGCCACTTGTTCAATCGCATGGTAATAAGGCTCCTTGTCATGGTAACCGAAACGGTCGGCTAGAGGTGTCAACAAAAGAATTCTGAAAGCTAAAACCAACAGAAGGGAAGGCAAAATAACAAACTTGGTGTATTTCCTTAATTTGGAGTCAATCAATGCTTTGCGGTAAACCAAAACCACGGCAGGAATACAACACACATTAGTCCAATGCGGTTCCACATGTCCCCTAAAAGCCATCAACCAGAAGAAGAAAAAGAAGCCTATGAGGATAAACTTCAGTCCCCGCTCAAAGACCCCAGTATTCTCCTTGCGTCCGGTAGGCCTCCCCCTTTTAAGGGGGGCAGGGGGGATTAAAACACGATTCCTATGCTTAATTAAAACATACACCACCGCCCCAACCGTAAACGGGTTGAAAATCAGCAGCTGATTAGGCAGATATTCCAAAAAATAACTCCAGCGAAACGCCTCATTGCGCCCTGCAAGGTGATACCTGAAGCTGGGAAAGTCATTATTAACTTGCCAAAGAATATGCGGTGTCAGCAAAACCAAAGCCAACAAACAAGCCACCCAGAACTTGCCGTCTTTCAGCAATTTGAGGTTCGATAGCACAATCAGGCCTAGCAATAGGAAAGCGTGGTATTTGCTGTACCCCATCAAAGCCATCATCAGACCCATTAGCAAGGCGTTTTTCCATGAATTGTCGGCCAAATAACGCTGGTACACCAGCAAAAACAGGGCTGAAAACAGAATCAGGCTCGCATCGGGTGTGGTGATGAAGCCGTAGATGTTGAACATCACAATGGAGCACGCGATTGTAAAATAAAGAAGTGTAGAGTTTAGAGTTTAGAGTTGAGAGTCTGCTTCGCCCATGTCATTCCTGCGTAGGTAAGTGGGGTGGCTGGAATCTATGGGCGAAGAAAGGTTGGAGTTATAAGTTGCGATTCTCCAGATTACCCACAGCGACAAACAAGACGCAATAATCGTGAAAAACCTAACTCCCAACGCACCCGAAAAGAAAATGCTGCTGAAAAAAGTCATCAGCCCCACCATAGGTGGGTGGTCGAAATACCCCCAAGCGAGGTGTTCGCCATAGAGGGCATAATAGGCCTCGTCCTCTTGGATTTCAGTGAAGATGCCTTGCAATAGGTTGATGACAAACCAAATGAAAATGCCACAACAAAGGCAAAATCTCCAATTGAATATCTTGTCCTTTGTCATGGCATGATTCATTTGTGGGGACACATCGCATGTGTCCGCAAGGATTTTACCCTACATGAATGTTATCCTTCACCAGTTTCATGATTTTCTTCGTGTCGTTGCCAAGGTCTTTGCGGAGGTTGGCATCGTTGAAGTCGGTGAGGAATTTGATCATGTAGTCGACGATGGCATCGGAGAACACGCCCTTGGCGGTGTAGATCTCACGATCCTTGGCCAGTTCCTTGGCAGCGGCCACGCAACTGTCGGGCAGTTGCTCAAGGCTCTCTTGCAGCTCCTTGTTCTTCTCGTCGTGGATGTTGACGCCGAGACCGACATAGGTCTTCTCTGCAATCTCAAGCGCGTTGGGCATCTCGAAGCCGTGACGTGCGGCGGCGCAGAGGGCAGCCATTAGCAGGTACATGTCGGCGCAGCCGTCGGAGGCACGCCATTCGAAGGTCTGCTTCTCGCTGAAGTCCTTGTTCGACTTCTTCTCCAGCGGGTTGGCGTTGGCTGACATATCCTTGCCGTTGCTGATCCAGCCCAGCGGCACGCGCACCAAGGCGCTGCGGTTGCTGTAGGACCAGCACAATGAAGTCGGGGCTTCCTGATGCGGCACTAAGCGCAGGAACGACAGCGGGTTGGGGTTGCCAAAGGCAGGCAGCGAGGTGCCAGCCACCATATAGCCGGCAATGGCTTTCTTACCATAGTCGCTGAGTTCGCCGTTCTTCACCATCACGCTCTTGCCGTCCTTCGTGAATTTGCAGTGGACGTGCATGCCGCTTCCAGCCTTGCCCACAGTGATCTTCGGGGCGAAGGTCAGGGTGACGCCATATTCGTAAGCCAGCTGGCGCATGATCCACTTGGCCACAACGAGTTGGTCGGCGGCATCTTCAATGTTGGTGGGCAGGAACTCGATTTCGTTCTGTTCGTAAATCTTGCCGTCGTATGTGAAGTTACCCACTTCGGAGTGGCCGTATTTGATCAAGCCGCCAGCCTGGGCGATGAGGCGCATGGCCTCGACGCGGTACTCGGTGAACTTGTTGAACGGAGCACTTTCGTGATAGCCTTTCTGGTCAGGTACTTCGTAGATTTCCTCGTCGTCGGCGATGATGTAGTATTCCAGCTCGCCCATGGTCTCCATTTGCAAGCCCGTGGTCTTCTTGAACACTTCGTGGGCTTTGTGGAGGATGTGCTCAGGAGAGCTTTCGAAAGGTTCGCCGTCGCGGTTGTAGAACGAACAAAGGATGTCCAAGGTGGGCGTCTCAGTGAAGGGGTTGCGGAAGGCCGTTTTGTACTTCGGCACCACATATAGGTCGCTCTTTCCGGCTTCGATGAAGGGGAAGAGGCTCGAACCGTCGACGCGCTCACCAGCGGTGAGGATGTTCTCGAGGTGTTCGAGGCTGTGGATCACGAAGTTCAAGGTCTTCAGCTTGCCGTCCCAGCCACAATAGTGGAAGTTGACGAATTCGATTTGGTTTTCCTCGCAA
>Ga0265301_10000465_pt1 | contig 60002 bp, 106 predicted proteins | sample AusTroGonzalo_MG_2_FD_193488 | JGI IMG/M metagenome (GOLD analysis project Ga0265301, IMG submission 193488) | Bovine rumen microbial communities from tropical cattle in Woodstock, Queensland, Australia - Gonzalo_04 | ecosystem: Host-associated > Mammals > Digestive system > Stomach > Rumen ... | reverse complement strand
TATAAGTTTATCGGCCAAATCAAGCATGCTACCGAGCTGCACCACACCCCAAAATAAATAGTGTTTTTAATTGGTGTTATCGCCTCACCGACAAAAGGAAACGACTATGAACAAAGAAAGGTGGAGCCGTTGAAGAGACTTGAACTCTTAACCTGCGGTTTACAAAACCGCTGCTCTGCCAATTGAGCTACAACGGCATTACTAGACACGCTTATCTTCCGGGCGCCGACCCCGTGCTTTTGCAACATCCAAACTGTTAATTTAAAGTAAGATTGCTGACGTGTCTCGGCAATGGTGCGCTAGGCCGGACTCGAACCGGCACGCCTTGCGGCATCAGATTTTAATGGTGCTCGACGCTGGTGCTGCCCCAGCAGGCCACTGGGATCGAGCGTCTGAGGTGTCTGCCTATTCCACCACTAGCGCATAAAGAATTATTTAAATTCTTCTAACAAAGCATCAATAGGAACTAAATTGGTATATTCAGTAAATTCTACTGTTACAATATCTCCATAATAATCAAAAAGAATAGACATTAAGTTATTGTAATCATATGCGGCAAGAATACCTTTATCTTCTTTTGTATATTCATCGCCTTCTTCAACTACTTCTTTTTTAAGATAAACTACACGATATTGGAATAATCTTGCCTTCTCCATATAATTCACTCCTTAAAATGGCGCGGACAGAAGGATTCGAACCTTCGTACCAGTATTGCCCAGTAAAAGACTTAGCAGGTCTCCGCTTTCAGCCACTCAGCCATGTCCGCAGATTGTTTATCACGAAATTTATGTTTACGATTTTCTTCACAATAAGGACATCCGCCATGATTGCGACAAGTTTTATCAATCGCTTTTGATTTACGATAAGGTTTGCGATGCTCTTTGCCAGACTTAATTGCTTTATCTAATGCCATATAACTCGCTCCCTTCATCTTACATATATATATTATCAAAAATTTTTAAAATTTTCAACTAATTATATACAAAATGAGAACAGTAAATATTCACCGCGGTTAGTGTTGAATTTTCAGCACCTATTTACTGTTCTCACCCTTTACACGGAGGAGTGCCCCCGCTAGGTAGGCTATTTAGAATACAAGTTCATAGCGAGCCTCGCGCATAATTTTTGTGGCGTAAAACCCCAAACTAGCCATCGTCGCGTCCAGCTGGACCGCAGGTTTTCTGTCTTGAACGACGTATCATCGTAGGCAAGGAATTATTTCTACGGCAAGCGTGCTAGGTTCTGTTTATTGGAAGACCTAGCGGGTTGCGCTGCGTAGGGGTGGACCTGGGCCTTTCAGCCAGCCCAAACGGTAGTTTTTAGTCATACTGGACAAACAATATAATCTGTCGGATTTGAACCGACCCTCTCGCTTAATGCTACACAGGTCCATTAATTATATTGTTGGCTCGGGTGCATTACACCACTAGCCTCATCAGTTAAAAAATAATGCTTGTAAATATATATTGCTGTTTTGTTCTAATTGCTAGAGCATATAATATAATATAAGAGATGTACATCTCATGGTAGCAGATTAGGGAGTCGAACCCTATCCTCTGAGGTTATGAGCCTAGCGACTTGACCGTGTGTCCTATCTGCTATAAAATAATAGGGTAATGGAGTAGCCACAACACTCTTCCCAACTTTGCTATTGAAGGTACTTTTTATGGGCATCCATTGTTTTAGCAATTCCCTATTATATTTTAATAATTATAACAACTTATCAAAAAACTTGCCAATAATATGTTATATTCTTTTAGAATACATCGTCTAAATTAATACTAAGTTTCTCAGCAAGATTCATAACCATCTTGAAATAATCATTTCTGATATTTTGATAGCAGTCAGCAACTTTTTCCACTTCAGAAATGGCATCAGCGCCAATCTTAAGAGCTATTTTCAAGAGAGCTAAATATTTTTCTTCCATAATATTAACTATTAATTACGGCCACTCACCGAGTGGCATACCAAGATTCGCGCGTTCTACATCAGTATTATAGAATACACCACTCGTTGCTGTACCAGTAAGCAATTCCTCAGCAATAGTCTGATAAAGAGTGCTAATAATACCGTGGCAATCATTCAGATTGTCCGCAGCAAACTGTACTACGCAATTCTTAAATACTACATAAGTAGAACAAATCCATTGATAGCCATCTTCACAAGGACATACAGAATAAGCATATGCAGGATTGCCCTTGAATGCGGTATCAAACAGATCAACCTTGCTTGTAAATGCGCGGTTGCTTGGAGTGCCATCCACAGCAACAGTCATCTTAATATTGCCAAAATCAATTTCCGAAGGAAGAATTTGCTGCAGTGCAGCGACCTTATCTCCATTATTACACGCAAGAACAATAGAAGGATTCGCACCATTAAAATCACAATTACAGGCAATCTACGGATCACCATCAAAAAGCGCTTCAAACTTACGAATAACAATAGTCCAAGGCGGAAGAATCTTAAGTCTTACATCATTCATACAATATTGTACCTCTTATAATAATAAATACAAGGCTCCTTTTATTCTGCTGCTCTACCCATTGAGCTATTTTACTTATGTAAAAGTTGGACTCGAACCAACAACACGCGGATTACCAGTCCTATAATATTGCTGAAAAAGCCTTTATACCGTTTAGGTTCGGTGGCCGCACATCGGTTTAATCTCCGCATTTGCTCAGGAAAGATGGCGCCTCGCTCAGGACTTGAACCTGAAACACTGCGGTTAACAGCCGCATGCTCTACCGATTGAGCTAGCGAGGCAAAACTAGACGCCCAGAACATCTATCCTCAGTTCCAATGGAACGACACTAGGGCGGTCGCGCACCTCTTGCACTGGTATTCACCAGTCCCTACTCTCTAATTTACATAAAATGTAAATAGTTTTGCTGATAGGGCGTCTAACAAAATTACCTATACATTGGACTCACCTTTATATAAGTTATTTTAAAAATTTTACACACTTTACTTTGCTTCTTTATATACCGTTTTCCACTAAGCCACATATCGCATGCCTCGAAGAGGGCTGTTTAGAAACGCGCTTCGATATTTGGATGCGTCGGTGGTAGTTTAAGTGTGAAATCCATGTTAACGGTTTGGCGTGTCGTACGGGATTTGAACCCGTGGTCACTAGCGTGACAGGCTAGTATCCTTGACCGCTGAACGAACGACACAAGGAAGACTGTAGTGTTTTAAGTCTACTACTGTCAACTAACGACTGCCATTTTAGTATCACCCTTTTGGGATGGCTCCCTCACCGCGGCTGTCATCGCTCATGAGACCTGCGTCTGCAGATAGTATGGGCACACCATTGCTATCTGTGACCACAGCGCTGGACGTCAACCAGCCAGTTATATCCTGTCAATTCAGGCTTTATGCGGTTGAATGGTACCGGGTAGGGGAATCGAACCCCTATTCTGAGCTTGAAAGACTCCGCTCCTAGCCATTAGAGGAACCCGACAGAAAGGTGGTTTTTACAAGTTTTCCTTCTTGTGCTAAGATGACTTACATTGGCGTTACCCAGCACCGCCGCGAGGAGGCTGTAAGATGGTGCCACTCATAGGCTTTTTGTAACGCAGAGCCATAGATTTCAACTGCGGTGGTGTTAGTATCTTTTCAACTACGTTTCCACTACTAAACAGGGGCGATGGTCATAACTTCGTCGCGTTTCTCATTACTAATTGTTGGGTACCTCAATTAGTATGAGCGAGAGCATCAAACCTTTTTTCTCTCCTCTCCTGTTTCGGCTATACAAATTTTTGCCGAGTCCCCTTGATAACGCTGAGTATGGGTGACAGCGTAAATAAACTGTATGCATCCAGTTTATCGTGGTAGCTATGGCCAATAGCATAATTTGTTAAGGGCAGTCCACTCTGCTACGGAGGCCCCGAACCTCACCCTTCAAATTATTTGTCCCACTACTTACTTTAGCTCAGGCTACCGACCAGTTCCCGCCAGCACCAACGCGGAGGTAGTAAGCATCGCTGGCATAAATGGGTGGAGAGGAAAGGATAGAGACTCTCCACCACGACACGACGAAAGGGAGGTGATGCGTATGAAAACTGAGCGTTGCGCTCATTGGTGACGTAAGGAAGAATTGAACTTACCATTACTTGCTTGAGAGGCAAGTTTCCTACCTTTAGAAGATTACGCCAAAAGTCCTAGGGTTGTGGGTCTACTAACGCGGGACCCACGAGTACGTCTACGAGACATCTTTTTTGCCTTGGTTGCTTGGGTGAGGATCGTAGAAAGCAATCTCCCTACCGAAAGAGCTATTTGCGGCGTATCTCTTACATGGCACCGCCCACTCAGCAAGTATCAAGCGCGCTTCTTATATCCTGCTCTGTTGTGGGATAAGGTTTCTTTCTCAAACCTTACATATATATTTTATCAAAATTTTTTAATTTTTTCAATCTACCATTTTTATACCGGGGACTTGCCATCCGCATTCAGGGCAATCAACTACAAATCTTACATAACCATATGGATTAGAATGAGCACCAGGAGGCGGAACTTCCATTTTCTCATATACATCATTTTCATTGTATTCAAAAACACAATTACATCTTATACATCGTGTCGTATGTACAGCACTAGTATAATTACCGGACATAATAATTTTCTTAGTCATAGCTTGCTTCTCCAAAATATTCATTTACACTAGATTCAGAATAACCAAGTGCAAGAGCAAAACGACGGCAAAGATTATGAAGAGTGCTAATATGCATATCGGGATAACAATCAAACTCCATTTTCAGATCATTTTCAAATTCATTTGAATTGTCAATGAACGTAAAACCTACATGATTAACACGCTTTTCATTTTCGTTCATACAAAATTTCCTTTCTTGATTTTGTATATATATTATATCAAAAAAATTTTAAAAAATCAATTAAACGTATGGTCCGCCATCTTGGACTCGAACCAAGGACCTGCGGCTTATAAGGCCGACGCTCTCACCAGACTGAGCTAATGGCGGATAAGAGATTGAGGAATTAATCCTCAATCTTCATAAGATCCAATATCACCACAATAATCATCGTCATAGTCATAAGGCTCATCATAAAACTCGCGCACATCGTATCCAACCTCATGACTATAGCGTACAGGATAATCATAATCAGAAGAATACACGACCATAAGTTTTATCCTCCTATCACATTTTACGATAATCGGTTTTATCTTCTCTAGGACTTGGGATTTCATCCCAAACTTTACAATCGTTCATAATGAAATCATTCATTCTGCGCCAAAGTTGACTGCCACCCCAAAAGCACCATTCATTAACAGTCTCATAATCTTTGACAATTTTACCGGTCTTTTTATCAATGAAGAACAATTCACACAGCATCTCACAACCAGAATGATCTTCATACTCTTGGAATCTGGTGTATCCACTGCGCACACAGAACCTACCACGCCAGAGCGGATCATTTTCTATTGAACGGTTCATCAGTCGCATTGCTTTATTTATTTTTCGCTGATGCATTTTCCTATTGTGGGAATAAGTATAGCCAGGATTATAAGGAGGCTTATACTCATAATTCCACTTGTTCGTTTCTGGGTTATAGGACATAGTGTTTTCTCCTTTCTTCATCTTACATATATATTATAGCAAAAATTTTTTAAATTTTCAACTAATATTATGCTTCAATAAAATGAAGTTCAGAACCCATTTCTAACAATTTATTTAAGGAAGAATCAATAACATCAACTTCTTTTTGTAGACGTAAACATTCTTGATAATGATTATTCATCTCTTGAATATGCTTACTTCTTTCTTTTAGTAAAATATTATAAGTTTTATTCCAATACTCTTTTACATTTTTGTCCATTCTTTTACCTCTAAATTCCAATCGCGCAGCCAATTTTGAATCATTATGCGCTCACTACAAGGATTGGTAGGAGTTTCAAAAACAATAAAAGCGAAATCAATATCGTTTAATTGCTCTCCAAGTTCAATTTTCTTTTTTAAATTAGATAATCGAGTTAGAAAATCTTTGATATTAATTCGCTTTAATTGCGCATAATACATCTGTAAAAATGCACATTTATCAGGTTGTTTAGGGTTACAGTTACCCCTGCATAAATTTTCACAAGTTGGACCAGGCTTTAAAGGAGGACAATCAACTACTAAAACCCCTCTATTATCTTTACCTAAAGGCCGCCATCGCGGCGGCCATATGGTAGTATTTAATCCAACTAAATTCTTAGGGAAATTACGGACTTGCGCCCAATATGAAGTATAAAGTTTCATAGAGTCTAGGCTGAATTACAGTCCCAGCTCTTTCATAAGTCTATCAAGAGTTGCCTGCTCATCCTCACTCATCTTAAGAGGCGTAACAGGTGTCTCTGTGGGGGTATCAAAATTCATAGTATTACTTGCGGCTACTGTAGGCGCATTACCAAAATCTACATTTGTTTTAGGGCAAGTTAATGCGATAGCAATCTGAACGCGCTCGCCGCCATCATCTGCCCATACATACAATTTCTTCTTATCATCAATACCCGCAAAATCTGTACCAAATGCTGTCTGAATCTTTGCAATAACTGCCTCTTTTGCAACTGAACCTTTTGCCATATAAAAAATCTCCTTTATTTTTTGTACCTATATAATATATTATTTTTTTATTTTTTTCAACCCAGCATATTGTATTTTCTGTGCCTTGCAATCATCACAAACATATGGCTTGGTTTGATCAACTGTTTTAGAAAAAAGAATACCTTTATAGCATTGAGAGCACCAAGCAATACGATCGTAGTACTTGGCATAACAATCTAAGCATATGTTAATATGCTTATCTAATTCTTGTGAATATAAAGGCAATGCTTCTGTAATTTCAACTGTCTTTAAGCAAGTATTACAGACTACATCTCCATCATCTGGATACTGAGTATAATATGATTTGCGTTTTATATATTCAAAATAGGGGGCTTGTTCTGCATCTTTTAAAATATTTACTACTTTATGAATAGTGTTAAACATATAAGATATAAATAGTCTTTCTATTGTAGAATGCTCATCATAATACCCAATAGAAAGATTAACTGCGGCGCATCCAAAATGTGGAGCCAATACAGAAATATCTGTAAATGATCCATATGCAGTTGTAAAACCATATTTATTAATCCATGCTTCAAAATCTGGATTCGCGCAATCATAATAAACAGAGTCGTTATATCCTCTGCGGTCTAATTGAATAAGAAATTTCAATTTATGCGGAAAAGTAGGATAGTGCATACACAATTTACTTGCGCCAATGCAAAATGCTTCTTCTCCTGTGGTGATAATAATAGTGGGTTTAAATTCTGGATAATTTTGAAGTATATATATAATACTAAATATACCAGCTCTATCATCCGCTCCAGCGCCATCTGGATTCCAAATTACATTCTTCTCTTGGTCATAATAAAATTCATTTGGATTCGGCGGCTTAGAGAATACTGTATCGGCATGCGCGCACAATCCCACATTCATATTGCCTAAAGCAATAACATAGGCGGGAGTAAAAATAACGCGCTCATAACGAGATTTTAGGAACATATTCATCATTTGAAGTACACCTTGATCGGTGAGGCAACAAAGATGTTCATATGTTCTACGCTCTTTATTTGTTAGCTTTTGTTCCATCCTTAAAATCCTTTAGTCTTTGATACATATCGGCTATAATACGACATCTATGACATTGATTCTTCATGCAACGTTGTTTGCAAGTTAATCTATATTTTAAATCATCTTCAGAAAAGAAATCACAAGAAACTTGATTATCTACATTATTGCAAAAGCTATTTAAACCATGAATATAACTACCTCGCGCAAATATTGCAAAAAGAGTAGCTTCACGGGTTTCATCAGCATCTGCTAAATCAAATAAATCAATATAATTTTCATATAACTCTATTGATTGTGGAACTGCCCAAAAATGACATAATCCATCATCAACTGCCACAATAGAGTTAAACATCGGCGGACGTCCCATCGCAGGAAGAGCACGCAATATAATGCCGCTATCTTTTGGTACTACTTTACGTACTTCCACCAAATCAAATACGATCGGTTCTCCTAATATAATATCACTAACATTTAAATTTTTCAAATAATAAATCATATTATATGTATTAGCTGGATAGTGATAAAATAATTTAGGAGTATTATAATCTTTTAATTTTAGCTGTTGATTTAAATTAAATAAATCCTGTAAATCATAAACTTCAAGATATAAATTTGGAGTTTCAATTAAAAGATTTATCATTTTATCTAATGCAATATCTGCATTATTTAAATTTGTGATATGTACTACAAATCTTTTGTTTTTATATTTTAATGCACATTCTACCGCATTAGACAATAATGAGATAGGAAATTTAATTTCATTAGCGTCCTAATAAATAGAATACTAACGATAAGATGTGCTAAATAACATTATTGTTATTCCTCCTCTTCTGTATTATATAGGGGTTCAATTAAATTCTCCTGCCATTCTTTCATATTAACTCTACCCCGATTAAATGCAGTGTAGTTAAATTCAACACTACAAATATCAGTTTCTGTATCGCTACCAAACACAGTCATCAATTGATCTTTTGTATAGTTAATATGCGGATCTGGATTTAAAATAAAAACTTCATTAATATAAGACATAAGATCTTGATACCCATTCATAATATGCTGTTTCCAATAGATATTTTGTTCTTCAGTTTTAAAAACAAAATCTTCATATGTATTATAATTGAGAATCCAGCCTTTATCCAAAAGTTTCTCTGTACAATGAGGGCAGAGATAAGCAGTCGCGCAATTAGTATGCCATCTTAAGTCTGTAGGGGTATTATATGGCGCTAATACTGCATTCGATTCTTCTACCATAATAATATCCCCACAATAATGACACTGTGTATAACAAGAAGTATAACAATCTTCACAATAATGATCGCCATCAGGAGTTGTATAATAGTCTCCTTCAATAACATTTCCGCAACGCGCGCAATATTCTTCTCCGCACTCCGGGCAAGTAAGCGTCGATGGATCAATACATTCAGAAAACTTAATGATTCTGCCGCAATACATACATTCTGCGGGGCCAGAAATATTTACTTCATACTGAAATTTATCATCGGTTTCTGGATTATGTTCAACAGACATACATCCAATGATGTCGTCGCCACCAACATCATTGTACATATAATTCGTACTAATAATAATATTGCTTTTCCAGGCAGGATTTTCTTCACTCTGTTGATTCCAAAAAGATATAAAATCATGAACAATTGGGCCATAATGCCATCCAAGTTTATCGGCAATTAATTCTTTCGCCCAATTAAGCACAGTGTCTGCCAATGCATCGCTATGATAAGGATAATGCCGATTGATAAACAAATACTGCGGATGCACAATAAGCCATGCCCGCCATTTCTTACTGGTCCACTGGTCACCATCAGGACAATAATAAGAAACATTATCAGAAGAAATATATGCGCAAACAACCATTGGGCTGTTCATCATTTCGACGGTACCAAGACGATAGCATCCACTATCTTCCCAAGACATACAAGAGGACCAACCATTGGCATTATCAGAAGCGGTTGCATAATCCATCGGATGAATGGAAAGATTGAGGGTACCAGTAATACGCTTCTGATTGGTCAGCATAGACTGCGCTAAACGGAACTCTTCAAATTCTTTTGTCATACCAAGAGCGGCGCAAATTTTTGCAAATGCCTTCATGGTTTTCATACCACTCTGAATAGCGATATGTTCCCCATTTAATTCTACAGTAACAACAGGCTTATGCAGTTCTCCAAGCCGATTATCCGCAATTGAAGAGGCATTAACAAGGTACATTAAATCATGGTATGTAAAATAAAGCTCTTCGCCCACTTCTTCAGGTCTGCGCCAATATGAAGTTTCTGGATAATGAAGAGCTTCGCGCACCTTTTGTTTATATTTAACAATAAAATCACCAAATTGAGCAATCAGTTCTTCCGCGCGGCGATGCAAATCAGACGCAGACTGCTCATACACGATTTCTTTAGACAAAATCAAATTATCACCAAAAATTTTGGTGAGATATTTGCTTTTATTTTCTTCCCAGATTCTAAGAAGTTGATCGACTGACATCTGGGGATTAGCACCAGTATAAGAATCTGCATAATGACGACGATAACCATCAAATGTAACCATTTTAAATGCGTCCATTGATTTCCTCCCACGGCAGAATGCTGCCTCGTTCATCTGAAATTTTATTATACGGAAGTCTAATAAAAGTAATACCAAGTTCTTTCATACGTGCTTTATAGGTAGCGAGAGTTTCTTTATCATATGCTTTTGCCCATACGCCAACATACCAGCCCCATGCGCAACAATAGCGACCGAAATGATGGGTTTCATCAATGAAAAACGCTGTTAATGCATCTGGAGTGCCGCGAGCAACATAGAGATTATCATCAGAGAAAAAACCAAATCGCGCACGAGCATCATCAACGACATTAATCTTCACTCCATACATTTTTTCATATTGGGCTTCAGTATACCAACGAACTTCTCGTTCTCCAGAAGCAGTGCGTACTTTGATGTACATGCGCCCGCTTTTTTCATACGGAGAACCGATTTGCGCAAGATTTTGATAACTCTTCGCTACCATATTTACTCCTTAGAATAGGTCGCTGGGGTTCCATCCTTCGCCATGAAGATTATACAAGACACGCTCAAACTCAAAAATTTCATCATCAAGAGACATGAGTTCGTTAATGACGGTTTCACGCTTATGGACGAGGTTACGGTAAATATTATCGAGGGTATTTCTATCTTCGGTAGGCATTTTAAATTTTTCCTTTCTTAACTTTGTATATATATTATATCAAAAAAATAAAAAAAAATCAAGCGACCTTGCAGTTAAGCAAGGTCGCTTTGTATTAAACGCGGGAATAGACGGTCATACGGTGAGCCTTACCCTCGGCATCCTTAGAGGTAATGGTCTCCTTGGCCAGCAGGTTGTCTTTAGCCATGCGCCCCAGCCGGTAGGACACCTTAGACTTGGTGATTTCGTCGTTGTCAATCAGCGCGGTAATTTCCGCGGCCGACAGGGCCTGACCGTCATTGGCGGTAAAGACCTCATTGATTCGCGCAATCAAATCGGCAGCCTTGGCTTCAGCCTTGGTAGCACGCTTGACAGTCGCCTTCGCCGACACGGCATTCAGCCGAGAAATTTCCTTGGTCAGGACTTCGATAGCCTGTTCCTTAGAATCAGAGTAGTCGCCAGAGTTCAGAGCTTCGATAGCCAGCATGTAGGCAGCCTTCTTGGTCATCTTTTCCATAGTGTTTTTCTCCTTTTTTTCTCTCATTGTTGATAGGTTTATTTTATCAAAATTTTTTAAGTTTTTCAATTACTCGATAGGACAAGAGGAGACGGCGTAGAGGGTGATTTTACGACCCTCTACCTTCGCGACGTGCTTGGTAGCGAAGCCTTCCTTAGTGAGGGCATTGAGGCGATAGATAGCCTGCGCATTGGTGCAATCCGCGGCGATACCAATCTCGGGGATGGTCATAGGGACACCGTTGGAGACCAGTACGGACTTAATCTCTTCGGTGATAGCGTCGTGGGCCTTGGGGGTCTGCTTGGCGCGACGCTCCTTAGCCTTGAGGTTGCGCTTATCAAGCGCCGCAATCTCTTTGTCGAGGAACTCAAGATGTCCATCATACTCGGTGTCGTCGTAGGAAGCAAGGATCCGGCGGATGTCTTCAAGATAGGCGCGCTTAGTCATAGTGTGTTTCCTTTCTGGCTTTAAGCCATGTCTTTTAACCTTACATACTTATTTTATCAAAATTTTTTAAGTTTTTCAAGGGGTCGGTAGGTTAGGCAAGGTTTTTACTTTGTTTCTCTCTCAACCTTGTGTAATTATACTATCAAAATTTTTTAAGTTTTTCAATCTTCCGTATTGGAGAACTGAATTTCAATTCCGAGTTCTGAGGCGATTTCAAGAAGTTCATCATTAGAAGCGTGCTCAATACGAGCGAGATAACCCATTCCTATTGGAAGACCAGTTACAGTCCAGCCAATTCCCGCATAGGAGTAAAGTAAAGAACGAAGTTTTTCAAACATTGGCTTTTCATTTCCTTTCTTTATCTTACATATATATTATACTAAAATTTTTTAAAAAAATAAAGGGCTTGCGCGGTTAGGCAAGTCCTAAAAGAAATGGAAGGAGATCTTTGATATTGTTTTTATCATTTGCCGCAAGCAAAAGTAATGTTTTAGGGTCTAGTTTTTTGTCTTTTGATAAAGCAAGTAACATAAGAGGGTTAAAGTCAGAGGAAGAACACATAGCCAAGAGAGGATAATTACCGAATGGGGCGTCCTCTGATGGATTGGATTGATCAATGAGAGAGACTACTTTGGTTATATAATTGAATCCAAAAGGAGATTGAGTGGGGTAGATGATGCGCTCTTCGTTTGTATGAAGATCAATGACTTGGAGTAATGTTTCATCACCATCAATTACGCAGCAATAATGCTTTTGATGAAGGATGGTGTCATTAATCATGATGTCTTTGTGCGCGATTGGTAGTGTATAAAGATACTGACCCTTGAGCGCAAATGGGGTTACATCTTCAATTGAATGTTTTTCTTGGTTATATATAACATATTGATTTTCCGCATTTTTAATTGCAATACCTTTTGCGCTATAGCGAGCTGAATCATCTGTAATGGGACCAAATTGCATAGTTTTTTTCTCCGTTTCTTTATTATTCTTATTTAAAATTTCATTTACTATTTTCATTGCTTCATCTTTTGTGATAAAATTGGGGGTATCAATGGTAGTAGTACAACAAGGATTATTATAATAGGGGTAATAAGGGGTAGTAGTTGTTGTATAGGTATAAGAATTACCAGTTGTCATTGTTTCCATGAAATCACCTGAATTATTTATTGTATATATATATTATATAATATTTTTTTAAGGATGTCAAATTTGACTTTTTTGAAAAAATGTTATATAATATATATAAGATATAAAATGATTTTGCGCGATTGCGCTTTATATAAATTTTGACCAGGTGGCTAAATTTTACCCAAAAATTTGGGTAGGGGTACCCATAAAAATATGGACAAAAAATGAAAATTTTGTCCGTGTGTCTTTTATTATTCGTGTAGAAAAGAGGTGAATGTTATTGGTTGAGAAACGATTTCCCGCAACTGTAGCAATTAGCGATAATATGGGAACAACTTTTTTGCACGATAAAAAAATTGACGCGGAATTATATGCTTATTTACAAAGTCATTCATATCCGGATGCAGATAATCGGACTATTGTTAAGAAATCTGATTTAGATACGTTAGAAAAAATTGGTTTGAAAATTTGCATAAAGAGTCGTCATACGGTTTCTGCGCATTTAAACTATTTAATTGAAACTGGATATGTAATTGATGAAAAAGAAAAAGGGCAGTATTATTTACCAAATATAGAAGATATATATATGATGTTACCATTGGATACAATTGTATTTATTAATGATACTGTTAAGGAAAATGTAATTAAAACTTATATTTATTTGGGGCAACGTTGGAAATGGAAAGGTAGTGAATATACTTTTACACTTGAGGAAATAGCGCAACATTTAGGTGTGAATATAAAAAGTAAGGATACATATCGTTCTATAAATAATTATTTAATTGCGTTACGTAATTTTGAGTTAATTGATTATGTACAGTTTTATGAGGGGAAAGTTCCAAAACATCGGCTATTAAATTGGAGCATTAATTATAAAAAGTAAAATCGTGTCCAAAAATATATACTTAGTAATGGACAATTTTATATACTTAGAAAAGTAGCAAATGGACAATTTTATATACCGAGTAATGGACAATTTTATATACCATATCTAAAGAATACTAAGGGTAAAGAAATATCCCTAAAGAAATAGGCGGTATAAAATATACCTCCGTGCTTCGCACTCCGGTATATTTTATACCTTATAGGGGCGCCAAACAGGGCAGGCGTATCTTTACAAAAAATGATTTTAAAAAATCGTTTCAAAAACTAAAAATCTCATACGAAAAATGAAATCAAAAAAATGAGGAATGGAAAATATGGATAATATATATGATATTGTGGAAAAAGAGTATGGCAGCAAGGCATTGGGCGCATATTAGGGAAAAAATGTTTATTTATTGAAGGATGATATGGAGTATTGGCGCATACAAAAGCGCAAACGGGATTGTGGTGTCTATTGGGCATTATGGAATAGTAAGTTGAAGGTTTATATATTGAGAAGTATGGGCTATGAAGTTGGGTTTATGGATGAAAAAGGTAAGGTTACTGTAATAGAGTGGAGACCGGTGGCAAGGGCGGATAAAGGAGAGATTAGCGCAGTGGAATAGGCTGTGCAAGTAAAAGTCGCGCAGAGTGTGAGTGGGATGCTCGGAGAGGTACCGTCTTACGGTAAGTAATAGGTAGGTAAGGCAAATATATAGTGTGAATAGGTAAGTCAGGTATAAAAATAGATAGATAAAGTATAAGTGAAGGGTAGAATAGATAAGTAAGGTGTAGAAATAGGTGGGTGAGGTGTATGTGACGTGCCGATCGGATTTCAACACCTATTGAATTATATGTAATCGCTATCGTTTTTGTATATAAAAATAGATACTCACTTTGTGTGAGTATCTAGGTTTAGTATTGTTATTTATACTAGAGTATTAAGAAATGCTCTGATAACGTCATCATCATTAGTCTTAGCTTTGCTCTTGCTCTTACATTCGCATTTGCCTACAGAGTCAGTCTCTTTTGATTGAGCGTTGCCCTTGTTACCAATAATACTGTTCAGGTCAATTCCTAGTGATTTCAGGCTATTGATTAGTGTGTCAAGATAATTAGCACTTGACTCAAAACTATCGGTTAGCTTTTCAGCATTATTATAAATGCCTTCAACATCTTCTGCTGTCATAACAATATTACTAAGATTGTGACTTTCATTGTAACAATTCATAGCAAACGCAAGGTCAGCGGGTGTCATCTGCCTATCCAGCATACGAGTAGCGATTGCCGCAATTTTTTCACCACGCTCAAGCATTTTCTTGCGCTCTTCCTCTTGCTTTTTCTTCTTCTCTTCCTCAGCTGTAGTTAGCTGTTGTCGAGCAGAACTAAGAATTGCGAGCATTTCGTCGAATGAGAAGTCATTTTGGGAATTCATGCCTTTGAGCATAGCAGATGCTAGATCGTTAATTTTATTAGTATCAAGTTTCAAAACTGTATCCTCCTATTATTTTATATGGTTATAATATCAAAAATTTTTAAAAAAATCAATAAAATGCGCCGCTACCCGGGCGAGATCGTTAAAATTTTAACAATAATTAACTTCCCCACTTATATAATAGCAAAAATTTTGCAAAAAGTCAAGCTAGAGTGCGCACAAGCACGCGGATTGTTAAAATTTTAACAATTTATAGCAAAATCTACCTTCATAATATCATATTTTTTATTAAAAATCAATAAAAAGTACGCAAAAACGCGTAAAAAAGTATATTTTTTTATTATAATATCATATTTTTTATAAAAAATCAAGGTTTTTGGTTGAATAACGTTGCCCAGGCGCTAAAACAGAGCGAGATGCGCAAATAACATGCGTTATATAACAAATGTTATATAACACAGCGGTATACGTAACAGAGCTTGAAATAAACCCGAGCGTTATATAACATTCGTTATATAACGCTCGGCATAAACGCATATCTGGCTTTGATTGGGCATATAGGCTAGCCTTGTAGGACCGACGCAGTTTCGGGCATATGAGGCGCATATGCAAGGCTCGCACTTTCGACAGAAAATTTTCCATATGCCGATCGGAGTGGGAATTCGGGCCGAAGCGCCCGCGCCCGGCCCGTTGTCAATAGGTAATTTGCACAAACTTTCGCCGCATTTTTTGTGCAAATTGCCAGTTTAGCCGTACTAAACTTTCTGTTTAGAAAAAAATGCAGGTTATCCTGCATTTTTCGGTTTCCTGTGTTCGGTCAGGGTGATTGTATAATCCTTGTCACCAATCCGGAAGTCAATCGAGCGTTCAATGTTACTAACTGTTACATCATCGTAAATGTTTTTTAACTTGCTGAAAATGTGGGCGATAATATCACGCTTGTTCGGGTTCGGTTTCCGTTCCCTTGTGCGAGTCTTGCCGAAAGCATCGACCGCCTTCTGAGATTTTGCCATACCCTTTGTGATTTCCTTGACAGCTTTTTCCTGCTCCGCGTCAAGGTCAAAAGGTGTGGGATTGCCCTTGTCAATCTGAGCATCCCACCATGCGACCTCCGCATCCTCAAGCGCGCAACCGTGCTTGTTGATGTACTTTTCTAACCAGTCCGAGGTCGGGTATTGAATTTCTTTGCCCATTGCATTTTCTCCTTTCATTTTCTAAACCTATTTTATCAAATTTTTTAATTTTTGTCAAGTAAAGATCGGTGCATCTTTTTATGCTGTTTTACACAATAGGCAAAGATTTCTTTCTCAATCATAATGTCATCAAATCCGGTGTGCTTTTCTACGAAAGTATTGTCTCCACTAATAAACCTGTAAAGCACTTCCGCAGTAACGCGGGGACGTGGGGTTTTGTGCTTGGTCATGTAACCATTCTCAAGGCAGAACTGCAGGTACTTCCGCTTAGTTGCGATTACATCCTGAGCCATTTCCATCGTGTCCCAAACTTCAAGCCCGTAAGGGAAAAAAAACCGATTGGCCGAGCCTGTCAGATAACGCAAAGTGTTATTCAGCGCATTTACGTCAAAATGTGCGTTATGCGCAATTACAGCCTTGACCTTGTAAAGTTTGAGAAATTCACGGACGCGGAAATAAATTTCCTTAAAAGGCAGGACTTCAATGTCTCCCCTGTTGATTGCTTCAATATACTGTGGGATTTTGTTCGCGTAGTATGCGCTAACCATGAGCGGGGAGTGGAAGATTTCATCGCAAATATAACGCCGACAATCATACACCCTGCCCCTGTTGTCAATGATACCGACCGCAATATCATAGACAAGAGAATAACGAAGATTCAGCTTTCCATCAGCCTCAATAATGCCATTCGCGGTCTCAGTGTCCAGCATACCAAACTTGTCTCTCTGCTTACTCATTTCTTTTTATTTCCTTTCTTTTGATGGCTCTATTATACTCGATTGAAGAGGGCAATACAAGTGGTAAAATTGCACAAAGTTTTGGGAATTTTTTTGGCATGGAGCGATGTGTATTTTTATGCAGAAAAAATGCTGAGGATGTATAATTATGCGAACACCGCCCGGCGCGACCAGCACCGGGCGGCTCGAAAAAAATGCAGGATTGCTCCCACAATCCTGCATTTTTTATTACGCGAAGCTGATTGACATTCCTTCCAGATAATCGGTTACGATTTTGTTGAAACTGCGCACTGACAAATCTACTCCAAAGAACCTATCATTTTTGTGAAAAGCGTCAGGAAACTTTCTAATAAAAGCACTTCTTGTAACGCTTTCTGCTCCTTCTGCCGGGATACTGCCACAATCAATTACAGAACAAATTTCACCACGCGCGACGGGCAAGCCATGAGTAATATAATATTTAACTTCTTCTTTCATGCGCTGTTCTGGTAGGCGTGTAGTTGTGCCAACTTTAGAGCAAATTAGCTGGTTATTCTCATCATAAAATTTGTAGAGATAAACAAGCTGTTTACCACCAATTAACACGCGCTTAGCTTTTTGCGTTACATGATAGAAAGTTTTGATTGCTTCATCTAACAAATTGGAAAATTTGCGAATATAGTTCTTGATAGTAGACCGCGCGTAATTTGACCACTTCATAATATCGTCAACTGTAAAACCGATGTGGTCAAGATAAATAACTTGCATTTGCTTTTTGTTTGTATCTTCAAACTGCTGGAATACGTTAATCTTCTTCTGCGTAGCCATGTTATATAACTATCCTTTCATTTTCATCAAGTATGGGAAGAGGAGAGGGGTTTCCCCCTCTCACGCAAGGCTGAACACAGCCTTGCGCTTGACCTCATCCCGCTTGACCTCATTGGCAAGCAGGAGCTTCCGGACGATGGCAGACAGCTTCTGCACCTTGACCTCGGCGAAAGCCTCATCCGCGTCCTTGATGGCGGAAACCGTCATCGGCTCGGTCGCGTTCGCCAGCACAGCCTTGACCTGCTCGGCGAGGACGGCATCCGCGTCAAGCTTCGCCTGCTGCTTCGGCGTAATCTTGTCGGACTTCTGGTTCCGCTTCACCTGAGCGTCACGGAGCGCGGTCAGCTTGTCCTTGACTTCCTGAGAGAGGTCGGCGGTCAGGGCGATGTTCAGAGCGTCAACGTAGGTCATCTTAGTCATAGTGTTTCCCTTTCTGGTTTTTTGTGGGGTTTTCCTTCCCTCTGTTGTACCCTGATTATACCACAGGGCTGGTGACTTGTCAAGAGGTTTTTCAAACTTTTTTTTGACTTTTTTCAGTCACGGCGTTTCCTCTTGCTGGTGACTGCCTTGTGAGGTTCGCGTAGTTCCCTCACCCGACATCCTTATTCTATCACACTTGGGACGGTCTGTCAAGAGTTTTTTAAGATTTTTTTTGTTCCGTGTGCAGGTTGTCATCCTGTACAGGACTCACACGCCACCCGCATTGACGACTTGCTGGTCATGACTTTTGCCCTTGGAACATCTCTATTCTATCACTTGGGCGGTCGATTGTCAAGGGGTTTTTCAAACTTTTTTTCAAGTTTTTTTTGACCCGCTTGCCATTCGGTTGCCCTCCTGACATTTACTATTATACTCAATTTTGAGCGAAAGTCAATACCAAAGATAGAGCAATTTTTTTGTGCAAGGTGCCTTTGTGCAGTTTTGGGAAAAAATATGGCGAAACTTTGTGCAACTTTGCTCTTGACAAAAATGCTGGCGGTGTGGTATAATGGAATTTCCGGCGCTGGCTTCGCCAGCGCGCGGCCAAAAATGCAGGATTCGCAATGGAATCCTGCATTTTCTTACTTGATGACTTTCAGTCCGAGCATTGTACTTTCTACGTCTAATTCTTGTGAGATGTAAGTATTGCCGGGTTCGAAGATGGCGACAATCTCGCCGGTCATACAATCCATAACGTCTGTTGCCAATCCGTGGCGGTCAAGGATTGACCGGGCCGTGTAAATCGCGCCGAAGGCGGTCTCAAACAGCATCCCGTACTGATGGGGCATCCGGTCGATGTAGTACGTGACTTGATACTTAGTGTTCATAGCTTGTACCTCTCTTTCAGTTTGTACCTTATTATATCATGCGGTCGGGGCTTTTGTCAAGCCCTTTCCGCAAGATTTTTCAAGATTTCCAAGATTTGGCAAGGTGCATAAGAATCGTTCATCCAGTTTGTGCGGTTCTGCTCTTCATCGTCGAACAGGATTCCATCTCGGCAGGTTTCCCATTTATTGACCCCATAATTTGTGATTTTCACATAATCCCAATTGACGCTAGGCAGGTGTTTCAACAACCAATGGTATTTTGCGCAAGCGACTTTTTTCAGATAGTCTTCAGTGCTGTTTTTGCTTCCCCAGCTTATAATTCCAATCTCGTGCCCCATTTTTTGAACTTTATTCAAGTATCTTGCAAGGATGGAAAGATTTAGCAGGGGTTTGGCTACTGTGTAGGGCGTGGTATCTTCCGCAATCAGCATTTCCAGCCAACCATTCACGCCGTAGAGGTCAGCGATTGTGCCATCCATATCGAACCAAATTTTCATTTTTTTTGTCTCCTCTCTTGTTGTGTCTACATTATATCGCAGGTCGGCTTGTTTGTCAATAGGTTTCATAAATTTTTTTCTTATGTTTTTCTTTGGCATTCTTTTTCTTGTTCGGAATGACTTTAGTCACGGGCTTGATTTCGCCCCAGTCTCCACGCTGTTTGCGAATGTAATCAGGAATGTTCTTTTTCATAGTGGTTACTTCCTTTCTTTTTGTACTGTCATTATATCAGACGCGCAACCTCTTGTCAAGGCTTTTTTCAAACTTGCGCAACTTTTTTTTGTGTGTCATCAAGTAGTCAATCGCCCATTCGGTCGCAAGCCATTCGTCATGCAACCTGAAATATTCCATGTTGTTTTTCGTTTTCGGCTCTTCGCAATCGGCTTCATCAAGCGTCATGATGTGACCGATTTCGTGCAAAAGTGACAAAGTGATGTTAGAGAACTGGGCGGCATCAGGGCAATTTGCTGTGAAAAAATCCCTAAATTCGCCGGCGACTTTTGTGTCAGCATCATTAACCCACCAAATAGTAGTTTCCCAATCAGTTTCCCACTCTTGACCTTTTTTGACTTTCACTTTGTAGCCAACGATCTTGGTAGCAAGTTTGCGCATCGCCTTAGAAGCCTTCATAATTTTTTTCTCCCTTCATTTGGTAGCTATATAATATCAAAATTTTAGGAAAATCTCAATTGACCGATTGCACAAACTTTTCCGCGTAAAAATTGTGAAAGGTGCCTATTGACAAAAAAACCGGGGCGCGCGGCCACGCGCGCCCGGCCAAAAATAACGTCTGTTTTTTATGTAGTTTTACCAATGCATAAATATCCATTTTTAATGCATAATTATGCATGAATAAAAATGCAGGATGGTGTATACCATCCTGCATTTTGCCTTGGGGATTAGGCAAGGCGGAAAACCGCCTTGCGCTTGACTTCCTCGCGGATAACCTCGCCATTCAGAAGCATCTTGCGCACAATCGCGCTCAACTTCTGCACCTTGACTTCCGCGAAGTCCTCGGAAGCATCCTTGATTTCGGTGACAGTCCCCTGCCCGATAGAGGCGAGAACCTCGCGCACCTTCTCGGTCAGAACCGCGTCCGCGTCAGCCTTGGCGGTTTCCTTGGGGGTGGGCTTGCGGTCGGCACTGTTCCGCTTCTCAATCGAAGCGCGGAGCGCGCGCATCTTGTCGATGATTTCCACGGAAACGTTCTGCGCGGTCATGGATTCGATAGCGGTGTCAATGGCGGCGATGTAGGTAATCTTGGTCATAGTCTTTCTCCTTTTGTCGTGTGGTTCAGTGCCAGCGGATTTCTAATGCTTGTTCGGGCTATCCGCTTTGGTGACTGTCAGCCGGGTGGCTTCCGTGCCTCTTGCCTTTCGACATTTACTATTATACTCGGTTTCGGGGAAAAGTCAAGGGGTTTTTCAAAGTTTTTTCAACTTTTTTTTGGGGCGGTGGTCTGGGACTAATAGCAGGCACTTTTTATCCTTCTTTCTTGGGCGGGCGGTGCTTCACAAGATTGATTGTAAAGCACTCGCCGTTGATAGTGTAGTCAATGGATTTTTCAATGTTGGTCACAGTCACGTTGTTGATTTGTCCGTTGCTCTGCATTCCTTCCAATAGGACGCGCAAGCAATCAATCATGAACCGCTTGTCATTGTCTGCTTTTCTCTCGCGTTTGCGTTCGCGTCCGTAGGCATCAACCGCTTTTTCCGACTTGGCGTTTTTGATGATTTTTTTGACCTCTTTTGCCTTGTCCTCGGGCAGGTCGTAGGGCGTGGGGCGTCCTGCGTCGATTTCCTTGTCCCACCATGCGGTTTCTGCGTCTTCCATCGTGCAGGCGTGTTTCTCGCAGTAGGTGTCAATCCATTCATCAGAAGGATAGCGAATGGCTTTTGTCATGGGGTGTATCTCCTTTCAAGTGATGTCTTATTCTATCATGGCTCGGGCTTGTTGTCAAGCCCTTGCCGTGTACAAGATTTTATCCATCTTTTTGTGCATTCTGTAGGCTTTGAAAACAATCTCGCGTTCAATAATTACGTCTTCCAATGCGGTGTGAGATTCGATAAAATCTACATCGTTTGTAATATAACGGTAGAGAACCTCGGCGGTCATGCGGTTTCTGGGCGGCTTGTGTTTTGTCAGGAATCCATTGTCAGCGCAAAACTTGCTGTATTTCTTGCCCGTGAAAACTTTGGCAAGCTTCATGCTATCCCAAATCTCCAACGAATCCGGCAGGGCGTGAACGTAATCCAAACCAGTCAGATAACGGGCCGTTGTGTTAAGTGCGTCAATGTCAAATCTCGCATTGTGCGCGCAGAAGGCAATCACGTTGTAATCTTTGCAAATTTGATTGATTTCGTTCATGATTTCAAAGAAGCTTTTTACAACGCGCTTTCCGCTTGCAATGTCCGCGTAATACTGGGGCAGTTTGTTTGCATAGTACGCGCTATTCATGCGCTCCTGCTCTCCGAAAAAGATTTCGGAAACGATGTATGAACGGTCAAAAAGTACCTTGCCTTTTGTGGGGACTACTGCGGAAAAGCCGATGTCATAGGTAAGATTATTACCGGGAAGGACTTTGTCGCTCTTGAAAAGATTGCAAGTTTCAGAGTCTCCGACGATAACGATGTTTTCCTTGCGCATGATGTTTTCCTCTCTTTCATTTGATGACTTATTATAGCACATTTTCGTGGCGGCTGTCAAGGGGTTTTTTGAAATTTTTTTGAATTTCTTTTGCCCTTGTCTCTCGGTCGGAGTGCGCGCTTCTCTTGCCTACCTCGCATCTCCCCTTGACACGTATATAATACCATACCCAGCAGGCGAAGTCAAGCAAAAGAATAAGCGACTTTTTTGTGCAATTTGTATAGGTCAGTATTTTTAAACAAAAAGTTTAGTGGTGCTAAACCCTGGGGTTGTGGGAAAAAATTGCACAAAAAAATTTCTGAATTTTTTGCTTGACAAAATTGCTGGCTGGTGGTATAATGGAAATTTCGCCGGCCGCGCCCGCGGCCGGGCGACCATTATACCATTTTGAAATGAAACTGTCAATAGGCAATTTTCACAAAAATGAAAAATCATTTTAGAATAAAATTCCCAATTGAAAATTATGTAAAAAAATACAGGATTATTCATTAATCCTGTATATTGTTTAAATCTTTAAATAATTGGTCGTATGCTTGGTTTGCTTTGGTTTCATCATCCCAGGTGCAATTATGGGTATGCCCATTTGTGAAAGTAATTTTTATAACATACTGATAGGGATTTGATTTTGCTCCAGACCCGAAAACTTCCTGCGTGACGGTTTCAATCAGCGATTTATTGACAATAGTGCCGTCAATCTGAACAAACTTCTTCATGTTATATAACCTCTTTCACTTTCTTTTTTTGTCCGCCCCGTGGGGGGGGAAGGGGCAGGCTTACGCCTGCTCCTTGACCTGCCACTTGTTCAGCTTGCTGTTGACCTTGACCTTCTCCACCGCGTCACAGCGACCGAGCAGGGCGCGAACCTTCCGCACGTCCAGCCCCATGCCCTGCGCGATTTCGTCAGAGGTCATCGGGTCAGCGGCGTTGGCTTTCATCCAGCCCACAATCTCCGCACGAACCTTGTCATTCTCTAGCGTAGCCTTGGACGGCTTGCGCTCCGCGGTCTTGGCTTTCAGGGCGCGCTTCTCAATCGTCATCTTGAGAGCGTTCAGGCGGTTCACCATTTCGTCGTTCTTCTCATCAGCACCGAGGATGTTGATAGCGAGGGCAAGAGCGTCAGCATAAGTCATCTTGGTCATAGTCTTTACCTTTCTGCTTTTTAGGTGGTGGCTTCACCGTTTGTGCCTTTATTATAGCACAGGTCTTGGTAGTTGTCAAGAGGTTTTTCAAACTTTTTTTTCTTTTGTTTAAGTTTCCTCTTGTGGGTGACAGCCTACGGGCTTTCATCTATTGTGTGCCTTTCAGCTTCTTTATTGTATCACAGATTCAGCAGTCTGTCAATACCTTTTTTAATCTTTTTTTTGTATCAGCGTGATGAAGATTGTGACAATCAGCAGAACAAGCACCAGCGCCCAGCTAATCCACAGCGGAGCAAGCACCCACAGCCATGACCATTGAATCACGCCGCACAGTTTGAGAACGATGAAAGCGATGGTCAGCAGTCCGCAGAATCCAACACCATTCCGGTTGATAGTTTTGTTTTCCATTGTTTTTTACCTCTTTCTTTTGATGGATTTATTATAGCAGATTCAAGCAGGTTTGTCAAGCATTTTTTTGGGTGGGAGGCTGGGTTTTTAGCCCAGCGCAACCCATTCATCCCAGTCACCGTCAAAGAACACAGCAAAGTCATCACAGTCGGTCATGGGGTCATCAATGTGGCAGATACCGCATTGGTCGCAGTAGGGGCAGTCACCGTAGGCATTAACCGTGCAGTAGGTGGGGTCACCATTGTAGGTGCCAGCTTTTGCATCTCTCGGCATTTTTTGTTTCTCCTCTCTTGTTTGTGAACTTATTGTACCACAGGTTCAGCGTCTTGTCAAGGGGTTTTCGCAAAAATCTTTGTCAAGATTTTTTTGAAGTTGCCGTTCTTGCGCCAAGCCGTCCTTGCCCCTGTTCGATGGACTAAGTATAGCAGATTTTGAAGTGGCTGTCAAGAGGTTTTTCAAACTTTTTTTTCTTTTGTTTCTCTCAACCTTGTGAGTATAGTATATCAAAATTTAAGAGCAAATTCAAGTGGTAAATTTTCACAAAAAATCGACAAAATTTTTGTGCAATTTGCTGATTGACAATCTGTCAATCGGTTTCAGGCAATAAGTTGGCTTATATAACAGCCTGTATGCGCTTTCGAAAAGTTGCTGGGGTTATATAACGCGCGATTTCCGGCCGCGGCGTCCAGGCGCGGCCGGCTCAAGCCTTCTGGCGGCTTACCGCCAGAAGGACGAGGGTGCCTCCGAGAACACCCACTCGAGGGCCTCCGCCCCGCGCAGGACCCGCGTCTCAACGGTGTCCCGTACGGCGTCCCCGTACTGGTTGTACAGCCAGTGGGAGACCCGGACCTCGTAGAGGTCCGCCCCGACGCGGGTCACGTCGAAGCTGTCGCCCCAGACGAGGGAGCCGATGCCCCAGAACATGGAGCCATCGGGGCGGGTTTTGAACCCATAGGCGGAGAGGGCGACGGTGATGCTGTTCTTCATAACTAAGCTCCTTTCAGTCGGTTGGTGTTCCCTTACCTTGTGACCTTATTTTAGCACAGGGGATTGCGATTGTCAATAGGTTTTTTGAAAGTTTTTAAAAAAAATTTTGACCGCTCAGGCTTTGCCCGAGCGGTCGAACAGGATCTCCCCGCGGTCGGTGACCGCCTTGACGACCCTGCGGTCACTGTAGACCACGGAGGCGTAGGAGACGTGGAGCCGGGTGGAAGAGCCGTCGCGGAAGAAAACTGTCATCATCATGGGGTGTACCTCTCTTTCATTTGATGGTTGAATTATAGCATACTTCTTTCGGCTTGTCAATATTTTTTTGAAAAAAATTTGCGAGATTTTTATCTCGCAAACCACTTGTTATAAAACTCCATGTTAGCGGAATCGCTGTAGGGCTGTTTCCGGATGAGTCCTTCTTTTTCCATCTCCGCAAGAATCTTGATTTTCTCGGAAAGAGTCACATTGCGCAAGGCTTCCATTTCGCGCATCCGGATACCAGGGCAATAGCGGAGTTCTTCGACGATAGCTTCTTTCATAGTCATTGTTTTGTCCTCCCTTGTTTTGATGGTTAAATTATAGCATGGCTCTTGACTTTTGTCAATAGGTTTTTTAAAAAAAGAGCAGGATTTTTTCCTGCTCAAGTCGTCGCGTCAATCGTCTGTACCATGTCCAGCGGCCCATACTTGTCAGCCATGAGCTTAATTTTTTCGTTCGCGGTTTCTACGCTGTCGCTGTAGAAGGAAAAGGTTTTCATGGTTTCGGTAAGAATGTGCGTGAAGTAAGGGGTTTCGACGGAATAGTCTTTTGAGATTTTCATAGTGTTTTCTCCTCTCTTGTTTGTGCCTTTATTATAGCAGGTTTAGTCCGGCTTGTCAATACTTTTTTTAAAATTACTTGAGAGCAAGTTTTGCTCCGCAAGTTTCGTAGGCGTTAGCCCTTGCGCGCTTTTGTGCGTCAAACTCTTCTTTGCTGATTTCAATGCAAGAGACAGGCAGACGAGAATGTTTAACCCCTGGCATTTTCCGCGCGACATCCATCGCCTGTAAAGTATTGTAGCCCCAAATATAAAAGGTAATGTGAGCAGAATAGCCGCGCCCCACGTGCCCGCGTTCCATGGTGACCTTGTAATACTTCTTCATAATTTTGTACCTCTCTTTCTTTTTCTGGGATAATAATATCATTTTTTTCTTTTGTTGTCAAGTAAATAAAATTAGCGAATCTTTGTGCAATTTGACTATTGTGTTTTTTCTTAGGATGTAGTATATTATAGTCACAGGGAGGAAGGAGCACCGCGACGGCACCTCCTACAAGTACCTCGGTGGAACAAGGGCGGCACAAGGTGGCGTTCCCACTGATAAGGCTCAGGTACAATGAGATGAGCGAATAAAAAAGGTTGTGCGGTAAGTGGGCTGAGAAGCCCACAATTTTTTTGAAAAAATTTTCAAAAAGGGGTTGACAGGTGGGCGGGCTTGTGATATACTATCGCCAGAGGGTGAGGGAAGCAACACCTAAAAGGCGCCGAAAGGCAAGAGCGGGCCTCGCAAAAACAACAGCTTCACCGCCACGCGCAAGCGTGGCGCGTTTTGTTTCGGGATGTTTAGTAGCGCTAAACTTTTGGTTTAATTTGGCTTGATTTTTTGGCATGATATATAACAGTGCGAATAACGCGCGCCGCGGTTGTGGGCGCGCGGCCAAAAAATGCAAGTTTATGCGCCAATCTTGCATTTTTATTCGATAATAAAAAATGGGCGAGGCTTAAGCCTCGCACCACTTGTCGAACACCTCGCCGCCGCAGTCCCAAGCCGCGTCCTGTGCCTCGCGGAAGTTGTCCCCGCCCCAGTAGTACCACCAAGCGCCGTCCACCTTGCGCGCCACGATGTACTTGACTTCATTGTGCCATTTCGGCAGGTTCTTGATGTGTCCCATTGTATTTACCTCTCTTTCATTTGTTGAGTTGAGTATATCATACTTTTGCGAATCTGTCAAGGGGTTTTTAAAAATTTTTTTTAAAATCCCCCGGTAGCCCAGCAGAACACAGCGAAGAACAGAAGGAACGCGCCACCGAAGCTAATCAACAAAGCAATCATTTTTTTATCTCCTCTCTTTTGATGGTTCTATTATATCAAAGTTTTATTATTTTGTCAATGCTTCTGCACATTTTTCTTTATATTTTTTTTCGTAGTACATGCGGGTTATAAATTGCAGATGACTTTTCAAAACGGCACTATTGAGTTTTTTATCCCAATCCATGCAGAACAATAAATTCTTTGACGCGAAATTTCCCGCCCAGTCAGTAGCAAGTTTTTCATTGTGCAGATTAACATAATCTTCGATATTATTCACAATTCCTGTTGCTACTAAATTTTCATAGTTTTCGTCTTTGTTTCTTTGTGTTTTTGTCATGTGATGCCCTATTTCATGTAAAAGCGCAAGCATTGTATAAGAAAGATTAGCACAACGCGGATACCGTTCAATAAAATTCTTTGTTACATAATCATCAGTTTTATAATCCAAACGCGGCTGGAGTGAATAAGCAATAAAAGAAACTTTATCATTCATGCGGATAAAAAATGCATTTCCGAATTGCACACGACGGATACTATCATCATTCGCGACCAACTGGACAAACTCAGTAAAAAGAGCATTGGCGGCTTTAAACTCAGGCACACGCAGGAAGGAATTTTTCATCATTGTTTTATCTCTCCTCTCTTGTTCTACCTATATTATAATCATTTTAGAGCCAAAGTCAAGCAAAAAAAATAGCGAAAACTTTGTGCAATTTGCCATCTTGTAATTTTACGATTTTATGCTATAATAAAACCATCAAAAGCAAGGAGGCAAACAAAATGATTAACATCCGGAGCATCCGCAAGCTGGCAGAAAATGAGGGTCTGACCCTGAAGGCTGGCAAGGCCATTACTTACAAAAGCGGTTGGCAAGTAGCCACCGAAGGCGTAGAGTGCAAGACGGCGCGGGAAGCCATTAACGCGGTTAAAGCTTACAAAGGTGATTGCGGCATCTGGTACGCTGGCGGCATCTACTACATCGACAAAAGCCACCGCGTAAACACTAAGCGCGAAGCGATGGAAATCGGAAAAGCTTGCAATCAGATTAGCGTGTTGAACTGGCGGACAATGGGTTTAGCGTACTGCTAAGCCCAAAAATTTTTTTAAAAAAACTTTTAAAAAAGTATTGACAAATATCCTGCCTCATAGTATAATACTATCAGAAGGTGAGGGAAGCAAGCACACCTACTACAGGCGGGAAAGCGAAAGCCCAACCGGCAACACCTGCAGGGATCAAAAGCTACTAGAAGGCCGCGCAAGCGGCCTTGCTTTGTTTCGGGATGTTTACCTGCGCTAAACTCTGTGTTTAATTTGGCTAAACTTTGTGCTGAGGCTTGTTCTAGTGCGAAATCGGCGCGTGCCGCCCCAGCACGCGCCGCTGAGAAAAAATGCAAGTTTTCTGCATAAACTTGCAATTTATAAAAATGCAAGTGGAATGAAAAATTATGCAAAAATCAAAGGGCGATGTCCTCGCCCTTGGTCGCCAGATAGTGCGCTTCCTGCCCGCCCTTGACCCACTGTTTAATGTTTGCCATGTCATCGTCAATCAGGATTCCATCCTCGCGGATGAAGTCAATCTTGCGGCCGCGTCCTATGATGCAGATGAAGTGCGCTTCATCCATCGCCGGAACGTACTTCTTCAGCCAATCAATCTTGCCCTGCCGCGCGGCTTCGTTGGCGGCTTTGGTCAGGATGTAGCAGGTCAGTCCTTTTTCAATCAGCTTGTTCAGCACCGCCACGTTGTGAGCGAAAACCGGAAGATTTGCCATGAACTCGTAATCAAGAGCCTTTGCCCAAACGCCGTTCGCCGCGCCGTGGAAGTCAGCGAGGACGCCGTCCATGTCGAAGTAGTAAGCCTTAGTCATTGTTGTCATCTCCTTCCCTCATCTGAGCGTAGTATATCATACTCCTATTGAGCTGTCAATACTTTTTTTAAAATTTTTTTTATTTTTTTTAATCCGCCAGCTGGCGCAGGATGTCGAAAATTCTGTCCGGAGTGTAGGCGTCAGCGCCCCAAATCTGACGGTTTTTCAGCTCATCGTCAAACAGGATGCCATCGCCGCAAGTGGCTTTTTTGTTCGTTCCGTAGGCGACAATTTTGATGCTGTCCCACGTCACGCTCGGCAAGTGCTTGTGAAGCCAAACCATTTTAGCAAGCGCCACTTCGCCATTGTAAAGGTCGGTACCGCCCTTGCTCGTCCAGGAAATGATACCAATCTCATGCCCCTGTGCCTGAACCTTGTTCAGCAGGCGCGCAAGCCGGCTCATGTTGTGCATAACTTTTGCAATCTCATAAGGACGGGTCTGCTCGTTAATCAGGTCGTTCAGCCATCCATCAACCGCGTACAGGTCGGCGAGCGTTCCATCCATGTCAAACCAAATCTTCATAGCTTTGTGCTCCTCTCTTGTTCTGAGGTAAGTATATCACCATTGCGCCCATCTGTCAAGCACTTTTTTAAAAAAAATTTTTTTTATTTTTTTCAAAAAAACTCTTGACATCCTGCGGGCTTTGTAGTATTATATAGTCACAGGGTGAGGTTAGCAGTTAGCCACCTAAAAAAGCTCAGCCGACTGGAACAAGGGGCGCCCGCACAAGTGCTTCCCAGCGAGGTATGGCGGTAGCTGAGCGAAAAACCCGCAAAACTGGATGGACTGCAAGCCGGGTGAGAGACCGGCACTTTTTTATTTCGGGATGTTTAGTGCTGCTAAACTTGCGGTTTATTTCCACTAAACTTTTTACTGGGGTTGGCATTGGCGTGATTTCGGCGCGCCACGTCCGCAGGCGCGCCAGCCACGCATAATTATTCATTTTCGCTGTATAAATATTCATTTATAAAAATTCAAAAATGAGGTATAAAAATTCAAATATCAATTGATATTTAAAAATTAAATATCAAAGATAATCAATAGTCAAATATCATTGTATTATACATAATAAAAGGTTGAGAGCTTGTTAGCTCTCAACCCTTGACAATGTATTCACCAAGCTTTGCGATGCTCCACTTTTTGATGGCTTTGCCGTTGTCATCATACTTGACAATGATAAGCTGTTCCCTTGCGTCGAACTCATCCAGTCTCCACCAGTTCCAAGCCCATTTCCAAGCCTCGGCGAAATGATGCTCTTCTTTCACAGCACCCTGGAACTCACTCTTCCAGTAAGAGTAGATGCGATACTTACGATGCGGATTCTTCTTCATTTTCTTGTACCTTCTTTCTGTTGTTCTCTCTCTTGATGATGTAAGTATATCACAATGGGCTTTGCTTGTCAATAGTTTTTTGCAAGTTTTTTTATGGGATGGAGTAACGCTTGCGCGTTACTCTTCATCCAGCCACCACTCGTAAAGCTGTCCCTCTACTTCTAATACGAATTTGTCACCTTCGCGCCATCCGTCAGAAGTGGTTGCTTTGTGAATGCCTGCGGAGTATCCAAAGGCCATGGCAATGATTGCCGTCAGGAAGAATGTTACGAAGTACTTCATAATTTTTGTCCTCTCTTTCTTTTGATGGCTTATTATAGCATGGGGAAGTCTTGTTTGTCAAGCCTTTTTCCCCAGCATCTCTTCCCACATTTTCAGCTGATTTTTGTGGAAGTTTGCCAACCGCTCAATCTCTTCTTTGCTCAGGTAGCACTTGCAAGCGTCCATCGTGTAAATCGTCTCAGTGTAGTAGATGATGTCCTTCTTCGCCGCTTCGATGTTCGCCTTGATGTTCTTCTTCGTCATTTTCTTGTACCTCTCTCTCTTGTTTGTGATTGTATTATAGCATGGTGCGCTTTACTTGTCAATAGGTTTTTGCAATTTTTTTTATGTTATGTTTGTACGTCAAGGATTGTACTTCTTTTACAGAACCTCTTCTTCTCCGTTCGGATAAACCAAGATGTAACCTTCTTCTCCCCAAGTATAATCCCAGTCACCAGCGTAGCCGTTCGCTTTAATGTCTTTCATAGCTTCTTCGTAGGTGGCGTAGGTCTCAACCAGTTCGCGGCATCCCCACTCTTCAAAATACAGCTCGTACATTTTCTTTACCTCTTTTCTTTTATTTCTTCCCTTGAAGTGATTATAGTATATCATGCTTGCTTTTGTTTGTCAATAGTTTTTTTAAAAATTTTTTTAAATAATTAGTGTTATTTATCGCTTGCTTTGCACTCTTACTCTTGCTCTTATAGAGAAGAAGAGAAGACTTGTTAAGCCTTCTCTACTACCTCTATCCTGCAAGACTCTTCGCAGGTCGCGCGCGCCTCGAACTCTTCTACCCATGCTTCAGCCTCTGCCTTGGTGGTGAAGGTCTCTTCTAACTCAGAGGGATAGCAACCAGTGTAGTTCGTGTAAATCCTGTACAGCTTCGTCATTGTTTTTTACCTCTTTTCTCTCTCTTGTTTGTGACTACATTATAACACGCTATGGCGTGCTTGTCAATACTTTTTAGAAAATTTTTTTATGTTATTTTTTTAACAAACAAGGGTTATTTAACAAACGGCAACTTTATCAAAGTGCCAGGTGTGTTAGTGCTGACTAACTTGTGAGAAACGGGAAGTTTATGTAAGTGTCGAGATTTGTCAAACTTTTAACAAAGTTTTGCTGAGTATATTTACTACGCAAATTCGGGGCGTGTCGCTCAAACACGCCCCGATGCGCGTATAAATAGCCGGCAGTACTCTATATATTTTTTTCTGGATGAAAATACCCGGGGTATGTTTCGGGAAAAAATTTTTTAAAAATGATAAATTCAGTTCTGCCTGGACCCCTTCCTCTCTAAGTCCTCTCTAGATTTCGGCATACGATAAAATTTGACAAAAAAAAATTTTTACGGTATAATGTACACATAAAGGAGTGATCAAAATAGTAAAATTAGACTATACCATTGAATCTCCTGAAGAACGCAATAAAATAGTTTAGGCAATTCTAGCCGAAACACCTGACCCCTCTGAACAATATCTTGAAATATTGGCAGATTACTTGGTTCTTTGTATGGAGAAACAAGAGCGCAAAGAGCGCAAAATCTTAACTGATAATCGCCTCGCAACAGTTAATAAGCGCGAAACTTCCTACGAAGGACTCGTTGGACAATTAGAGAATGGCGAAGATGGCATACATAATTTAATAGCAGAAAATACAAGAAATATTATTCTCACACCAAAAGTATCAATAACAAAAAAAGATTTAGAAGAAATACCGCCCCTACGCTAGTTGCGCGAATCCATTGAACGCTGGGAAGCATTACAAGAGCATGTCACAGGACGTGATGCTTTTATTGTTAAACGCTCTCTCATTGAAATGCGGCGAGATCAATATCTTATAAAAAATGCTTACCGCAAACCTATCGTATTCGCGCAATTAACACATACTGGCGCAGTTCCACCTTGTCTTGACAGTAAGGAGTGGATAGAATATGATGATCAAGGTAATGCGACAGTAAAATTTTCTGGAATCTCATTCTTAGACCCTCTTGTTGTAGCCGAGGTATTACAAGTATTCCCCGGCCTTAAAGCACATTCACGTGGCAACTTCAGCGCAGATACATGGTATTTTGTTCAAGACTTCGAACAATTATTACACGCTGCGCTCGATCAATATCCTATGTATATGCGCATAGTAGAATATAAAATGGAGCATTATACTAACGTTGAGATTCAAGGTTTTCTTGAAAAAGAATTTTTCACAACCCATTCTCTTGAATATATTTCCTCCCTTTGGCGCAATAAAATACCCAAACTAATTGCGCAATAGGCACAAGATGATTTCCTTCTTTGGTATTTTACTTATCAAGAATATGGTAAGTGGAAGAAATGTTCGCGCTGTGGGCAAATTAAATTAGCACATAACCGCTTCTTTTCAATAAATAAAACTTCACGCGATGGCTTTTATAGTATTTGTAAATGCTGCCGCAATAAGAAAAGAAAGTAGGAATCTTAATGGCACAACTTTATTGTAAAACTTGTAAGCGCACAATGAAGGATGTAGAATTTTATACTACAAAGCGCATAGATAAATATCCTACCGGTCATCTTTTAGAATGTAAATCTTGCCTAACTCGTCATGTTAATAATTATGATCCATCTACTTTCCTGTGGATTCTTGAAGAAATAGACGTCCCTTATATCGAGCATGAATGGACTACCTTATTAGAGCGCGCAATTGCGGAAAAGGGTGCCAATAAACTCACGGGGATGAGTATTTTAGGAAAATATCTTTCCAAAATGAAATTAGTATAGTACAAAAATTATACCTGGGAAGATAATGACGTTTTGCGCGAAAAATATGCAGAAGAAAAAGCGCAAGTTATGGCTGCGCAAGGATATAGTGGGGAAGAGATAGAAAAAACTCTTTCTGAAGGCACTATGCCCGAAGCGCCTAAACCAGTCGTTGAAGAACAACCTGAGCCTATTGATCGTTTAGAACCCGATGGTTTTGATGATGATTTAACAGAAGAAGATAAAAAATATCTTACACTTAAATGGGGCAAAGTATATCGTCCATATGAGTGGGTACAATTAGAAAAATTGTATCAAGAGATGATGGCATCTTTTGATATAGTCACACCTGCGCATGAGGACTATTTAAAACTTATATGCAAGACATCTCTTAAATGCCATCAATTAGTTGATCTTGGCGATATTGAAGGTTTTCAAAAGATGTCCCGTGTTTATGATACTCTTATGAAATCAGCAAAATTCACTGCCGCACAAAATAAAGCTGAATCTGGCGAATTTGTTTCCGCAATAGATGAGTTTATTCTTTTGTGCGAGCGCGAAGGATTTATTCCACGCTTTTACACTTCTGAGCCAAAAGACCGCGTTGATGAGACACTTGCGGATTTGCGTAATTATACAGATCGCTTGGTGCGCGAAGAAATGAACTTGGGCAATCTTATTGAAGGCGCTGTTCGTACTATGGTGCGCGAAGAGGCAAAAGAAGAAGACTTAGAAACAACAGACGAAACAGATGTTGATTTTGACGCTATTGCACAAGAAGTTTTAGAAGATGAAGATTTTATCGCGCATAATGAGTTTCTTGAGCAAGAGCAAGCCGCAGATTAGGAAACAATGAGCAAATTACTAAAGGATGGTAAAAAATAATGGCTCTTTAGGATTTATTAAATCTGCGTAAAGACGTAGATAAAATTGGCTTGTCTGAAGAGCGTGTTAGAGCTTGTATTCCTATTGCGCGATAGTATGTGGCATTTTGGCGTGAATACCCGGATTTATTTGTTGATTTTTTAATTTCTAAAAATAATCCTGAGAATTTTCATCTTTATTATTATCAGCGCGTATTTTTGCGCGCTGCAATGCGTTATAAATATTTATACGCGACTTTCCCACGTGCTTATTCAAAATCATTCTTATCCGCATTAATTTTAATGATACGTTGCATTTTATATCCAGGAGCAAAGTTATTTGTTACTTCTGGTGGTAAAGAGCAAAGTTCTAGTATCTTAAAATCAAAAGTACAAGAATTATGTCGTTTAATTCCTGCGCTTTATAATGAAATTGATTGGACTCGCGGAAAAAGTCTTGAAGGAAAAGACTATGTAAAATATGTGTTTAAAAATGGTTCTATCCTTGATAATATTGCGGCAAGGGAGACTTCCAGAGGTCAGCGTCGTCACGGAGGACTAATGGAAGAATGTGTCGGTATTGATGGTACAGTATTAAGCGAAGTTATCATCCCCACCATGAACGTTTCGCGTTTAGGAGGTTGGGGCGGTAGAGAAGAAGCTGAAACTTTAAATAAGTCTTAGATTTATGTTACTACTGCTGGTTGGAAAAATACTTTTGCTTATGATAAACTTATTCAAATACTTGTTTGGGAAATCGTAAAACCCGAGCGCGCAATGGTACTTGGCGGTAGTTGGCGTATTCCAGTACTCATGGGCCTATTAGATAAATCTTTTATTAAAGATCTTAAAATGGATGGTACGTTTAACGAAATGTCATTCGCGCGAGAGTATGAATCTGAATGGTCTGGTACTGTTGAAGACGCATTCTTTAATGCAGAGCAATTTGATCATAATCGTATATTGCGGCAACCAGAATATGAGTTTTCTGGACGTTCTACTAAAAATAGTTATTATGTACTGGCTTGCGACGTAGGCCGTAGATAGTGCGATACAGTAATTTGCGTATTTAAAGTAAATCCATAGCCTACTGGCGCAACAATTATTACAATGCCAAATATTTTTACAATGACTGATGCTCATTTTGAGGACCAAGCCATTAAATTGAAGAAACTATTTTTTAAATATAAAGCGAAGACTATAGTCATTGATGGTAATGGCTTAGGTATAGGTTTAGTTGATTACATGGTTAAACAACAAACAGACCCAGATACTGGTGATATATTGCAAGATTTTGGTGTAGAAAATGATGAAGAGGGCGAATATAAAAAATATCGTAGTGATATTTGTGAAGAAAATGCGCTCTATATTATAAAAGCGAATGCGCCAATTAATACAGAAGCTCATGCGACTGCGCGCAGTGAATTAGCTTCAGGCCATGTAAAATTCCTAATTGATGAGCGTGTAGCTAAAGTTAAACTTATGGGTACAAAACGTGGTTAGGAAATGAAGCCAGAGGAAAGGGCAGAGTATTTAAAACCTTTTACATTAACTTCCATATTAAAAGAAGAAATGATGAATTTACGCGAAGAAAATGAAGGCGTTAATATCATTCTTAAACAGGCGAATAAAGGTATTAAAAAAGATAAATTTTCTGCATTTGAATATGGGTTATATTATATTAAACAAGAAGAAGATAAGCGACGTAAAAAGAAGAGACATAAATTTGCAGATATGTTATTCATGAATTAAGGTGAGATTATGAGAAGTTCGCGTGCAGAAATTAAAATAGAAGAAATATTGCAAGCTGGTGAATTTAATTTTACTGAAGAGCAAACTTTTACTGGATTAGTCTCTAGTAATGGAAGACCATTAAGGTTTGATTTTTGCGTTTTTGACGATGAAGGAAATGTTGATTTTTTGATTGAATATCAAGGTAAACAACATTTTGAACCTTCTGCAAAATTCGGTGGTAAAAAAGGATTTTATCAATAGCAATATAACGACAATAAGAAACGTAGATTCTGTGAATTAAATGGATATAATTTAATTGAAATTCCATATACAGAAGAAAACTTAATTAGTTACGATTATATATTAGAAAAAGCCGGCTATTAAGGAGGTGCTTTCGTGAGACAGAGACAAACTCAAGACGAAATCCACGAAAAAGGCTTCAAATTTTCTACTGGTAGGCCAGGCTCATTCTCTCCAGAAGATGGTATGCCAATTGACTATGGCCGCATCAGAATAGGGTTATAGACTCTTGATGATGCGGTACTTGAACTTGGTTCATTAAAAAAAGTAAATCATTAGTGGGGAGATAAAGGTGTAGTTTTGCGCGAATTGGCTCGTAAAAACTATCCTGTATTACGAGAAATATCTAATTATTTTTATGAGATGAGTGGAATATATGAGCGCTTATGTAAATATTTCGCTTATCTCTATAGATATGATTGGTTTGTTGTTCCCTACATAAAAGATGAATCTGCAAAAGAGAATAAAATCCTAACAGAATTTACTAATGTATTAAGCTATTTAGATAATTCTAATATCAAATATATGTGCGGCGATATTGCTCTTAAAACAGTAATTAATGGCTGCTGGTATGGATATATAGTTGATACTAAGGAAGGTATGACTTTCCAAGAATTACCTATTGGATATTGCCGCAGTAGATTCCGTGTAGGGGATGCACCTGCGGTAGAATTTAATCCTAAATTTTTTGATGACAAATTTCCTACTGTTGAACAAAGAATCCGTATTTTAAAAATGTATCCAGAAGAGTTTGCAAAAGCTTATATGGCTTATAAAAAGAATAAAATACAAACTAACGTAGGAGATAATGGTTTTTGGTGGGTATTAGATCCTGCATACGCAGTAAAAATTAATATTAATGGATCTGATTATCCAATTTTAGCTAATGCAATTCCTGCGATTATTGATCTTGATTTAGCGCAAGATCTTGACCGCAGAAAAACAATGCAGAAATTGTTAAAAATTATTATTTAGAAATTACCGCTTGATAAAAATGGTGATTTAATTTTTGACGTTGATGAAGCAAAAGATATACATAATAATACTGTATAGATGTTAAAGCGTGCTATTGGTGTAGATGTTATGACTACATTTGCGGACGTCGATGTTGCCGATTTAGCGGATAGAAATACTACTACATCTACTGATGATTTAGAAAAAGTAGAGCGTACTGTGTATAATGCATTTGGTGTTTCTAATAATTTATTTAATACCGATGGCAATTTAGCTCTTGAAAAATCATCATTAAATGATGAAGCATCTATTAGATGTTTAGTATTATAGTTTTAGAATCTCTATAATAAAGTTCTAAGGCATAAATTTCCTGCAAATAAAAAATGGGATTTTAGATTTTTTATGCTGGAAACTACGATAAATAATTATCAAGAGCTATCTAAAATGTATAAAGAACAAGTGCAAATTGGTTATTCCAAGATGTTACCACAAATTGCTCTTGGTCATTCACAAAGCGCTATTATTGCTATGGCCCATTTTGAAAATGAAGTATTACATCTTTCTGAGATTATGATACCACCATTAATGAGTTCTACAATGAGCAGTTCGGACATTTTAGGTTAGAAAAGTCAGCAAAAAAATCAAAATGAATAGAGTACAGGGGGCAGACCTGAAAAACCTGACTCTTAGAAATCTGAAAAAACAATATAGAATAAAGAATCTATGTCATAAGGAAGGAGTGTATTGAGTGTCGCATATTAGTATTCCAATTGAGCATACTGTTGAATTGCTCAATGTCACTCCTGTCAATCCTTTAATTTCAAAGTGTGAAATTAAAGTTTGCTATGTGAGTGATAAACCAAATCGTAATGGCAGTATTATTAATAAAGAAACTGCTGTTAAGATGGCTGCTACATTGCCAGGTTGTCCTATTGTAGGCTTTTATGATGAGGCAAAAGGTGATTTTGCGGGCCATCAATAGTCTATTGAAGTGGGCGATGGAAAATGGCGCGTGCGCGATTTGACAAAAGCTTATGGTTATGTTGATTCAAGCGCAAAGATTTGGTTTTAGAATTTTATGGATGATGGAGTCGAGCATCAGTATTTAATGACTGAAGGCTATTTATGGACTTCTATATATGAAGAAGCTAAAAGAATTATTGAGCATGGTAATAATCAATCTATGGAGCTAAATGAAGAAAATTTAAAAGGCTCTTGGGCAACAGATGAAAATGGTTGGCCTACATTCTTTATTATCAATGAGGCAATGATACAAAAATTATGTATTCTTGGAGAAGATGTTGAGCCTTGTTTTGAAGGTGCCGGCATCGCAGCACAATTCTCTTTGGATGAAAACTTCAAGAATAAGTTATTCTCCGAGATTGAGAATATGAAAAATGCTCTTAGTAAAGGAGGAGTAAATCCAATGGATGAGGAAAACAAGGTTCTTGATCCAGAAGTTGATACCGAATTCAAGAAAAAGAATCCTGAAGAAGAAGAGGAAGAAAAGAAGGATGCTCCTGCTGACTCTGAGGAAGATGCGCCCGCGGAAGATGACAAGGGCGAGGATGAATCTTCTGAAGATGAAGATGAGGATGAAAAGAAGAAGAAAGCTAAGCATTCTTTAGAAGATATTACCTCCTCTGAGGAATATATATCTCTTCTTAATGATTATAATGCTTTAAATGATAAGTACACTGCTCTTGAAAATGAAGCAAATACACTTCGTGCATTTAAAGCGGCTAAGGATAAAGAAGCAAAGCAAGCTATGATTGATAGTTTTTATATGCTTTCTGATGCCGAAAAAGCAGATGTTGTCAATAATATTGATAGTTATTCTGTTGATGATATTGAAGCAAAACTTTCAATAATTTGCGTTCGCAACAAGGTTAGTTTTAATCTTGACGAAAATCAGAATAATGATTCTGAGCATAAAGAAGAGCCGCTCGTATATGAGCTTGACTCACACGATGATGGTGATAGCGTTCCTGCTTGGATTAAGGCAGTGCGCGAAACCGCGAAAAATCTGTAATTAAAATAAGGAGGAAGCTAAAATGGCTTTTAAAAGATTATCTCCGACAGCCAATTATGTAACATATGGCTTCGGGCAGGTCGAGCCTAACCATTTATCAGCTCAGCGCACAGCCGAGATTTATGCTCAGTTGCCTGCGGCTGGTACAATCAACATTCTTGAAAATGGTCAGTTTGTAAAGTATGACTATGCAAATAGTGTTGTTAATTTTACTGGTCCTGGTGAATGGATGCTCGTTTATAATGAAGTAAAGGTTTATGCTGACCGCGAGACCGATCAAGACTTTGCAATGATCCGTAGGGATTATGTAGGTAATGTTTATAGTCCTCTTGGTGTAACTGCTGCTAATGGTTCTACTATCAATCCTCTTCTTAAGACGATTGGTGCAGCAAGCGAGATTTATCCAGATGGGCATACTGAGACTTATCCTGGTTCTGATTATGGTCGTAATCATTTTGCGATTGGTAATAAGTATGAGATTGAGCAATTCAATAAGCCTCAGATTGCTGTTGATGCAGCAATTAAAAATGGTAATGGCGATCCAGCTGGTAATGGCATTATGGTTCCTCGTGTCTTTAAGACTCATGAGGGAGATATTTTCACAACCAATACTATTAAGTGCCAAGAGAGCAATGGTGTCGTAACTGCACCTGTTCTTGGTGAGTTTTTACAGATTGGTAATGATGGCTATCTTGCTTCTACTGGCGTTACCTCTATGAATGGTCTTACCGGCATGGTATGGCAAGTTGTTAAGGTTTATAATCTTGGCGATTTACAACCCGCAGTTAAGGTTATGCGTGTTCAGTAATAAGGAAAGGAGAGTACAAGTCAATGTTAGAAAAGAATGAATTGCTTTCTTTAATGAAAGCTACTGCTAAGGCTTCTCGCTCCAATCCTGTTGCTTATAGCTACAATGGCGAGAATCTAAGTTATGATGCTCTTAATGAAACACTTCGTAAAGAGCTTAATGAGTATGCTGGCACATTTGCGCAGTATCGTGAAAATAAAAATTTAATCTTCTCTCTTATTGAAGAGACGATGGATGACGTTCTTCCTAAGAAAGTTGAAGAGAACTATGGTCAGTTTGCCGAAGTAAAGACTATCGCACAAGGCGATAAGGCTATCTTTATGCGGAAACATGATCGTCGGCGTGCAAAACAGTTCATTACCAAGGTTGGTCTTGCAGGTATTTATGAAGTCTTTAAGCTTGGTAAGGATACGCCTATCGAGATGCAAACCAATGCTATCGGCGGTGCCGCTCAGATTGGTCTTGAAGAGTTCCTTGATGGTCGTGCTGATTTTGCTGAAGTAACTTCTATTGTTATGGAAGGTCTTGACGAACTCATTTATGAGGAAATTGGTCAAGCTTTAAAGACTGGTATTAATCAACTTCCTACTGCGAATAAGGTTTCTACAACTGGTTTCGACGAGGCAAGTTTTGATCGTCTTCTTGCAGTTTGTTCCGCTTATGGCGATCCAACAATTTATTGCACTGAAGAGTTTGCATCTACAATTCGTCCTGCGGATGGTTCTTTCCGTTGGTCTGATAATATGAAAGATGTTTTCTGGAATAATGGACGTTTTGCTTCCTATAAGAATCATCCAATTGTTATCCTCCCACAGGGTGTAACTGATGCAGCAAATGATACTAAGGTTATTGACGCTTCTATGTGCTATATTCTTCCTGGTTCTGTAAAGCCTGCAAAGGTTGTTATGGAAGGCGGCACAATTGTTGATGAGTATGTTAATAAAGACCGCAGCCGTGAAATTCAGGTTTATAAGAAAGTCGGCGTTGGTGTTGTTATGACTCCTGACATTTGTGTTTATGAGAATGTCGCATTAAAGAGCATGTCTATGATGTCTTCTTTTGCAGTTCAAGAGAATCCAATTCTTGTCAATGTCGCTTCTCAAACAACAGTAGTAACCTTTACACAGGTTGCTCCTGCAGGGACTGAGAATCCTAGCACAGAGGGTTGGTATGAGGTATCTAATGGTAAGTATGTTGCTTCTGAGGATACTGAAGTAGCCGATGGCAAGACATATTTCGAGAAGAATTAATTAATTTATATAAGTAAGGGCGGGTAAGCTGCCCGTCCTTACATTGTGTTTTTATAGAGAAAAAGGAGTATTTTTTATGGCAGAAAAAACAGTAAGAGTGATGAACCGCAGTAATGCTGTGGTTGTATATTCTCTTCCAGAATTAGGTGTGCGGCGTGAGTTTATGGCGGGAGAAATAAAAACTATTCCTGTTAAAGAACTTCAAGCCTTAACTTATAGACCTGGTGGACCTTATCTTATTCAAAATAATTTATTTATTGCTGATGAAGCAACAGTTCAAGAAATGCCTATAAAAGTTGAACCAGAATATTATCTTGATGGACCTGGTGTAATAAAGTTACTTAATGGAATAGATAATATGGATGAGTTTTTAGACGCACTTGATTTTGCTCCAGAAGGCGTACTTGACCTAATCAAAAAATATGCGGTGGAATTGCCAGTTAATGATTCTCGCAAACGTGCCGCGATTAAGAAGAAATTGGGCTTTGATGTAGATGCTGCGCTTTTCCATCTTCAGCAAGCAAAAGAAGCTGAGGCAGCTGAGGGTGTAGAAGAGGTAGAAGCGCCTACGCGCAGAGTGCAACCAAAAACTACATCTACCTCTGGTCGTAGGAGCACTCCTAAGTACAAGGTTGTAACTAAGGAGGAATAATAGTGACATCTTTTGAAACTATTTATAATCGTTTCTTTGGTAAAATTACAGACGATATGTATTTGGAATTTACTGAAGAAGATACAAAACGCGATGCTAAATAGATTCTATTGGATGCCATTCCTTATTTTGAATTTCCACGGTTTGCATTATTTGATTATGATGCAGACACTGAAACTTATAATGTTGATCTGACCGCGGAAGAGATGAATATTCTTGCTATCCTTATGAAACAAGTTTGGCTTGACCGCCAAATTAACTCCATAGAAAATATTCGTATGAAATATAGCGGTACAGATTTTAAAATGACTTCGCAGGCTAATCACCTAGCGAAGTTATTAACTTTAAAGACAGAAAATCACCGCGAAAATATTCACGCACAAAGATTATATAAGCGTCGCTTTTATGGTCATGATGGTCGTGTTATGTCAAATTGGTCAGTTCTAAATTAGACTGCTCTTGATGGTATAAACGATACTGATCCAAAAGAGGTTAAATAGTTTATTACAATAGTCCATAATACTGAGTCTTCTGATGATGATATTAGTTGGGAGAAAATTGGCGATGGAGAATAGCGTACATAATTGTGAATTTAATGACGCTATTGTAGTAAAAGATTTGCGGCGGTTGATTAATTAGATATGGAAATTATTGCCAATGCGTGAAAATAATGAGGATTGGCAAAAACAATTAGACTCTGTTTTAATTGAATTATATGGCTTGCACAAGATGTTTGGCGATCACCTTGATTTTCTAATTTTATTAACAAAATTAGAAGGCTTGCCGCAAGCTTTAGACTTTATGATATATCGAGTAACGGTTTTTAATGCAATATCATTATTAACCAATCTCGCTAATTCTCTAGATGTTAGAAACAGTTGATTTACTTAAATCACGCTATCGTGCTATGAATAGTGATCGCCAGCACAATAGAATGGTTTAGGATAAACGAAAAACTTTTCATAGAGTTTTGTTATATAGTTATTAGGCTGGATGGATTAAAAAAGATGCTGAAGATGCAGAATGGGTAAGAGCATTAGTAAATCCTGATAAAGTTAAATTTGATTATGATGAGAAGATAATTTCTGTAGATTATCATGCTGGATTCAAATGTGGCGATACTTTTGAGTGGCCGCGTGATTCTGGCACTCATTGGATTGTACTTAAACAAGAAATGACTGAGTTAGCTTATTTTAGAGCTAATGTACGGCGCTGTCTAGAATTGACTGCTGTTGATCCAGAGACTGGTGAAACTTTTTCTCAATGGTGTGCAATACGAGGACCAGTTGAGACAAAAATAAATACTATTTAGAAAGCCGGTATTGTGGCTGATGTACCTAATTTAACATTAGATATTTATATGGTAAATACTGAGTAGAATCGCCGCACTTTTGAAAGATATTGCAATTTTGAATTTGCGGGGCGTTATTGGAAAGTATAGGCGCCAGATAGTATAAGCACTCCTGGAGTATTAGAAATTGTGGCAGAAGAAGACTATGATTGTAAGCACGACTAGTTACTTGTAGAAGTAAAAGACCCTAATCCACCAGTACCTAAAAATACTAATTATATAATTGGTGAAAGTTTTGTTAAACCTTTAGATACACAAACATTCACTCCAAAAGTTGCCGTAGAAGGATGGAAATGGTCTGTTTCATTGGCGGCAGAAGCGAATAAAGAAATAGATGATGTACTTGAATATAAAATTAATGGTGCATCAATAGAAGTAACATGGTATGCAACATTTTCTGGTCAATATGTTTTACACTATGGACCTCTTGAAAAAACTGTTGTAGCTGAATCTTTATTTTAAGGAGTGATAATTTTGAAGGTTGGACAAGAATATTTTAATGATAAATCAAGCTTCTTGGCTATGGAAAAAGATTTTGCGCTAATTACTCACAAATTGTTAAACAATTAGAGATTAGTAAAATTATTATATTATACTTAGCCAGATGCATTGAAAGGCCCCGATTTGACTTCAGAGCAGATACGTGGGCTTGTTCATAGATAGATAAGGATAGTGCCTAAATTAGATATTGATAAAGCCTGTCCTAATTTTGTTGTAATATCTTTTGATAATTTTACACCTAATGCAAAGAATCCTGAATTTAGAGATTGCACTATAAATTTTGATGTATTATGTCATCCAGACCATTGGAGTTTAGGAAATTTTTAGTTGCGTCCTTATAAGATTGTTGGCGAAATTGATGCCATGATGAATAACGCAAAGTTATCTGGTATTGGCGAATTAAATTTCATTACCTGTAATGATTTGGTTTTAAATGACCAATTAATGGGGCTAACTTTAATATACCGCGCAATTAATGGAATTGAAGATAAGATTGATTCTTTAGTTAAATGAACAAACTGCAATTAATGGCTGGTACTGATATTCCTGTTGCAGAAATTCAAACAGCTATACATCAACCTACAATTCGTGAAATTTCTTATTTAGGAGAATCAATTTACTTTTCTATAATGTAGGCTTTTTGTTTTAACAAAGACATTATAATTGCGTCAAATCCATAGGGCAAAAATCAACTATCTCAAATGAACAATTTTTAGATATTTATGATGTTGATGATGGACCCACGAAATCCAGAAAAGAGCAAAAGATAGAATGAATTAATTTCAACTCTTGCTTTATTATTTCCTGGATATGTTATATAGTTTTTACCAAATGGATTATTTTTTAATAACCCCACAGATAAAAATAATTTTACTTTAGACGAAAGAAATTTTGATGCAATAAAAGAAGTATTGAATAATATTGCGGGTTTAAATAATACAACAGGTGGATAGAACTCATCTTTTAAACCTAAAAATAAAAAAGCGGCTGAAATAGCGGCTAAGTTAATGAAAGGTCGCCAAAAGGCGGCACAAGATAAAGGTTATTCTGCGGATGGAGTTCTATCAAGATATGTTTCTATTCTCACTGTTGGCTTACAGTCTATGAGTCTAAATGACTGTCTAAATTTAACAGTTTATTAGCTGTATGATTTAGTTGAGCGTTATGGCTTGTATGTCGGGTGGGATTTAGATATTAGATCTCGTCTGGCAGGCGGTAAGCCAGATAGTAAGCCAGATGATTGGATGAAAGATCTTCATAATTAAATAAGGAGGAAAATAACCTATGAAATTTGGTGTACGCGAGATATGCGATGTCGTACTCAAGAAAAAGGCTGCTGGTTATTTTGGCAAGCTTTATCTTGATAAGAATATGCCTGTTCTCTATTTTGACACTTTAAAGACTTCTAGTCTTGAAGGTGCAGCCACCACAGTTTATGCACAGGGTGGTAAAGGTAATCCTCGCTTAGTTGCTTGGGAAGGTGACCGGACGGTTACATTCACAATGGAAGATGCATTAATTAGCCCAGAGAGCTTCTCTATTCTTTCTGGTGCAGGCTTCATGGATGCAGCTGATGAATCTCCAATTTACGTCCATACAACTGAGCAGATTGAGATTAAGGACAATACAATTACGTTCTCTAAGCAACCATCTACCCGTGGCGATATGTATTTAATGCTTATGACCACCGATGGTTCTATTAATGTTAATAAGCTTCCTATGAAAATACCGACTTCTACAGTTGCTGAGATTCCTGCGAGTCTTAGTTTAAGTCTTGATACTGCTTTTGCGGCTTGGAAGACTGATTATGATTCTGATGCTCGTCATACAGAATTACGTGAAGCTGGCGTTCTTGGCGAGGCTGTTGTTCCTGTTGGCGTCCGTACAGAAGCTGCTCTTAATGCAGGCGATGGCGACTATATTATTGGTGGTACTGAGGCAACAGATGATCAGGGTTCTGTAATTTATGCTGATTATTATGTTGAAGCGAAGTCTGGCGCAAAGCAGATTGATATTGAGGCTTCCAAGTTTGGTGGCTCTTATTATCTCGAAGCTTCTACGCTCTTCCGTGATCAAGCCACTGGTGAAGATTATCCTGCTGAGTTCGTAATTCCGAACTGCAAGGTACAATCTAACTTCACATTTACAATGGCGCCTACTGGCGATCCATCCACTTTCACCTTCACAATGGATGCTTTCCCGGACTATACAAAGTTTGACAAGACCAAGAAGGTAATTGCGGCTATTCAGATTGTTGAGGATAAGGCTCTCTTCGGTGCTGTTACTGCATCTGGTGAAGAAGAACCAGCTAATCCATAATAAATAAATGAATACTTTTGGGGACATACATTTGTGTATGTCCCCATTTTTTTTGTTATATGAGGTAAAATATTATGGCAAATTTAGCATTTTACAAAGGTAATTCTACTTTATATCCATAGTATTCATAGTTAAATAATTTAACTAATGCTAATTATTCAGTAGCTCGTGCATATTATAATTAGCGTTAGTTAGCTTTTGAAAAAGCTTTTTTAGTAGACGCTACTAATGCTATGCAAGAATTTACTCAATTAATTACTAAAAAAAGTCAAGAATTTACTAAATATATATTAGGTAATGTACATTCTGTATTAAATGGTGGCGAAATCAATTTTAAAGGAAATGATCGAGGAGCAGCTGTATATGAGCCTTATATAAAGGACATATTGTAGTTCGCGCATAATCATTGGGAAGTTAATAGATATGCAGGTATTCCGATGGAATATTTTATGGCTGATAATGCTACCAGTTCTAGTGGATTAAAAAAGATTTTAAATTATAGAGATGCAACAATTGATAATATGTTTTAGCAAGTAGGTAAATTATCAAATGTTGCAGCAACTACAATGAAAAAAGGGGAAACTCGTACAGACGTAGCTTTTAGTAAAAATAAAATTGGAGAAAACACTCAATTAGAATTAACCGGTTATATAGATTTAGAAGATTTATCTTCTGCATTAACTGAAGAAGATTTATATGCTGAATTAATTGAAAAAATGTAGAATACTGGAAATCCTGATTTAACGATTTATGGTTTTCAGGTTAAAACTTATCGTGATTTAAATGATCGCCGTTGGATGAATAGCGCGGCTTTGGCTGATAGACTTACTTCATTATCAGAATTATTTGGCGGACATTATACATGGTCTAGTAATTATGCTGCCTTATATCCAACTTATTATTTATCTAAATATATTATTAATATATTAAATCCTGTAAATATTGGATTAATTACACAATAGGGATTATTATGGATGACATCTTTTTTAGACCATTATAGATTATATATGGAAGTAACTTATAATAGTCCTACAAATCCAAAACCATCAAATGCTGATAGAGGTGGTGGATTAGAAATTAGACCAATTTTATATGGTAATACTGTTTTAATTCATAAAATTAATTCTTCTGAATAGGGCTTATATGCTACGGGTAGAATGAGATAGAGTTCTTAGCATGGAGCGAATAAAAAGATTAAAGTTTTTTCAATTTATCCTTTATAGTAAATTTGACAAACTTAAAAATTTTTGGTAAAATTATTGGTAGAACCAAATGAGAAAAAGGAGTAGAATAAAAAATGGCTGTATCTTTTAATAAAATTACTCCTATTAAGGAGTTACAAGCAAAAACAATTACTATTAATGATTAGGAAGTAAGTATTGAGCAATATCTTCCTATTGAGAAAAAATCTAAACTTATAGAAAATGTTATGTCATATGTATTTGATGATACTGGTTTTGCTAGTCCAATTCGTATGAATATATATTTTTCAATTTTTGTAATTAAAGAATATACAAATATTACAATTACAGAAGCAATGATTAAAAATGCTAGTAAAACATATGATTTAATTGTAATGAATAATTTGTATAATTTAATTTTTAATGAAATACCTAAAGTTGAAATCGACGATTTGCAAGATATGGTTGAAAAATCTATTGATCAAATTGTAAAATATAATACTTCTTTTCTTGGCATGATGCGTGCAGCGAGTGCGGATTATGATGCCACAAAAATGAATGTTGATGAACTTATGCAAACTCTTGACCAACCTGAAAAGGTCGGACTTGTTAAAGATGTACTGGATAAGTTAGGTTAATTTATCTGTTATATTTTTGAAAAATGTAATAGAGGAATATAGACGCTTCCTTAATTGGAAGCGTCTTTTTTTGTTTTACAGAGAGAAAGGAGTAATTGTAGATGGCGGCTAATAAAGTTCAATATGTATTAGGCATTTCCGCCGATACAAGTTAGGCGAAAAGATCTATATAGGAGTTATAGAATGCTTTAAATTAGATAACAACTGCTAATTCTAAAAAATTAGGATTAGATATAGATTTAAATAACGCGGCAAAAGCTGCGTAGCAATTATAGAGTAGTTTATAGTCGGCTATTAATGTTGATACAGGTAGATTAAATTTTACTGCATTTAATAAAAGTTTAATGCAGTCTAATACTAATTTAAATCAATTAATTACTCAATTAAGGAGTACTGGTGGTTTAGGTAATCAAGCCGTATCGCAATTAGCCCGTTCATTATCAACTGCAGAAATTCCAATTAAGAGGATGACTGGATTATTAGGAACATTTTCTACTACTTTAATGAATAGTTTTAAATGGTAGATTTCTTCTAATATTATTCATGGATTACAATCTTCTTTATAGTCTTCTGTTAGTTACGTTAAAGATTTAAATGAAACTTTAAATAATATCCGGATTGTTACTGGACAATCTGTTGATGATATGGCTAAATTTGCAGTTAATGCAAATAAAGCTGCAAAAGAACTTTCGACTACTACAAGAGCATATGCTGATGCTTCTTTAATTTACTATCAATAGGGCGATAGTGCAGAACTCGCGGCAAAGAAAGCAGCTACTACTATTAAAGCTGCTAATGTTGCATTCACGGCGTCTGCTAAAGAAATGTCTGAAATGCTTACTGCTGTTTGGAATTCCTATCAAGTAGGAGAAGAATAGTTAGAAGCTACAGTTGATGTATTAGCTAAATTAGGTGCCACGACCGCATCTTCTATGGAAGAAATGGCAACTGCTATGTAGAAAGTAGCATCGACCGCAAATACCGTAGGTGTATCAATGCAGCAAATGTCTGCTATTGTAGCAACTTCTGCTTCAGTTACTAGACAAGCTCCGCAAACAGTAGGTACAGCTTGGAATACAATTTTAAGTCGTATTGGTGGTTTAAAATTAGGTGAGACTCTTGAAGATGGAGTCGATTTAAATAAATATTCTAAAGCATTACAAACAGTTGGTATTAGTATTCTTGATGCCACTGGTGAAATGCGGGATATGGGTACTGTTATTGATGAGTTAGGTACTAAATGGCAAGGTTTAAGTAAAGGTCAAAAAGCAGCATTAGCACAAACTATTGGTGGTGCTCGTCAATATACACAAATTATGGCATTCTTTGATAATTTTGATAAGTATCAAAAGAATATGATAACTGCTCAGAATGCTTAGGGTGCTTTACAAGAGTAGCAAGAAATTTATGCTCAAGGCTGGGAAGCAGCAAGTGCGCGTAGCCGTGCCGCATTAGAAGAATTATGGAGTGCTTTAATTAATGATAAAGCAATGATTTCTTTTACTAACGGTATGACTAAAATGACCGAAGGCGTAACTGGATTAGTTAAAGCTTTTGGCGGATTACCAGGAATCTTAGCTACTGTTAGTGCTTTAATGACTAGAACATTTTCTAATTAGATAGTTAGTGGTGTAAGTAAAGCTGCAGCGGGTATTGTAGGATTTGGTTAGGCATTTACAAAAAATGGTAATGGATAGCCGATGAGCGGTGGATATACTATTGGATAGCTTTTAACAGGTAGAATGCCTAATGCTGAAGAAAGATAGCAAATTTCTAATTTAGCAGTAACTAGAGACGTATTATTACAAACGGCTAAAACTGGTGCTGGTTTAGATCAAGAAAATCCTTTTTATAATGAGCTTAGACAATCAAATGGTCTATAGGCGGGAGCATATAGTGCTTAGATTTAGGCTATGCGGCAGGGGAGTAATTTAACACCGGTATAGATGTTAAATTTAGCTAACTTATAGCAAAGAGCATAGCATACTCAAAATGCCTATGATATTTTAGGTGCTTTTCATGAAGATACTTCTACTGTGACTTCTAATTTAATTAATACTGATTAGGGAGCTTCAGAGATATTTTCTAAACTTTCTGGAGCCATGTATCGTGAAGAATTAGAAAAAATTCAAGATAGAGCTATAAATGCAACTGGAGATGAATTAAAAGCATATCAATCATAGTTTGCAGATATAGCTAAAAAAGCAAATTTAGATGTGGCATTTGGGCAATATAAACGAGCAGATAGTTTTAAAAGTTCAGCGACTTTAATGCGCGAGATGGGCGCTCGGGAATATGCTGGATTAACAGAGGCTGAGCGTCGTTAGATTATTGCAGATACAAGACAATCTACTGCGTAGAGTATTTAGGCGACAAAATCACAATTTAATACAAGCGGACAAGTTGATCCAGCCTCTAAATTTAAAGCTATCGGTGAAGCTGCTCGTACAGCCACTATTGGTTTGACTTCTGGTGTTGCTGCATTTAATCAATTAAATAGTGCTATGGCCGCATTTAATTCTGGCAATGTTGTATAGGGATTAACTAGTGTTGCTACTACTGCTACAAGTGTAGCTTAGGCGTTTATTGTAGGTGGACCAGTTGCGGGAGCAATTGCAAGTGCCGGTGCGGTATTGGGTTTAGTAGTTGGGCAATATACTGCTGATATGGAAAAAGCAGCAAATAAAGCAAAAGAAACTACTGAAAAAATTACTAACTCTACTTAGGAATTAGAAGCGAAAGTATCTAATATAGCTACTCAATCTAATGGATATGACGCATTAGTTGAATAGTTGTCTAAAGGTGCTATTACATAGGATGAATTTAATAATTCATTATTAACTGTTGCTAATTCTTTAGGTGTGCAAGGTGCGAATGTACTAGCATTAAGTGGTAATTATAAAGAACTAGAAGAGCAAGTAAAATAGACAATTGCTGCTTAGTTACAATAGGCTGAAGTATCTGGAAAAACATTGGCTAGTTAGGCTCAAGATGCTACATCTTCTACTTTATATACTGCATTTGGTACATATGGAGTAAAAACTGCGGCTTTTACTAGACCTGGTAGTGATAAATATACTATTAAAAATGGTTATAATGCTGGTGCAGCTGTACAATTAGCTGACCCTTATGAAGGATGGAGTTATTTAGAAAATACTTTAGGAGTCAAATTTAATAATGCAACCAAAGAATTTACATTAGGTTCAGATTTTGATAGTTTAAGTAAATTTTTACATGGTATAAAACAATTAGAAGAAGAAGCAGAAGCTAATTTTGGGACGGCACGCGGCAGTGCTATTTATAATTTTTTAAATGATTCTAGTTTTAGAAAAGTTCGAAGTGCGGCTGAAACTGCAATTGCCCCAGTTTCGTCTGGCTTACGCGGACAATATTCTGCGGCTGGTTAGCAGTTTGTTGCAGGATTAAATACTAGTATATTATCTGGTTATAATATGCAGGCTAGGTAGGGGTTAATTGATCAATTTTTAGGACAATAGGGGTTAAGTGAAGAAAATAATCCAGAGGCTTATTAGATTGGTAAAGAAATTATTAGTTCTTTAGTTGACTCTACTATTGCAGGAATGGGTGCGGAAGGTGCTAAATTATCTGCTAGCGCATCTACCGCGGCGAATAAAAAATAGGATTATACTAAACGTTTAAAAGCTATGGGGCTAAATTCTGATACTATTATAGGTGGATTAACTGATGAATAGTTAAATTCATCTTTAGGATTAGGATATTGGATGGCCGGTGGTCGTTCTAATATTAATACTACTGCACGTGATGCTTGGGCTATTTCACAAAGTGCATTAGAAGCTTATAATAATCGTGGTAGTAATTTTAATGTTGGTTCTTTTGCTGATCAATATATATATAGTAATAGTGCTTTATCTGAATATGCAGGAGTTTCACAAGAAGAATTTAAAAAATTAAGTACGGATGCTTAGCGTCATATCTTAGTTAATTGGATAGATGCAATTAAAAACGCGAGTGATGAGTTAAGTACTGCAGCGGATAATAACGATTTTGCTAGTGCGCTAACAGATGCTTGGAATAATTTTATTAATGATTGGGGAGAAAGTATCGGAGGAGATTTATTAGATGAATCTCAATTTAGATCTATTTTAAATTATTCTAAAGAAGCATTTACTGAAGATAGTTAGAAAACTGAAGATGAGCAGTCTGATATTTATAAATTGATTCAAGACAGATTTAACGGAGATTATTAGGCTGCATAGAAATGGTCTTAGATAGCAATAGATACTAATCCAAATTTAGGTACTAAAGCATCTGCGGCATAGGATACTCCATTGGGTTAGTTAATTTCATAGGCGCAAACATTAGCTAATATGGATATTAAAGATATTACTAAATGGAAAGAAGCTTATGAAGATATTGCCCAGTCTTTGGCTCATCATGATATTTCTATAGATCGATGGCTTAATATGTCTGAACTTGAAAAACGTCAAACTCAATTAGTGATGTTGCAAGAAAAAATTCAAGAAATTCGGGCGAATATGGCTAAAGAAGGTACGGGAGAAAATGATGAGTTAATTGAATTAGAATACCAATTTTAGTAGTTACAAGATGAAACTAATAATTTAACTTTAGAAAATTTAAAACGAGAATTAAATGATGTTCAAAATCAATGGAAAGAAATGGGTGAAGCAGCTGAAACTGCTTTAGGGATTATTTCTAGTCATATTGGTGATTTTGGCAATATGTCTTTTGTTGATATTGAGCGTTTAAGATAGAGCTTAATTGCCGCAGGAGTAGAACTTAATAAAGTTAATGCTTTGATGGATGAACTTTATTCTACTAGCGCTGATGGTAAATAGGATAAATCAGATATTTGGGCCGGCGCGACTGCTGCTGGTATTGCGGCGTTATAGAGTATTACTGCTTAGAGGGCTTAGAATAAAGGATTATATGATTTAGATATTACTGTTGGAAAAGATGAAGTTGAAGAACATTCTAAAAATTGGCCTGCAAAGCATGATGTTACATTAACAGCGGAAAATGATCAAGTTAAAACAACAATTGAATCATGGGATTTAGATAATCAAAAAGTTACAATTAAAACCGTTGATGGAAAAGTTGTTGAAGAGAAGATTACAAGTTGGGATGCTAATTTAAGCAATAAGACTCTGACTGTTAAATTATCTAATGGTGAGACAGTTACATCTACAATTGATAGTTGGAATGCAAATTTACAAGATAAAAAAATGCAGGTGACTTTGGAAAACGGGGAAGTAGTTACTACCACTATTGATAATTGGCAAGCAGATTTATCAACAAATACTTTCGTAATTACTGATGTTAATGGTAATTAGGTTACAACTTCTATAGAATCTTGGGATACTGATTTAAATAATAAAACATTAAAAATTAAAACTGTTGATGGCACAAAAGTTGATACCGAAATTAAAACTTGGACAGCGGATTTAGCTAATAAAAAATTATCTATTGAAACTGTTGATGGAACAAAAGTTGATACAGAAATTAAATCTTGGACGGCTAATTTATCTAATAAAAGTTTAAAAATTACTACTGTAGATGGACAAACTGTAGATACATAGATAGATACATGGGAAACTGATTTAACAACAAATACATGGAAAGTACAAACAGTTGACGGTACAACAGTTACTAATTAGATTGATGCATGGAAATTATCTTTGGATGGCAATAAATTAACTGTTACTGTAGAAGATGGAAGTGAAGAAGGTCACACTATTACTTCAACTATTACTGATTGGGTAGATAATGCTGATGGATCAGTTACAGTTACATTAGAAGATGGTTCAAAAACTAAAATTACTTCTGATATTGCTGATGCTATTAAAACTGCTGATAATAATAAAGCTGTTTCAATTACTTACAGTGAAACTAATGGGCAAGTACGTATTACTGCGACACAAGAAGAAACCAAGGTTATTAAAGTAGCTTATGAAATAGATAAAGATGCTTATAGATAGTGGCTTAATGTTTAGGATGTAGCTGTAAGAAGTTAGGGCGGAGATCCAGCTAATTTTTTATCTTCAGAACATTATGGTGCGCAATTATTAAGTGGTAAATATAATGGTGGGACTGGAAGAGAATATGCTTTAAGTTTCCATAATTAGATTACTAGTCGTGCTGGTCAAATTGATTTTAATGACAATGCAATTAAAGAAAGTGTAACTTAGTTATGGCAAATTGCGCAATCAGAAAATGGTGAGCTTTCAAGCATTGGTCAATTTTTAATAGCTGGTTTAAAACAAGGTATTGCAGAAGCTGGTAATGCATCAGATTGGTCTGCATTTATTGAAAGTCTTGGTCTTGGTGAAGATGTTATTCAAGCTTTTAAAGATGCTTTAGGTATTGCTTCTCCATCAAAATTAACTGAAGCATTGGGTATTTATTTAATTGAAGGCTTGCAAAAAGGTATTGATCGATCTATCGCTAGTTGGACTCCTAATGTTAGTGGTTTAGCTGGTAAATTAAATGATGCTTTTAAAAAATCTTTAGGGAATTTTTCTGCATAGGATTATATTCGAGATGCAATGGATAAAGACCCTATGTTAGGGTATCGTGGAGCAGTAAATTAGTTAAATGGATATTTAAATACTTAGTGCACTGATTTTTATCGTAATTTTTTAAGTGGTGGATATTTATCTAGTGATTTATCAGAAGATGCTCAATTAGCATTATCTGATTTATTAAAAGAGACTGGATATACTAACGAAGAAATTCGATAGATGTCAGCTGAAGAAATAGATAAATTAGTAGATTCTTTAGATTCTAAATGGAAAAGAGCTTTAGAAAAAGTAGAAAATAATACTAAATTAACGATTGCTACTATGCAAGATGTTTGGAAAAATGGATTATAGCAAATTTTTGAAGATGAATAGGATATAGCTGATAAGACTTATGATAAATGGGAGTCTACATTTAAAGCTATTGCAAATGCTAGAAAAAGTTTATTAAATGGTAACGCCATTATTGATGATATTATTGGTGATAAAGATAGCGCTACAACATTATTGCGATATTTAATGGAATCTGCTGGTATGTCTTATTCAGATGCAGTTGGATATTTAAATAATCCTCATGCGAATTTTAATTAGCTATCTTTTGAAGCGTATACTGCTAATGCAAGAGCTGCTAATCATGGCGGATCTAATTAGTTTTTCTCTGATGGAGATACTTTGCCAAGTTATAGTGAATATAATGAAAATCGAAGAAATTGGATTCTTAAAAATTTAAGTAGTCCAGAGGCTTTACAGTCATTAAATGCAGTTTTAAATGCGTCACCTAATAAAGCAAGTATTTTAGGATAGATGTATGATTTTGGAAATGGTAATCAATCATTATAGGATATTTTATCATAGAATGGATTTATAGATTAGGTTACTGGAGATATTATTAGTGGGTCTGATCCAAAATGGTTAGTTAATATTTTATTAAGTACGTTATTTAGCACCGGGAGTAGTGGTACTCAATAGCTTTTAGATCATATGGGAGCAAAGATTGGATATTAGAATGAATCTGATATGCAATAGGGCTGGTATGAGATGAAAGCTACAGATATGATGGGACACGCGGAAGAAAATAATGAAGCTTGGAAAGAACAAGCTGAATTAGTTGGTATGAATGTTTCTTAGCTAAAAGAATACGCTGAAATGGTTGAACGAGTTAATAATAGAACAGTTAATTGGGCATCTTTAACTAAAGATGAATAGGCACAATTGGCTATTAACGCTCGTAAAATAAAATAGACTTAGGATGCCTGGGAAGATTTAACTACTAAACAAAAAGAAAATATGAAAACTGTAGCTAAATTAGGATAGAAAGGCGGTCAAGTTACTGGGGAGTAGCTAGGAGCATTATCATCTTTAACTAAAAGTGTTAAACAATTTTTTGGAAATAGTGAAAAAGTTACTGAACAATTTGTAAGAGAAAATATTAAAGATATTTAGAAAATGGTTAAAGGCGATGAAAATGCTTTAGAAAGATTGTAGGATAAATTAATTGAAACTACTTTAGGTAATGACTTTAATAAACCTATTACAATTGAAGTTAATGGATAGACGGCAGAAACCACTTTAGGAAATTTAATTGATGATTTTGAAGATAAATTTAAAACATTAAATGATGGCGCAATTGTTACACCTGAAATAGATACGTCTGGGGCTACGGCTGCATTAATTGATTTATTAAATCAAGGCGGCGACACTGCTGAGGGTATTATGCAAGCATTAAATCAAGTTGGTTGGTAGCCATAGGTAGCTTATAAAGAAGTACCTTATAGTGAATTGACTTAGGTAAATGGTGTAGCATAGGTCCCAGTTATTGATTATACTGAAGATGGATTAATTGGCGGTTATCATATGGAAGCGGCTCCTGTATCCGGCGATGTAGATTAGAATACAATGATTAAAATCCCTATAATTGAAGATGGTAAAATCTAGTATAGTGGATTACAAAAAACTGGCGCGGGTCAGTCTTCCGGAAGAAAACCTCCTAAAGGCGGAGGAGGTGGCGGAAAAGAACATAAGAAAAAAGACCATAAACGTGTAAAAGATGAAGGCGAACGCTATCATGAGATTCGTGATAAAATGGAGCAACAAGAACATATTTTAGATCGAATTGATAAAATTAAAGATCGCGCTTATGGTGGACGTCACTTAAAAGCTTTAAATGATGAAATTGAAGCATTAGAAAAATAGAATAAATTAGCGCAAGAATATTATGCAGAAGCTGCTGCGTATCTTGCTTCTGATCGTGCTGAATTAACATCATATGGTGCCACTTTTAATGAAGATGGTACCATTAATTATGAAGAGTATATTCGTAAGCAAGTTGCTTGGTATAATGCTGCTGTTGATGCTAGTGACTCAGACGAACGAGATAAAGAAATTGAACAAGAGTATCAAGATAGAATGAAAGCTCTTGAAAATTATGAAGAAGCTTTAGACTTAGTTGATACTATTCAAAATGAAATTCTTGAACGTCAAAATAAAATTTCTGAATTATTACTTGAAGGCATTAAATATAAAATGGAATTATAGATAGATTTAGATGAACGTGATATTAAGATATTAGATTATTATATTACTAAATGGTCTGATTTACTTAATATGCAAGATGAATCTATGGATAAAACCATAAATAAAGTACAAGATTATGAAAAGACTTTAGCAACATTAGGAGAAGCTTATCAGAATTTAGTTGCCGCACAATTAACTGGAAAGTTAAATGATACTGATTTTGCTGAAGGTTTAAAAGATATACAAGATTAGACAGTAGAAGCATTAACGCAAATTAATGAATTAAAGAAAGCTATTAATGAATATTATAATACTACTTTACAATTAGCAGAAGATAAATTAAGTAAATATGATAATAAAATTAAACATTCACGCGATATGATGTAGAGTTATATTGAAATGCAATAGCTTATGGGGCGTGGATAGAATTTTGCTGAACTTAATGATATGTATCAAGCGAGCTATGAATCTAGTTTATTAACTGCGAAAGCTGCTAGAGATTATTTAGATAACTTGCTCGCTGCGAGAGAAAGATTAATGGCACAAGTAGAAGAATCTGGTTGGAACGAAACTTTACAATAGCAATTTGATGATTTGGAAGAGCATATAATTTCGGCAGAAGATGATTTAATGTCAAAGACATAGCAAACTTTAGAAGATGCAAAAGCAAAATTTGAAAATGCTATGTAGGCATTAGTAAAATCATTAGATTACGCTTTTGGTGAATTTGAAGATGCTAACAACAATTTAGTGCGATCATTTGACGCAGTTGCTGAAGACTTTAATTATTGGAATGAACAACAAGGTTGGTACGTTTCAACAGCTAAAGAGCTATATGAAGTTTCTAAAATTAATAGACAAATTGAAGATTCTATTGCAGATTAGACTACTGCGCTTAGTAAAGAACGTTTAAAGAATCTTAAAGAGGAAATTAATGCGTATGCGGAAAAGAATCGTTTAACTGAGTACGATATTGAAATGAATGAACTTCAATATAAGATGGCTCTTGCTATGGGGCAATTGGAAGACGCGCAAAATGCTAAATCAACTGTTCGACTTACACGCGATGAAAATGGTAATATGGGGTATCAATATACTGCAAATGAAGATGATGTAAGTGCGGCAAGACAAAATTTTGAAGATGTATTGCAACAAATTAATGAATTATCTAGTGAGCATCAAAATGATTTAATGCAATAGTATATTGAAGCAAAACAAAATTATCAACAATAGATAATGGAAATTTATCAAGATGATACATTATCATTAGAAGAACGTAATGAAAAAGCTGAACGATTAACTGAACAACATATTCAAACTATTGAATATTTACAAGCACAAATGGAACGTTCTTAGGAACATTTGTTAGAGAATCAAGGATATATCATGGATTGGTATGGTCATACTATTATAGAAAATACTGGTATGGTTCAAGACCAAATTCATGAAATGATGACTAATATGATTAATAATACTGGTGATTATGTAAAATATATCCGTGAATAGTTTGCGCAAGGAGTAGAAGAAGCATTAACCAATTATCAAACTGATTTAAGTGATACAGAAGATCAAAGTGGAAATAGTTGGGATAATATGGCAGGTTCAATAACGCATTATAATGAAGTTAATGAATAGGCTGCTTCAACTATGACTGATTTAAATAGTGTTTTAGATGATACTTTAAAACATATTAGTTCTACTACTGATAAATGGTTAGAGCATGCAGATGCTTTAAGCGCGGTATAGCAAAATTATGAAACATTATTACCAGTAATTTAGACTACATTAACGGCTTTAGCAAATGCTAATAATATTACTGATAGATATTATAATAATGGCGCGTTAAATCGTCCAAAAGATGAATATGACGATGCAATGCTCTTAGCTGAATATATTTCACAGAATAAAACTAATTTTAGCGATATAGACTTAAAGAGTGATAAATTAAAGGATTTAGTAAGTGAACATTTAACCACAATGAATGAATATGATATAAGTAGTAGTATTTGGAAAACATTGTGGGATATGGCTTATAGCGGATTGATAACTGGTATATTGAATGATTCTAATAGGACTTTAGCTGAACGTACAGAGGCAACAAATAATATCGCTCAAGCGGTTACTATTAATGCTGATTTCTCGAATGTAGAGTCTGCGGCTGAAATTAGAGACGCATTTGAACAGTTAATGAATCTTGCATCTTAGTATGCTTATGGTGAAGGGTCGGGGAGTTAATCCCCACCCTTCATTGGGTATAATTATTTAATTTTTTTATATAATTATTGATGTTTTTATAGAGTTTGAGAAAAAGGAGTGAGGAATTTGGCAAGTAAAGATGTATCAAAAAATTTGTTTGATGCTATGTCTATTGTTATGAATAGTAAAATTCAAAAATTTTAGTATGATAAAACAATAGAAGCAAGAGTTGTTTCAACTAAATAGAAATCTGATGGTATTTATAAAGTTGAATACGAAGATGCAATTTTTGATGCCTATTCCAATGACAATTCAAGATATTATGAAGGCGACACTGTATATGTGCATATTCCAAAAGGAGATTTTTCACAATAGAAACATATAACAGGTAGAAAAGTTGATATTGAAAAAGAACCTGAGCGCACTTTTACATTTAAAATGCCTTTTGATGATTTTTTATCATTAGAAGATTTAACTTATAATGATGAAAAAATTACTGAAATTCATGGATATATTGCTAATCATCCTGAGCATGGTATAGATAATGATAGTATTAATTATGATAATGAGGTTATTAATCTCAATGCAGAATTAGTAGTATTAAAAAATTTATATACATAGTAGATTACTCAAGTTAATCAATATACAGTTAATTTTTCTTAGTTTATTATTTTATCGCAAGACGGATATACTATTAGTAATTAGTATCCTGTTCATGGTAGTAAGTCTTATTTTACTATCATTGAAGAAACTCTTGCTTAGAATTTTAAGAATCTCAATGAATTAAATAATGCAGTTGAACAAGTTAAATAGCAAATATTATTAGGTATTAAATGCTATGGAGATAATAATAAATATTTTAATCAAGATGAATATAATGACATTCTTGAAATGATTGGTAATGTGACTGTTCCTTTAGTGGACAGATATAATGATTGGTCATAGAATTTATAGTAGGTTGGGGAAACATATTAGAATGATATTTAGCAAGAATATGTTGATAATTCAACGACTTATGAATA